>Ga0307513_10012871_pt1 | contig 10295 bp, 13 predicted proteins | sample 15_EM_MG_FD_202174 | JGI IMG/M metagenome (GOLD analysis project Ga0307513, IMG submission 202174) | Populus trichocarpa ectomycorrhiza microbial communities from riparian zone in the Pacific Northwest, United States - 15_EM | ecosystem: Host-associated > Plants > Roots > Unclassified | place...
CAGCTAGACCAAGAATATTGCTATAAGACAATCAGACAAATGTGGAACTCCGATCTGGTGACGATGATTCGAGTGCTTCGTCCAAGCCATCCATCGAAGCAAAGGGAGAGCGGTGACAGATGTAGACATGACGTTGGTATGGTATACGAGAGATGACGGCTCCAACTGAATACTTTTCATAGAATGGATTATGAATTGAATCAGCACACTCTGCAACACGTACTGAAACTCAATCGGGGTAACAATGGTTATTGTAATGGGGAGAAGAAAGGACGCTCGCTGATAGGACCCTTGATGTGTAGACACCTGATATGTGCATGAAGTGTATCACCAATTCCAGTCGTGGGTCACAGTTTGCTCCACAACCGGATGACGGGCGACAATGAAGCATCGCGCACAGGCGTATCAAAGCAAAGGCTACTTAATTGATCTCCGTAGAGGTCCATAGGCTTCAATGGTGGAAGCGGTGAAGTGGAAAGACTTATAATTCGATATCCTCCAAAGCCGTAGGTATAGGACACCAGAGAGAAAGGAGAGAGAATCTGATGGTGTACAGGTAGAGGATATCAGCACGAAGCGAATCAATGAGAAGAACATGACGACTTTTTGCAGTATTATGAACCACAGTATTAATACGGCACATGCAAGTCACCCTCCACCATCTCAATCTGTAGCCTAACTCCTCTTTCCCAGAGCCTCTTCTCGAGCTCCTCGAGCCAATGGTTTATAATCCTTGGCCTATACCGGCTCACCTTGAGGAACCGTACGGTCTGCAACGAAGGGGTTTTTCTCTCGTTAAGCAACATATCGAGCAATCCTTCCACTGATGCTAGGTCAACTTCTCCTAAAGCGTAGTGATTGTAAGGATCGGGCATAAGGCTATGAAGATCGATCGGGAATTCGAAATCTTCGAGGTTTGGAGAGGTGATCAAAGGAGTGACAGTTAGGAGATCATGAGGTTCGGGAAACGGTATCGAGAGGAACCTAAGTTGAGGCAGAGAGGGTGGCAAAAGGTCATTGTCGATCTCACCCTCATCTTCCTGCAGGCCACCAGTAAACACGAGCCTTTCGATCTTATGTCCATGGGACTTCAAGATGTAGTACATTGCATGGTTTGAGTTTTCCTCGGTAAAGATGAGGTTTCGAAGGGAGGGTAGGTCCCAAGTGGAAACCGACCGAGCTACAGCGTCGTCGCCGTCTGCAAATTGAAGTGTATGCAGATGAGGTAGGTGTATGGTAGGAGTCGAGGCTTGAAATAAGGTACTGTACTCGAAGTGGCTTGCATATACCTCCAACGCGATGGCATGGAGATTTTGCATAGACGAAAGCCACTTCCAGCGCTCAGACGAAGATATTGGCGACATAGGTCTCTTTCCAAATATATATCGTAGGTTTGGACATTTGGTGAGAGGTGGAAATTCAGGAAAAGGGAATTGGCCGGGCCCGCTAGCCGGACCATCGTCTACCAAGATCACCAAATCCTTGCAGAGAGACAGGATACGGGCCATAGTCCTTTCGCTATCCTCAAATTTGGCGAATCGCGAAGGTCCAAAGGTAATCCTCCTCACGCATCGAGCCAGCCCTCCTGATTGCGCGTCCGCTCGAGCTGACCGCTTGAGAACATCAAGAAATATGATCATATTCGCGTGGGACTTGAGAGTGACGGAGGAATAGAGAATCGTGATTCCTAGTGTTCGCCAGCGTCTTGAGACGGAACTGATATTGCAACGTGTAGGGAAGGCGTCCTCGATCGCAGATCGAGTGGCTCTCGCATATGTGCTGTAAATCGAGCTCGTAAAGATGTCGCGCAAAGGGGCTCTGGTATGTTCTTGTGACCAGAGCAAAGGATCGAATTCGCTTTCGACCTCAGTGGCCAATCGAAAGATGTGATACCAAATCTCGGTTGGGAGCTCTGATTTAAGAGCTGTCGCGGTCATATTTTGGTCAATGGATGAGACCAAGTTATGCAAATCGCATTGACACAATAAAATGAGTTGAAAGATTTCAAATCGTAGTACACAAAAGGATAACGCTCGATAGTCTAGTTGTTCAGAGACCAAGGGCAGCGTTCGTGACAAAATGACCTCCTCCAGCACAACAGTAGCCATCTGCCTGCTTGATCCATTCGAATCCAGCCACACACCTCCCTATCCGCTGTAGTTTGGCTTGAACCCGTACCTCTTCCGCTCGTCTCCTGGCCTCCGCTTCTCGAGCGGCGCGAGCGCGGAGCTCTTGCAGACGGGCGGCTTCGCGTTGTCTCTTCAACTTCTCCAACTCCTCATCGTCACCATTAGGCAGATTCTGCAGCGCTTGTTCTATAGCTTTACCCTGTTTTGCAGTTGTTCGCTCCTCATCCTCCCAAATTTCCATAGCCTCGTCAGAACGACGCTGAGCCTCCTCTGCGGCCTGTTTGTCCCGTTGGAGTTGCTCCCAGGTGGCATCACTGACACCTGGATCACGCTCCACTTGGTCGAGAGTGGCTTCTTCAGGGAGTTTATTCGCCACTTCTACTTTCTTGGTTGCTTGGACGGTTTGAAGGATTGGAGGTGCTGGCGGCTGGCGGAAGGAAGGCGGGGGTACCGGTGGTTGCAATTGAACGTTATTAGGGGCAACTCCACTATTCTCGACGCGGCCTTGTCGTTCGGCGAGCATCGTAGAAATGCAACTGATGGCATCTCCCGCAGAGATCTCGAGCACACCATCCGTCACTATGTCCTCCGTGGTGAAAGCGACCTCGCACATCTTCTGCGCCAGCGTCTCCATATCTCTCGCGTTACCCCAAGATGGCAGCGTCGAGAGCCCCTCGATCAGCTTAACCATGGTTGCATTGGCGGGCTGTGAGGAATCGTTCAGAGCGGGAAGGACGACGCTTTCTTTCCGAAGCTTGCGATCGAGGATCTCCAAGCACTTGGCGGGCGCAATGTTTGGGAAGACGACTTCCTCTGGGAATCGAGAAGATAGACCGGTGTTGACTTGAAGCAGGTCGTTCATTTCTTTGTCGTAACCGGCAAGAATGACGATGAGTTTGCCGCGGAATTTCTCAAGAGTCAAAAGGCCAACAAGTTCGTCCATCGCCTCCTTAGCGAAGTGACCTTCTGCCAAGCGATACGCTTCGTCAATGAAGAGGACTCTGCCTAGTGCTTTCTCAAGCTGGCTTTTGGTTTTCGGACCAGTCTGACCGACGAATTGGCCGACCAGATCGGAAGCAGAACACTCCACGACTTCCTTAGAGGAGAGGATACCCATGTCGTAGTATACCGCACCCATCTTCCGAGCAACGGTGGTCTTCCCGACGCCTGGAACGCGGATCAGGCCCAGGAGAAACAATCATCTATAAACAGAGCTCGACATACCAGGAGGTCCCTTGAAGATGAAATTAGTCGGGATTACACGTAAGTCCATCCCCCTCGCCTTGCGGACTTTGGCCATTTGCTGCCATTTGTGCATTTTCCCAATGATGCCCTCCGCGCCAATCATGTCTTCAAACAACTTCGCAAGATTTGATGCAGCGTCCTTGCCCCTATCAAACTCGGGATCAAAGTCTTGGGGTTCAAATGGCGCATTCGGATGTCTCTGACTGAGTGGGAGCGAACTTTGCCGTTCTTGATACCGCGTCTTGGCCGCGCTAAGCAGGTTCTCCACCTCACCAATATTTCCAAAGTTCGGCCTCTTGCGTTGACGTGCAAGGACCTCGATAGCCACCTTTTTGGCCGCGTCGGTAGCTATGCGGTCCTGTACCTTCAGCTTCCAGTCGAGAGCTTTCAGGAGCTCATCGTCCGAATAATCATAAAAGTAGAATGCATTCTCGATGGAGAATCGCCGAGAGAGCCCAGGGTTGACATTCTAGACAAAAGTCGGTGGGTGTGCAAGGTTGCAAGATGATTTCGTCCTCACCTGGAACATTTCTTCCATTTGATCCTTGTATCCCAAGAGTAAAACGCAGCGGTCTTCTCCAGGCACACTCTGGACTTCTGCGACAATCGTATCGATTACTGCCGTTTTGTAGGGGTCTGCAGCTCCACCGGGAGCACCCGAGCTAGCGTAGAGCATATAGGCCTAGAAAGAGGTAACAATTGGTTTATATATAGGTGCAGATGTCTCACCTCATCAATGATCAGGACCTTTCCAACCGTATTGGCAAGGATGGATTTGGTGTTCGCTTCCGACTGGCCTAAAGCACTTCCGACGAAGTCTGCAGGGTTCTTGGTGACGACTGCATAGCCTTTGAGAATCTAGGAAAGGAAAAAGCATACAACGAACACACCTTCGCCATTGCTGATGAGGCCTAGTTCTGCGAGGATTTGACCATAAAGCTTTGCCACAGTGGTCTTTCCCGTGCCTGGTGAGCCCAGGAAGACGCGGTTGAGGGAGACGGCGTCGGGTTGAAGCTCCTTAAGCTCTCGCTGATAATTGAGGATCGTCATGTCAAAGAGATTTTGAACTGACTTCTTGACGGCATCCAGTCCGATCATCGATTGAAGAGTTTGATATGCCTTGCTTTTGACCATGACTGAGGAAGGATCTAGGCCGATGAGATCTTGTCGAAGGAGAAGAAAGTCGTCGGGACGATTACCGGCTTGCCGCTCCTCGCTCAGCCGCTCCGCTTGTCGTTCTCTTATCCTATCAAATAGGTTGCGGAGGGCACGGGCATTGCCGAATCCGTTGCGTCCCCTTCCTCTTCCTAAACGTCTAACGGCAATCCTGGCATAGAGCCCATGGATACTATCCTCAACCTTCATTTTACCTCCAAATTGCTTCTCAACCAGGTTATCGAGCATACTCAATAGCTCGTCGTCCTCGTAATCCTTGAACTGAAGGGTATAAGGAACCCGGCTCGTAAGACCGGGGTTGTGTTCGAAGAACTGTTCCATCTCCCTATTATACCCTGCAACGATCCAGACGATTTTACCGACGTTGTTCTCCATTTCTGCTAGGATGAAGTCGAGAACTTGCCCCCCATTTCCGGCTGTGGTGAGTTGGTAGGCTTCGTCCACAAATATGGTCCCCCCTCCGGAACTGAGCATTGTTTCAACTTGCTTCTTGATTCCGGGAACACCTTCATTAGCAAGTCGTGAGCCAGTAGTTTCGAAGAATGCGTCGGCGGGAATAATATCGACCGAAGCAAGGAATTTCGCATAATGCCGGGCAACGGTGGTCTTGCCTTTGCAAAAGTTAGTACGTTGCACCAAAAGGCGACGGTTGAGTCATACCTGTTCCGGGGTTCCCCAGCATTGCGATGTTGAAACGTTCGCCTTTAAGATCGGTTCCTTGGCGTTTTGAGGTGTCCACCTTGGCCTTGATCTTTAGGACCTGCTTCTTCACATCTTCAAGCCCGGTCATCGCCGTGATTGCATCAATGGATGGATTCACTGCGCCTTCAAGCCTCTTTTGACGTTCCCATTCCTCTTTCGCTGCAGATATCTTGGGCTTAGTAGCTGGGCTTGGAGCTGATGGTGAGGTGGACACGGTGGGGGTGGGCTGAGGCGTTGGAATAGAAGCATCTCCAGGCGGAGCGACTGGCACACTCGCGGCCAACGGGGAGTCTGTGGAACGGGGGGGCTCGGGAATCGATGGAGCTTGTGCTGGTGGCGAAATAGCGGCACGAGCTTGCTCCGCTGCCGCCTCTACATCCATTCGCTTCTGTTCAAGCGCTCGTTTCCTTTCTTTACCCTCTCGTGCATATCGGATGGTTTCTCTCTCACGAGCCTCCTCAGTCTCCAGTTCCGCCATTTGACGTTCGTGGTCCCTTTGTTCTGCATCTCTTTTTTCCTGTAGCGCGAACCGTTCTTGACGCTTCTTTTCAGCCGACTCCTGTTCGCGCTCACATTTGATGCAAGTGGGTGGAGGTCCCTTGTGGCATTTCCATTGCTGAGGATGTCCATTGGGACACGGAATGGATGTCACGTGCTCACAAAGCATCTGAGAATGATCGGCAATTTGATGGCATTTCGAAGGGCAAGGATGTTGGTTGCAGCTGAGTAGCGTGCCACTTTGGAATCAAGTCAGCCGTCATTAGGTGGTGGAAAATGTTGCAGACACATACCAGGGAAGATTGCAGCCGCCATCGGGGCAGTCCTTGTCGAAGTCGTCAGGTGTCTTGAGCAAAGTGCGACGGTTGGGATGCCGATCACAAACGACAGGCAGGCCATCATAGATGTTCCCATTCTTCTTAAGGAGCTCGATCAAACTCGTCCATATTTCCCCGCCCCTTTTAGCTTTGGTGAACGTATGAGTATTGCCGATTATGATGAGACCATCACGAGCACGGGATAGGAGGACATTGAGACGTTCAGGGGAGGACATAAAACCGATTTCACGATCGGGGTTGCTCCGGGTGAGCGATGCGATGACAATGTCGCTTTCCTCGCCCTGATAGTTATCTTTCGTGACTATAAGACAAAACATCGGCATCTGGATATAGCTCACGCACCGATTGTAGCCAGTCGGATTTGCTTCTTGACAGATTTGGCAGCGGATTCTGACATCAGCCCGGCACGTACGAGGTCATAGGAGTCGAGGTCGCTCAGCACCGGGTCACTTTGTTGTGCCTTCTTAAGTGCAACCGCAAGAGCACGAAGCTGACCAAGATACGGGGTGAGGATCACTAGCTTGTCGGTACCATAGCCCTGTTGGCCGAGGTACCGGATGATCTTGAGAACCATCTGCACTTCGAACCTGTATATTGGGTTAGTACGACGAAGTAGGAGGTATCCCAATCAAGGCGCACTTGTTCTGTTTCGACGACTTCATATCTTTTCGCTCTTCGGCTTCCACCTCGTCTTCTGGCTGCTCGTGGTTGATAAGAACCACATTACTCCGGATTCCTCGAATGTTGTCACGGCCTTGCGTCTTGGGCGCGTCCTTGAGTTCAGGATACGTGAGGTGCCGCACAAGGGCAGAGATCTCTGGCCTCATTCGATGCTGTTCTTGGAGCTGTGTGTGGGGGTAGCCTTTGAGGACGAGTCGTTCAAAGAGACTCTTATTGAGGTCGAAGCCCTCGCCTTTCTCGACAGTAAGGTAGAAATTATTGACCTTAGGGCGCAGTTGTCTAAAATATGGAGTTACGACAAGGTTGGAGAATATAGATTGGGAGAATGAACCTACTTGTGGTCGCCAATGAGTATCATTTGCTGAATACTATCGGACATCGCTGAGACCGTATGTGGCTCCAAGATCTCTCCCGCTTCTTCCACTAACAGCACTGTTGGGCTTGCGGCCTTAATAAAGTCCCTAGCTATTGCCTTAGTAAACAACCGTTTGGTCTTTCTGCTTGCTTACCTGTACATCGCAGAGCCCGTTGTCGTGCAACCAATGACACGACGAGTCTTGAGAATGGAGCCTTCTCCAAGACGGAACTTAGCGTCCAGCTGGACTACACATTCGTTATGCTTTTGCCCAAGCTGGTAGAGATGTTCAAGTTGCTCTTGCATCAATTCCTGCTTCCAGCTCTCGTACTGTGCCAGCCGAGCTGGATGACCCATCTTCCAGATCTCCTTAGCGGTATTGACGTTGTCAGCGTTCTGAAAAACGCCGGCGTCCTGCCCGTGCCACCAGCGTCTTAGGAGATAGAAGGTTTCAACTGCCTTCCCTTTCTTCCCGACAACTATAGTACCGTCCTCAGGTGCCGGCACATCGAACGCTCCTGCAAAGTCGGGATATTCGAACGTGAGGTGTTCCATGATATCCTGAAAGCCCACATTAGACGACTTGTAACGCGTGAACGCCCCTTCCAATGCCGCACTGAGAGCATTCCGGCGTACGCGAAGGCCATCGATCTCGCGCCAGTCGTTCCTCGTCAAGCGATATCCCGAGGATTTCCCGAGCGTTTGCAGGGACAAAGACGCAGTCCTGGGCGTAGATTTCCCCCCAATTCGGACCATCTCACTCTCAGGGATGCCTATATCCATTAGATCCTCGAGAAATTGATCGAGCGCGTGGTTGGTGTAGCAATTGACAAGAATCTTCACCAACGGTTGTTCAAGGAGGATTTTGGCGCACAATGCACCTAAAAATGATTTTCCAGTACCTAGAATGATCTACTTAAAACGGTTATTTATACTGAGAGGGTTCTGGCGCACCAGGCGGGCCTTGGATCAAGGCAACTCTTTGAGAAAGAGCATTTACGAGCGCGTCCATTTGAGCGCGATCTAACTTGATCGGCTTTGGTGTCCCGAGGAGACTCTGAAGGTCCGTGTTCTGATACTGTATAGCCGTAACGAGTGAAGAGGGGTAATAAGTGGGGCGACTGAGACGCATGCTTTCGTTGAAGAAGAGGATTTCCTCCTCAAGAGGCAGGCCCTTCTTCTCCTGCAGCGCGGTCAAGATAGGTTCGTAGGAAAAGACGGCAGTATCGATTTGAATGAGCTTGATATTCTCGGCTCCGTGTAGTCGAATCAAAGCATTGACAGTGCTCCGCTTGTCGTCAAAGCGAAGAACGATGATGGGTGGTTTCTGTGCGAGGAGCCCTTCGTCGCGGATGACGCTTGGAAAAGCGGCCGCTTGGCCGTCTATGAGAAGGCAAGTCAACGAGTGGTGTTTCATGAAGCGTGGGTTGTCTTTGACGTGGGCCTTGCGTTCCTTGGCATCTCTGCATTTCTTGAACTGCCAGAGATCCGCCTTGCATTGGAATGTCAATGCCCATTTGCACTCCCTATCGTCAGACCCTTTATAGTAGATGCTCTTCAGGACGATCCCATCAATGACGAAACCCTTGTGGTTCCTCTTCTTTTTTCCGATCGCAATCTGTACTTCCTCGCGCATCTCCGACACCATGTCCTCACGTAGCAACCGAAATTGGTTATCAAGGTGATCAGGTACGCGTGTCTTTTCCGTTGAAGGATCATCCAGCCAGCTACTCGGCCGGAGGAACGCTTTCTCGGAGGTACTCTCAAGTTCGGCGGCAGTGGGAAGGATGGCGATCTCACGAAAATCGGCGTGGTCATTATCATGTCGCCCACCTGGCCCATTCTGGAGGTCAGAGTGAGAGCTAGTGCCGAGGTTCTTGACGCAATACGAGATTTTGGAAGTGATTGCTCGGACGTCGGCATCGGGAGAAGCCGCAAGAGCGTCGATGATGGATGGGTCTTGTGCCAGTGGCACATACTCGCCTGCTTTGTCGAGCGGCAGCATTACCAGTTGTAGCAGAAGCCATACGAAGGCTTTCTGCGCACTCGGACCGAGCTGGCCGGCTTGGAACGCACGCAATAAGGCGCCCCAGAAGATGGGAGGATGAACAATCGACAATACGACTTTTTGGACATGCGTCCCACCGGCGATTGAGGAGATCTCTGGTGCTGAAATGGCTTGAACAACTTTGGCGGCGGTGTCGTTTAGAAATGGGGTAGTTATATCCATTCGTAGGGATGACTGGAGTGAGGAGAGCCCATTTGGGTTGTTGATGATACTATCGACGCATCCTGCGGGATCTGAAGACGTGTAGATGGCTTCGAGGAATAGAGCGTTGTTACGGGGGTTGAGAGGTTGTTTGCCGGATATGATAGCCCCGAAGAGCTTGCTGAGCTTTGCGGCTTTGGGGTTATCCATGGCGATGGACGATGGTTGGTGAGGGCTCCGGCCACGGCTTTTATTCCGCGTTTCGTCAGGCTCTTAGGCAGGCGCCTGCAGATCGACACGTGTTGTGACGAAATGGTCAGAGTCTTCTGTACTGAGTCTCTGGTGGCCGTGATGTGATGATCAGAAGAGTACCCAGAGCCTGCACTACGTGGCCGCCATTGCAGCTCGGAGAAAGGGGAGTGGGAATGCCGATCAGACGAGCCACTGCAAGCATACAAATCTTTGCCAGAATGATCGCTGAAGCAAGCGGGGACGGACCCACAACCTTGGTGCGGGTGAGATGGCGGGTGTTGGAACGGTGGACGTGACGCGACGTGCACGTGGGTGTTCGGTTGAGCTGCTTCCGAGGGCGGAAAATGCTGAAAATGAAGGTTCCTCTCCCTTGGTGAACATTGGAAAACCTGCCACTGCCACGTTGGAAGACAACGGGAGGTGTTGGTCTGATCTCTAAGCCGAGATTTCTTTATAGTTGAACGAGCTCGTCTCTGGTCAATCGTCTTCTAGTTATCCGGACCTGTGATCTGTACTTCCATCTCCACGTAACATTTTAGTTGCAGTAGACGGTCTCAAGGAACAATTGTTTGGCCTAAACACTGATGATGGTTCCTTTGATAGGGAACAGGGCAAACACCTATTTACATCCCTTACACATTATATTACGGACTAGTGCTATTCTGGAGTTTTTCATAGTTTATTCTCTACTGCAATGTGTGGCATTGGCT
>Ga0307513_10012872_pt1 | contig 10295 bp, 10 predicted proteins | sample 15_EM_MG_FD_202174 | JGI IMG/M metagenome (GOLD analysis project Ga0307513, IMG submission 202174) | Populus trichocarpa ectomycorrhiza microbial communities from riparian zone in the Pacific Northwest, United States - 15_EM | ecosystem: Host-associated > Plants > Roots > Unclassified | place...
TACCTGGTCAACATCATTTCAATGCGTAAGTTGGTATTTATGCCTATCAGACCACTTATTCACCTTCGACCTCCTGGTTAAGTATATCCCTGCCTGAGTACTAGGCGCCGGTTTCCAGTGGTTAGCGGCCTATGAACCACAAAATTCGCAATGACGGTCCTTAAGGGTATCGTGAATTAACCTGGCTCGATTTTACATCGTTCTCAAGCAGTCGTAGGACTATGGGGTTCCTCGTCCCAGCCTAGCCGACAAATCGGTCGACGAATAGGCATACAACGAGGGACTTCGGCAGCATTTACGTATACAGGTGAGCCGTATACACACTATAGTGTCTGGTGGTCCTTACCTTGTTGTCAGGTGTGCAGAGCACGGTTTGTCTAATCTGCAGCAGAGACTATCAATCAAAGTTACCCCTTTAGCCAAACTCGATCATTCTCATCGGCATATACTCCCTTTTCATGCACCCTGAAGCCCAAGCCAAGGCTTCTGAAGAGACAGACTGTGCTATCGGCCGAGACCGGTTTAACTCTGGAGGATTTGGACAACCTCCCTTACATGGAGGCACTATGAAAACAAACACTGCGATGGTCTCCTTCCATTCCTATCAATGAGTCTCCAATGCACCACCTCATGACACGACTATATCAAGACCCTTGCAGTGATTCCCCATGTCACAACTGAGCATAACGTCCATGATGGCCACTTCATTCCTAAAGGCTCAATGCTCCTGTACCATATCAAGCATGGAAAGCTCGGCTGGTGTCATCTCACTCCTCTTCCCCCAAGGTTTATGCTTCGAAATGGGCGTGTCTGGGACGACCCGGCGCAGTTCAAGCCACAAAGGTTCCTAAATGAACTCAAGGAAGGACAGGGTGACCCCGAATCTATGGTCTTCGACTTTGAACGGAGGTGGCTGTTGCGATTGACAGGGTTTCTTGCCAATTCAGGGGACCGAAATTTGCCCTGGAAGGGGCATGGCAAATCAGATTGCTCAAGCATTATTATGATCCTTCTCTGGGCTCTCGAAATTATTCCCATTGAGGGTGAAGCTCGGCCAGATCCGAGGAACCCTCAGTTTGTCGATTCAGTGCTTGCGTACCTCCGTCTGCGCTCACCTCGGATATTGCTTATAGCAAGTCTCAGAGCCCCGGCCCCGTCCCATTGCTAATTCCGATAGCGCTCTGAAAGGTTGTTCGACTGATATACGAGGCTACGATGTTGGTTATTTAAGCCAAAGTTGTCGCATTGTGTTAATGTGCCCTTTTGATTAAGCGCCACGATGCCTCCTGAGACACCCGTTCTATAGCTCACAAATACGTCTTACAAGGTTTCACTAGTCCAATAACAATGCTGTACATAGGTGAATCGAAGGGAGCAACAAGAGCTACACCGCAGCGTAACTCGAGCACTGTAAGATCTAAGAGATTATTCAGAGCTGGTGGTAGGAACCTGCTTTCCAGTTTGCTGCACTACAATCGACCTTAGGTATTTGATGTGACTATCACACAAGGAGGTGCTGCGACCCCTGTCGCTGGCATCCGGCGGACACAGCCAGAGCAAATCGGCGGCGCAGGTGGAACCGAAGGCCCAAATGCGAGACGGGGATCTAGAGGTGGCGTCATAGACCTTCTGACCGCTCGGGCGGTCACTCTGGTGGATGGGTGACTGGGAACTTGTACAACGAATGGTTCTGGGGGGGTAGGCACAAGAGTTGGCTCCGGTATAAATCTATCGGTAGGATGGCCATAAGGAGGTCCATTTCGCCATGACGCAGGTCCATTTATTACATGCGGTCTCCGAACATGTGGCGACGAAACCCGAGGCCCGCTCGAGCTCGGTTCAGCCCATATATCGAAGACCGGAGATGGTGGAGTGGGGGGACGCAACGTCGGCCTCCGTACGATGGTTGGGGGAATACCTGGGATGTCACCATACCGGTAGGGTAAATGGTAACGAGAATTTCTCGATTCTTCGTTCCTAGGGCCCTGAGTGGACAGAAAGACAGGAGGCGAGCTACTTGGAGGTGGGATGACGAGCTGAGTGGGTCTTCGAGGAGGAGTGTAACTTGGGCTGGAAGAGAATGGCGGACTGCTCCTGTAACTCCTGCGCCTGGGGATGTAACCAAAAGTAGTCACCCCTCTAAGGCCATCTTGACCGTCATCCTGCACAGTAATAACTGGTTGGTCTGGCGGAGGGGTACGGAGGTTGGAAAATATTCGAGGGGACGCTCGAGGGGACGCGCTTTGACTCCGAGTAGTGGGCGAGCTACGTCGAGATCTAAACCGACGGGGACGTCTTTCATACGGGAATATGATTTGTGGAATCTCTGTTGAGGGTGGCACGTATTCAGCCCTCCATGGAGGCGAACGGGGAGTAGGGCTCCGAGAACGTCGGTCTGGCAGGCGCGCGTGCGGCTGGACAGGTGGTGGCGGAATGACGAAAGGAGCTAGGGGAGCTGATAGAACGACTACGCTCTCTGGAGAAGCGCGACGGGGCGGAGTGTAATCCCGTGGTCTCCGTGATGTTGGGCGTCGTGGAGATCGTCGTGGAGATCGGCTCCGTGATATAGGCGGACCGGGAATGTATGGTACAGGAACGGCGCGACCAGGGTAATTGATAATAATAGGAGAATGGGACCTTCCGCCCCTGGACAGCCAGGATGTGACAGGTCCGGAAGGAGGCACATTTGGCTGCGGCAACACTTGGAGCCGCTCCACCTCGCCGTCTAATTCACCCTTGAGATGTTCTATCTCATTTTCTTCGACTCCATGCAGAGTCAACTTGGAAATCTCCCGTACCCCACCCAGGCGCCTCCTGCGCAGCACCCCTCTCAGTTCCTGAACTGGGACCCTGTTATATCCAGACACGCTGAGACAGTCCATCTCCATTCCCATCATCTTCGGCACCGGCCAAGCCCGCGATCCATGTTGAACGCTCGCAGTCCCTACTAGTTGATTTGCCAGCAATTCCATGATTTCGCGAGTGGCAGTCGTGGATGTCATTGTGAGCTCCTCCACCTCAGTTGCGTTACGGAGGATGCGAGCCGTCCACCCTGTGGATGAGTTTGCTGGCAACTCCAGTTTCTTCACCCGTTTGATCAGGTCGAGGGGAAATGCGTGAGCTTGTGTCTTCAGCAGAGCAAGCTCTTGGAGGTCGGGTGTGGAGACGTAGGTGAAGAAGAGGTTTAGATTCTCAGCGGACCACTCATTGAGTCGAAGGGTAGTGAGCTGGGGCAAGGCCACTGGAGTGAGGTCGGAATGTGCGGTGAGTTGAGGTTCCTGCTTCGCGATAATCAGAGTTCTAAGAACAGGGGTGTTTGTGAGGAGATTGAGCAACATCTCCCATTCGACCAGTGCCTCGGCCATCAATTCCAAGTGCTTCAGTACCGGAAAGTGAATTCCCACGAAGATGGAATAAGGTAATGGTCCACGGATGCACGTGAGATTCGCTGCTTTTTGGTCCCTTACTCTCAAACCGCCCATAAAGGCATCATTTTGTCCGCTAAGCGGAAACCCCTCTGGAAGGGAGACGTACTCAATATCAGGGCTAAGCTCGGTGACGAGCTGGAGCATCGTGGCGGAATCAAAGCCTCTTCCAAGACTAAAATGAATGCACCGCCGGATGTGCGGACGGAGGAGCTTGGCCAGAGCATCCAGAGTCTCTTCATAACGCCAGGCTCCCCAACTGGACTCAGAGACACTGAGCTCTATGTGCAGCGTGTGGTCCTTCGACCGTTCCAGAAACCGTTTCATACGAGGGGCGATGTGCTCCTGTGACGGAAGATCGGTCATAATGATTCGGGACCAAAGCGCAGGCGTCTGGATGACTACCTGCTTCCAAAATGTGGAGACGGCCATTACATCGTCTGGTTCGAACGCGCGCATGAAAATTCCCCATTCGATAATGGAGGCAAGCAGCTCCGGAGTGAAGAGAGGATGTCGACTGCCACTTTTACGACGCAAATTGGTGCGTTCCATCTTTAGAAATACGATGGTTTGTTCTAGGGACGCGATATGTGCGTCTATCTGCGCGGCCCTGCGTAGCGCGAGACCGGTCAGTCCGAGACTGTCTCGTAAAGATATTTCAAACACACCTCTGCGCATCCTCACGTGAGATATATACAGGATAAGCCATGGGGACACCGTGTTTGGGAGCGGACCTACTTGAAGATGTCTAGATGTGGCTGAAAGCAGGGTGCGAAAACAAAGCGCGTGGCTTGGTTCAGACGACGTCGAAGACAATACTCGGTCTTACGCTGAGGTTGCATAAGTGCAATATGCCAGGGCTGTGCTCCTATCATAGCACTTTTGAAGAATTCAAAGGCAAGCGATCTGCGAATTAGGACCGCCGAGAGGCCGTTCACCCGCACCACCTTGGTACCACTCTCAACTCGCTCACACGACCTTTCATGCACAAAATATAACTGGACTTACTCTCTGGGACCTTTCCGATAACGTGCCGAACCCTCGTGTTAACCTCGATCTTCACGGCTGTCCGCACTGCCGACCGACCAATACTGACGGCTTGAGATAATACCGCCGGTACTGGAGCTTCTAGCTAGGGGCTCAATCAAGTGCATTCAATCCCGCTCTTCGGTATGTTCAGCACCAAGGTGATTGACCGACATGTCCTACGCTCAGTTCATTTAATGATTCCACACTTACGGTCTATCCATCAGATCCTTAAGATCCCAAATGGGCAACTTGGAGTCATATCTTGACACAGACCATCTGCTCGATGAGGCGACTACTGGTCCACAAACTCTTTCTGACTACCCAATATTACTAAACAATTACTTTCATTCTAATCGTTTGAGGATCGACGCAGTGGAGGAAGAGAAAAGATGACCCAGCAGGGAATCGAACCCCGGTTTCTGCGAATCCAGCCTAACCACTGGTGAACGATGGATGTCGCAGTTTGTGCTATGACCACTGGATGAGTAATGGGTGAGGGATCAACTCAACACACAGGGACTCACTCGGTCCTACCTTCTTGGTCTGTGAGCAAACATCTTCTGGAGCTGATGTACTCAAAAGAGAGCTGATAAGGTCAGATAATTTAGGTCTCAGTGGTCAGCATCTCTCTTTTTGTGGTGCTTTTGGGAAACGCCGGTTTCACCGACACAATGGGTCCAGTCAGTGGATAGATCAGGGGTATTTTGGATAACGCTTGTGGCTGATAAGCCGGTCTTTGCTCCGTACAGCCGTTCACCTGCAGAAAGGTCCTCTGCGTGAAGGACGGTTGATCGGTCAAGTACGTCCCGCACCAATCATTGCAATCAGCTTGGGTCTCAGCGTTGTAGAATACACATCTCAGATATGGTCATTCCTCTCCAGGCCAGTCAACACGCGCTCCAGAAGGTCTTCCACTTTTTGCAGGCGCTCTGTGATAACCTTCTCATTTTCCTCGAATCGATCGTGTAACCTATGACCTGCAGCCACCTGTTCTTCGAGTCTCTTTTCTAGTTGTTCTAAACGCTGTTCAGTCGTCAGGTGTTGTTGTTGAGGGGCCACTGCCTCAGGGTCAGTTGCGAGGACAAGGGTGTGCATTATTTTATGTGGTCCATCTGGCTCCGGCTTGCGTTGCAGCTGCCATGGCTTCTGTTCTTCAGAGCGGAGGTTGCAGGGGATGCATACAAAGACATCTATACCGGTATCAGAGTTTAGGACGAGTTTTTGAGATATGTTTTACGCACTGGTACATGGCACACAGCACCAATATGTCTTCTCGGTAATGACTTTCTCGCAAACATTGCATGAGAGTTCATTACCTGCAGAAAGCTGTTCCTTTGACGAGTCGACGACTCTTTTGACGTACTGAAAGTAGTCGTAATGTTCTGATAGAGGAGAAGGGCGCCGAAATTGGATCAGCGTGTGCGTAGGGACGTGATGCTTATCATCTCGCTCCCGTGAACACGTCGATGACCAGCAATCTGCACAGAGGTCCACGCTGTTGGACCACCCTCCTTCAGTACAGTCACAACACAACAGGCGGCTTCCGTCAATGGCCTTTCCGCAATTATCGCATGCGAGGTCCCTAGGTAATCAGGGTATGAGCCGGTCTGCAGTGATAACCGCGAAACGTTAATTCGAACATACAAGTGTCTAGTCGTGCGCTTTTGCTTATAGCTGATAATAGCGCGCCATAGGCGGAGATCATTTGGGTGCGTCTGGCGTATGATTTTTGCCCATTCCATAGCTTCATCAGAGTTGTAGAGTCTCCCCTCACTTTCTTGCGTCAAAAATAATTCCACGTATCGATTTCGCTGGTCCCTTCGCTCACGAAGCACCTCCCATGTCAGGTGGCGCGAACGATGCCATTGCTTGGAGGCGTTCCGAACCATCTTCCAGAGTGCTTTTGGTCGACTCTCTTGGAATTCCGTATCCGAGGGGCGGTAGAGGAAATAGTCGACGGGTCGACGAACCAAAGAAAACGTGCCTCCTTCGGCAAACACCTCGGTTGCGTCCGTCCTGACGACAGAACGAACTGACCCAACATGTGATACTCTATCATCATCCCCATCTCCGTCCCCATGTCCCGATATTCCTTTGCCGGGTGTTGGGCCCTCTACAGTGATTTCGATGTCACACGGCGGGACTTGCTCTGTTGATGGTTGACTGCCACCACTCCCCCCTTTTGTATTCTCCTGTGTGCGATTGAATGCGGTTCCACCTTCAATTGCCGAGGCAGGTGCAGCCTCCGCTTCCATTTCTGGAGGACCCCATTGCCCGACAATAGTCCCCGTCTCCGTGTCTAGCGTCCCAATGTACCTCCAGACCGTGTAATTAGCTGTGTATGACTTGGTGAGATCGACCTTGCTGCCCTCAATGGTGCCTTCCACGGTGAAGGCCCCGTCTGTGTCAAGCCCCGATCCTTTAAAACCAGCTGCATCTTGCTCGGTAATCGAGAAGCTAGTAAGACCCCCGCTGAGCTGGCCCCTCCGGTGGGTGTAAGTTCCGCTCCAAGCTCCGGTTATGAAGGAAATGGTTGCTTCGCTCAATGCTGAATCCGGGTTGGACACCGCACTTTCGGTAACCTCCTCTTTGACGCCAGAAGTTGAGTCCAGGAAGAGGTCGATTTCCTCGGATTCAGCTTGGTAAAACAGGGAAGGTTCTGGGACCTCCAGCTCCCCAAGGTCTACATCGGGAATCCAGTCATACGCCTCAAGAGCGAGGGTCCAATTGTCATTCTTTTCATTAGATTCAAAGACACAGGAGTACTGGAACCAGCTGGTGAGTCATTGGAGAACCATATTTGGACACTCACAATTCCGAAGAATGCTCTCTCCAGCTTCTCCTTGTTGTTCAGGTTCTGAAGCTTGTAGACAGCTGTCGGGTAATGTGAGCGAAGGGCAGTCAGTAGGAAGGATCGATTGTTGACCTTGCAGCTTGGTGGCGCGGTTCTGCAAATCGGCAATCACAGTCATCATCGAGTTTCCTAGCATCGAGAATTCGTTTGGAGACACTAATGAGGTCTTCGCGAGGTTCATGGTCCACACTACACGCTCCAACAGGAGGCAGAGGAGTGGTAGCGCATGCTCAGGAGACGAGTCAGCATACTATGTGCAATGAAAGAAGACGCGGCCAAACACACCTTTTCTGGTCTGTCACCCCCCGTCAACGTGCGCAAAGTATTGTCCTGGTCGATGTTGTACGAGACCCGGCGGAGCATGGTTTTCAATTTCTTTTCCTCGTCGAGGACATAACATTTAAATTTGGAGAAAATAGCGTCTCCATCCCAATCGATGTAGTCCCATTCGCGTGCACCTCGCAAGCCAGAAAGGGGGGTCTCAATCACCGAATAGACCCACCACCGAAAGAAGAAGCTGGATGCGGCCCGATTTGCAGGGAGCATGTCTTGGTAGGCTCCGATAGCAAAGCTTAAATTTTTACGGATTCGCCGCCAATACCAGTTGGTCGTCATCTCAAATCCAGTCGTCCAATATGCGATCCAGCGGGAAAGGCTATGATGCACTGTCAGACGGACATAGTAATTCCTTAACTAGATACTTGCCTCCATCCTTCTGGCCTACCACTCGTGAACTTGTTTACTTCGTTCACTCTGACAAACGACGATCCATCGTCATCCAGAGCCTCGATCAACGCTTGAATCTTGTTCATGGTGATATACTCGAGCGCCCACAAATCCTCCGCCGGAGTCTCAGGGAGCCCGCTTGCGGCGATAGTCTCCACATGGTTCGCGGCTTTCGATGGTTCACCAGGCTGGGACTCGCTGGAATTCGTGGTTAACTTATGCGTTGCCTTCAGCTTCAAATGGTCATAGAGCGCGATGACCAGATGAGTGCCTTTGACGCTTGCTTTCCACCCCTGGCCGAAATCCATGCCGTGTCAACATACACCAATGCACCAATGAGGATGTTTAGGGCCCGTACCATCTCTTTCCATATGTGGTACAGATCCTAAATCGAAGCGCAGTTAGCATGAAGCTACTCTCACGAACAAGCGATTCGGAGCACCTTGTCGAGAATCCGTTCGTGTGGACCAGCATGAATTCCTGCCAACACCTCCTCAATCACCCGGTCGCTCTGCCGCTGTATCGTCACGTTGACCTCCTGCAGCGACGCCTCCATCGCCCGGAACTTCTGGTCGAACGCCTTCGTGTTCTCCACCAACACGCTTTCCACGTCCTTCCCCAGCTCCTTCTCAAACTCGGCGAGTGTCATCGACGACTTCTGCGACCGTGCGCCTTTGTGATTGGTGGTGTTCTCCTCCTTGGCCCCGCCTGTCTGCTTCTCAATCACTTTTTTCATCAGCTCGTCGCTCTCCAGCACCCCTTCGACGCCGCCATTCTGCCGCGCGAACGCCGCCCATTGCCTCTCCTCGGGCGACTGCATTTTCTCGAATACCATTCCAATCATTGCCGTCATTGCCGTCACTTTCTCGTTGACGGATACGATTGTGTCGCTGGTGGTAGTCACGGTGATACTGATGTGTATTTGCAAGTCGGACTCGATGTTACTCTTGTGCGTCACGAACTGAGCCGCGAGATCCGCAAATTTGCTTTGCCACTTGACGCTGGTAAAGAACTTGACTGTCGTCGGTGCATGAGGAAGGGCTGAGCAACCGGGAGAAAGGTCACTCACCAGCGGTATTGTGCTTCTGATAGGTGTCGCACAGTTTAGCGCATCGCTTGATCGAGTTGATGATGCCACCCATACGGCCTTGAAGTCGATGCTCGATCGTCATTCCGTCTGTCGCTTGGTCCTTCGGGCTGGCGACTTTTTTGAGGCTAGACCACCATCAGCCTAGGAGCAGTCACGAACGAACAAGCGTACTGACAGGGTCATCACCTGCATCATGTCGCACATCGTCGTGTTCAACGCGATAACCTTCTGGTCATTCTCTCGTCGAGCAACCTCCAGGACAATAGCCGCCTCGAACGCAGAAACCGCAACTACGGTACGATGAATAAGTTACCACATACAGAGTCAAGGCCGAGCATGACACACCCTGAATAAATGGGTGTACCTTGCCCACTTCGTCCAGCGCGCGAACCAGGATCTTACTGGTCTCAACGAAGCGGGTAACTTCACTCTTAACTATATTAAAGGCCGCTGATGCGGCGATATTTTGCACTGTCGATGCAACTTGACTGTCTGAAGCGGTAATGATTTTGTCACCTGGACAAGGGGAATTAACGCAGGCTGTCGATAGTATATCAACGTACATACCGAGGGTATTGAGAAATCTTTCTCCTCTCCCTGCTCGGTATCCCTGCGACACCTGGATCGCCGCTGCCGCCTCAGCCAGCGCTGCCTCCGAATATTCCGTACTCATGGAATGACTAATATGAAAGGACCCTGAGAAGGGGAGACCAGAGACGAGGAGTAGCGTCAAGGCAGCGTCTTATCTTGCGGACTTGCAGGGTCAATTGCGTCATATTTAGGCGCCGTGCCCTGAATGAAGGGACTATATATCATTAGACTGTCAGAGGAGACAATTTGGTGATGGTGACGAGCCCGAAATAGATAGGCGGGCTTGGAACCCCGAGGAGCGGGCTTCCCCATTCACCGAAAGGAAGGGATCCTTAGTCCGCTGACATACAGGGTCTCTCGGTTTTACATCAGAGCTGAATTGTGACACCCGCGGCTCACGTACCCTCACAACTTGAAATGTTCGACCCTTTTTTTTGGAATTAAACCCCCAGTTACCATACGTGGACAGTAACAATATGGCAACGATTGGGTAGGCGATTGCCTTACTGATCGAACGTGGGAGTAAGAGCTAACAAACAGTTGAAGACCCACGCCGTCCGAAGGATTGGTGCATGTTGGT
>Ga0307513_10012873_pt1 | contig 10293 bp, 9 predicted proteins | sample 15_EM_MG_FD_202174 | JGI IMG/M metagenome (GOLD analysis project Ga0307513, IMG submission 202174) | Populus trichocarpa ectomycorrhiza microbial communities from riparian zone in the Pacific Northwest, United States - 15_EM | ecosystem: Host-associated > Plants > Roots > Unclassified | place...
TCTTGGGGGCACCGGCCTCAACGGAGGCGACGAAACGTGTGCCGACCCAAACACCTTGAGCACCCCAAGACAGATTGGCCGCAAGACCCCGTCCGTCGAACACGGCACCAGCACCGATAACGTACACCGGTTTGCCGGTCAGGGAAGACTTGTGTCCCTTGACAGCATCAACGCAGGCAGGAATGAGGATGCTCGCTGGGATGTCACCAGTGTGGCCTCCTCCCTCGCCGGCCTGGGCGCAGATGAGATCAACGCCAACCTCGAGGGCCTTCTTCACATGCTTGGGGTGGCCGACCATATTCATGACGATAATGCCGGCTTTGTGGAGCTCGTCGACAGCCCACTTGGGAGGAACACCAACAGCAGAGACAAAGAGGGTGGCTTTCTCCTCGATGATAACTTTGATGAGTTCGGGGAGTTGGCCGTTGGTGTAGTCAGTCTGTTAAGAAGGAAATTTAATATGTCACATCTGAAAGGAATTGTGAGATATAACTTACGTTGGTCTTGCGAGCGCTGCCACCAACTTGAGGGAGGAGGAGATCGACACCGAAAGCTGCGGTGGGGTTCTTGAGATCCTTCTTGATCAATTGGATCTAGGATAAAGGCATTAGTTCCTTGTGCTCGTGTGAAACGTTGACGAAGGGTCCAAGAATTGGCATGACCCTTACCTGCTGCCTCAAGATTTTGGGTGTGTAACCAATCCCACCAATGACACCCAAGCCACCCGCATTCGTGACCGCCGCAGCGAGCTCGGGGCCAGCAGCCACGTTCATCCTGAGATGACCAACAAGAAACTTTCAGCACACGTCCAGCTATGGTTTACGGAATAGTACGTACCCGGCCAGCAAAATAGGATGCTTGATGCCAAACATCTCAGTGATGGGTGTTGTAATGGTGGCCATCGTTAATGAGGAGGGGTTTGGTTTCGGGTGTTGAAGGAAGAAGAAAAATACCAGGATAAGGAGATGTCGTACAGCGAGTGTTTATAAATATGTCATGATTACACCCGAAGATTTGCTCGTGAACAGAAACGGCAAGTGATGTTGCCGGAGCCGATGTTTCCCCCTAAAGCGTGCTCTTGGCTACATCTTCGATTTAGCGCGGCTAATGCTGCTTATCACCCTTGAGGGTTGTCGTTCAGCGGCGGACATCATTACTCACCCCCTAGTAGCACCTCCAGGAGCCTCTTTTTCATCAAGCCAACGCGTCCACATGATGGCCGAAGTTGGCAGCTGCCGAAAAGTCGGGGTACTCGGGGACTACTCGACTCAACTCGAGTGCATATGTAGTACCGTTCGCCATCACAGAAGATATGGCTTTTGATGAGCCATTTGGGGGTAAGCAGCTAATTTTCCGCGGTCGATCGGAGACGAATTTAGTGCTGCTTGAGTGAGATTATTGGTCATGCCGTTTGGCTGAGGACGATGTACGTGTCCAGTCAATACTTTGAAGATAAAGCACTAAAACTCCGTCCAGGTAAGATAGGGAAGGCCCAAAGATTGCACCTCGCCAACGTGGCATCATTGCCACGATAAATTTAGAACATTGAACGACCAGTCCGCGGACAACGTAAGGTTCTACATGCTATGATAAATGCTCAAGGTTATGCACATGCAGAGAGAAGATATATGTCAAATCAATTGGAAAAATGGTCAGGAAAATAGAGATCTAGATCACGAGTAATAGTCATGATCATGAGTCGGCGCTAGGGGTCGGACAAGCACATAAGCCAAGATAATAACTCTGGGGTAGGACACGGCAGCGGGTTACCGGTCACAGGAGAATGTGGCGTAAAGCGAACATCACCGGGTTACATCACCCGCGCTCTACTTATGCTAGATCCTTAAATTTAGCGATCTAAACAAGCGCCAATTTCTTCATCACGAGCTCGAGCGCCTTTTCACCTGATTCAGAACATCTTACTGTGTATTGTCCCTATGTTTGTGATTACTTATGAAGAATACATAAAATATAGCCGAAAGGTGGGCACTCCGAGAAGCCAGTGTTAGCTGCCATCACAGATGACCGCAAGCAAGGAAATGCGTTCCGTACGATTCGGACATAATTTCGCCTGGATATTTCTGATTCCATTGGAGTAGCCCGCGTCCGGAGTGGGGGAATTCTGGCGAAAAAGCAACGAAAAAGACAAAATCAAAGTCGATAAAACTTGGCGGAAACATGATCTTTCTCCCCACGGAATAAAATTTATGGGCTAAATGTCTTTTATCCGTGTCTAGAAGCATTTAAATTAATGCACAAGGCTCTAGGACCTATGTGTTTAAATTATGTTTTATCTGTTGTGCAGATCTACCGGCATAGTGCCTTTGGCGCCACCATAACTTCCGTTTCCAGTGTTTTGTATTACCCCAGACGTTGACTGTTTCAGAGCAAGGCCATGCTATGGTGTCGAAATGAGAAAAAGATGAGAAACTCCCTGTTGGGTTACAGAGAAATTCGTGCCGTCGAGATTTCAGGCCACTGGCCTGCGTAAGAGGGATAAAAGTACAATAGGTCACAGGATTCAATTTAACTATATGTACATACTATGAATAATAGAAGTACTCCCCGGATATTTGAATTCTCCTTTCCCAAGATCCCAGGAGTCCTTTACTACCTAAAACCCCGAGTTGGAGAAAGGGATGCTGACACGAGCACCAGTCTCATAGATTTCGTCATGCAAGAAGGGAAAAATTCGGCGTGAGGGAAATCCTGGTGGGTTAATTCGACCGTATATTGAAAAATATGTGAAAGCATTGTGAGTTACCGGGGGTTGAATCAAAACGCTGCAAATCTAAGCAGGGGATGGTTATGCGAGCTTAGGATTTGAATTTGGGCAAGGTGGAATCGCGCGTAAGTGGATTGGCAGCGCGCAAGGCCTCTCCCCGGTAATAAATATATACCGGGAAAGGGATGCCAAGGACAATAGCAAGACCCCCCAGGAGCTGGAGCGATCAGAGATAGGTCCTTTAAACAAACACACAAAAAAAACTTTGTGATCGCATACCGAGCTACCACCTCCAAGTCCAAGTTTAGCGAACATATCTTGGCCAAATAACGGGAAAGCAAAGCCAAGCAATGAGCGGAAGAGCTAGAAAGGAAATCCGAGTAAGGGATTCAAACTCAAGACAATTGGGTAGATACTCGCTCCAGCAGTGGAAATAGCGCTTGCGGCAAAGGTGAAGGAGTCCACCAAATATAAGAAGATCACAAGGCTGGATCCAAGCCAATGAAAATACACCACTCTACAAGATCATCCAGAACTTACAAGGTCGTCTGCATCCCGAAACCGAAAGTACTAGACCCAATGATGGGCATAATCCAGTGTAGCTTAGCTTGAGCAGACCAACCATACCAGCTAGAAGGCAGTGAAGATGAGAAATGACGTCAAGGACCACGAAGATAAATGCACTTACAAAATGCCTATTGGAAGCAAGACCCGAAGAAGAGGACAGGAATACGCATTTCTGGCATTGAAACAGCCCCGCTCTTCTCACCAAGCTTCAGACGTTGAAACAAATCAACTCTTTGGCTGACAAAGTGCGGAAGATCCAGGCTTACATGTTTATAAATCCTGTCGGCGAACTTGGCAGAAAAGAGTGAAGCGAGGAAGCAGCCAAAGCCAAGACCCAGGTATGCAAGACTTGCGACACCAGGGGAGAATCCATAAGTGGATTGGAAGAAATCTGCAATAAATCAATCAGACAATGTGACGGGCGAATCTAGAAGCAGACTCACCACCGAAGGTGGCGAACATTAGGTAGAACAACTGACCATTCATGCTACAGAGAACTTGGTAAGCTATCATGTTTGGAAGTGTTGCCACGGGAAACTCACAAGGCCATGTAAAGACTGAGAATAAAACAAATGAAGCTGCTGAAGAGCATTGTGATAGGACGTGAGAGGTTAACCCATAGAAATTTCATTATGCTGCGCATGCTGCGGTCTTGTTGGAGATGGGGATGTGCTTTCAAAAATTCCTCAAGATCCCCAGAGTTTATGGCGCGATGTAGGCGAATAACAGGCGCATATGTTTCTCTTAGGAGTGGAATCGCGAAGAGCAAAACAATACCACAAGCGACTGAGTAACATGAAGATTGGAATTCATGTCATGAAGCAGTGGATAAATACGAACTGGCATTGGTGATGAATACCCATTTGATGCCCACCGTTTGAACAATGAAGCCCCCAGCGATAGGACTCAAAGTGGGGCCTAAAAATAGGATCAGGGGCGCATGTCAAAGTATCAGGCATTCGTACCAGCAAGGGGTCCAAGAATGTACAGCGCCATAGCTGATCCTCGTTCGTGACCCGCAAATAAATCTCCAATAGAAGCTCCACCGCATGCTGTGGGTCCACTTGCTGATAATCCAGCTGGAGCCGGCTGAGCATTTGAAGAGAAAGCAAGCTTGTTGAATGCTCACCGAGAAAACGGAAACCAACGAGAGCGCCTGTATTTGGGGCGAACGCACACCCCAGTCTGAATACCAACGTAAGAAGATTGCCGATATGTAGGACCTGGATAGAAAGTGAGTAACATGATGAACAGAGATGATCGATTGAAGCAAGGCGTACCCATGTCCTTCCGTACATCTCGGAGAGAGGGGCGAGGATCAAAGGCTACGTGATATGGAAAAGCCGCTAGCATCACAGTCATTTAAAGAAAGGGGCGAAAGAGAACTGACGGCGAATGCATAAGACAATACGAATATGCTGAGCGTCAAAGCAATAGTGGTCGAATTTGTAATCCCATATTTGATGGCGATTTCCGGAATACCAGGCGCCATCATGGAAATGGAAAGAGGTGATACGAGAGTATAGGCTGAAACCTGGATGTCGAAAGGAGGGGAATATGAAATTCCATGCTACCCAAAAAAAGGTTAAGGTGGCGTACGATGCAAACAGTGGTCCACTTCTTGCGGGTCGACCAGTTTCAAGCATTCTCCAAGCATTCTCTGGATCATTTTCCCAATCATCTTCGAGATTATCTGGAGCCTTCTCTATCTTGTCCTCCGAGTTGGGTAAAGTTGACTCTCCGTGCTCGGAGGACAAAGTTCGTTCGAACGAGTTGTGGTCAGGCGTTACAGCTAAAGACCGGTGTGTCCACATGATGGCCGAAGTTGGCAGCTGCTGAAAAGTCGAGGTACTCGGGACTACTCAAGTGCGTAGGGCTGTACCGCATCACAGATGATATTGCTTTTAATGAGCCGTTTTGGATGTGCAACTAATTCGCCATGGTCGATCGGAGAAGAATAATACTTTGAAGATACTGTAGAAGAACGCACCCGAGATGGCCGATAAATATTAAATCTTCTTTTGATTTAAGGCGAATAAAAAAATAATTTTCTTTTGGATGTGATGCGTGATCGGTCGAAATGGTACAGTCCAGTCGACTGTCGAACCCCTCATAAGGCATACCTTTCAGAAGGCATACACCGCCATAAGGCATAGGGTCAGGCTGCCACCAAACCTAGGCTTTACACCAAAATCGACCTCTCATAACGCATAACCTCCCATATGGACCGTCCACCGATGGGTATGCCTTAAGAGGGGTTCGACTGTACAAGCGGCACAAGCCGTTTTCCTCCGTTTTCATAACGATGGGCCCCGATGTCTTCTGCTTGTTTATGTCCTGTTTGGCTCTATCAGGGGTTCTGGCGCAAAAGGAGCATCCACCGTAGAAACATCACACCCACAGTACTGTTGAGCTTTCCAAGAGCTTCCGCCTCGAAGCCAGAAATTTATTTTTAGAAGCCGGGCGGCCGTGCCTTTGTTTGTTTACACAAACGCTTCGCTTTCCCTGTATTTGTGTGTTTTCCACCTGCACCAACCTCCGTATCATGTCGTCCCAAACGGCGGTTTATGGCACCTGCCCGTTTGACTACCCCTGCTTTCCACCACCGACTCGCGATCTCAGCATCGCCTCACCAACATTTTGAGCAGGAGATAGGGTCGGCATGGTGCACACGAAATCAGCCCAATGCTATACGATTGCGAATCCAGCCCAACGCGGACCTTGTGAAACCCGCAACTATGAAACCCGCGCAATGCCCACAGTACGAATTGCGCAATGTGAATCCAGCACAATCCCAACGATGAGAGCCTCACGACCGTGAATCCTACTACTGTCATACCAAACTCCATAAGTGCAAAACCAACCCGACGCTGCTATGATGAAGCCCATGAACCAACCTCACCACACCATCCACAGCCACTGACCTGATGCAACCATGGATGATGGTAGACACCCGACCTCCCGCCTTGCTCCCGCCAGTACTTACTCATACATAATTCTTGTAATATCTATTCGTTGCCACTTACTTGTCACCTCTAAGGACTCCAACATTAAGCTTACCAGGAACTCGTTCTATAGGCGGCGCGCTTCTTCGGAAACAGACGAAGGCGTGGAAAAATGTTTCTAAAAATAAACTTCTTCCTTTTTCGGATTACATAAAGTTCGCGGTAAGTCAACAGCTCGCGGAGTCTTCTCATCAACCAACCTTGCAACGAACACCGCCTGAACCATTAAAAAAAAAGAATTCACAAAAATAACACCCTGTCCTCTAGTGTTTTGTTTACGCGAGGGCCTTATATCGACATACTTCCAATGTCGATGCTACTAGTAATTCCCAATTATCCTGAGCGGGTGGCTCGTGATCCTTCGTACTGGCTGGCTGGCCGATGGGAAATGCTTCTTCGTCTTGAATGTCGGTTGTCGATGGAGCTAGAAATAGATATTATTGCTCTGGGAAATAACGCTGGTTTCCAAGCTGCCTCTGTTTCATAATTTTTGCAGCAACGTGGAGCAGACTCAGTCAAAAGGACAGAGATGTGAAAGCGAGGATCGGTCGTTTCCTTCTTGACTGTTGGACCTTTCTCACTGCCATTACGATCCTTTTCGCTCTTTTTGTAATTTTTTCTAGTCCTGGAGACTTGTTCGCTCTTTATTTCGCACTAGCCTGCTTTCTATTCACATAATGCCTCGCCTTTCGCCCCTTTCCCGCGGATCCGCCCTCTTCCTAGGAGCACTGACATTCGCTCTTCAAGGACACGCGAACCCCTTCCGCCGTCAAACGGCATCTATTACGGCTCTTTCTAATTCTCAAATCTCAGCGTTTGAGCCTTTCAGCTTTTACGCGAGTACAGCTTACTGTCAGCCATCCACCATTTTGAGTTGGAGTTGCGGAGGTTCGATATCCCTTTCCCCACCCCTTTTCTCCTAACTAATAAACTCTCCCTCCCAGCAAACTGCGACGCAAACCCTAATTTTCAACCAGTTGCATCTGGTGGGAATGGTGTCGGTGTCCAATTCTGGTACGTTGGGTTCGACCCAACTCTCGAGGTATGTTAAATATATTTCTACATCCTAGCTTGTCGTACTTAAATTTTTAACAGACTGTTATCGTCGGGCATCAAGGGACTGACCCCTCCAAAATGTAAAATGCACTCCTTTCTATGCAGAGGGTCGGTTAATGATCTTGATGTTTCTGTATAGAGTACCTCTTTTGACGGATTCAAACTTTTTCCTTACGAATTTGGACTCCAAACTCTTCCCTGGAATTTCGTCCTCGATCAAAGTACACAATGGATTTGCCGACGAACATGCGAAGTAAGTACACTCCCGCTCTCCTTGCGTTCGTACAGAATATCTTTGTCGTACAGAACTGCAACCTCAGTCCTATCTGCTGTTAAGACAGCCATACAAAAAAGCGGTCTTAACAAGGTCACGATGGTCGGGCATTCTCTAGGTAGTTATTGCCCGACCTCCGGCCGCAGATTCTCGCTAATCTGGTTTCAGGCGCTGCACTTTCGCTTCTTGAGAGCGTTTATCTCCCCCTCTTTTTACCTGACGTTACCTTCAAGATGGTCGGTTACGGCATGCCCAGAGTAAGTGGTTCTCGGTTGCTTTCCAAGTCGCTTCTTGACAGCAAATCTGCAGGTTGGAAACCAGGCCTTCGCGTCGTTCATCGACAGCAACAACATCCAAATTGATCACGTCAATAACAAGTGAGCTTTTTGGACACCTCCAGTAGATGAATAAATAATACGAATATAAATATAGGGAAGATGTCGTACCGACCTTGCCTGGTCGCTTCCTTGGGTTCCACCATCCACAAGGCGAAAAACATATCCAAGACGATCTATCCTGGCTTGATTGTCCAGGAGAAGACAACACCGACGGAAGATGCACCACTGGCGACGTTTCCAATATCCTCGAAGGAAAAGTTAGTGACCACGATGGTGAGTACGTTTTACTTTGAGCGCACCCACGCTCAGCTTTCTTCCAGGCCCTTACGACGTTGTAACGATGGGGTGCTGATCGTAGTACATGTTCCTACATACGTTTCCCTTTGTTAATTATAGGTCCTGACGTCGTTCTTGGCGTCCGACTTATCTCCATTTACATAAGAGTCTGTGTGAGGCGCTGTTGGCCCTTGATTGCGTTTGCTGCGGCTTTCTCTTGCTTGCCACACCCGTTGCAGTTCGCAAGTACAATGCGCCCACATTCCAACGAAGTTTGTCTGACCTTTTCTGACCCAACGAAGAAGATATGCATCACCATTCCGACCTTTGAAGATGTAGGCCAGTTTTTCGTGGCTTTCCATCGTGAAATCAGTGAGTGTCACTCAAACCATCGAGCAGTGCTCTGACAAGGGGCACCCTCTCAGTTGTTGCACACCCATACGCATCTGCGGCTGTCCTTCTTTTTTGGGCTTTCTACCCCAAACTCCCATTCCAAATCCTATACTTCGTGCTGTACGACCTACCCCGAAGTATCTTCCTCGGGCTATCTACTTGTCTTGGGTTCGAGCGTTATGGTGTGAGGCAAGGTAGGCTTTATCACAAACCACTTTTTGGATCATATTTCACTTCTGATAATTCTTGAAGACTCAGTCGCCTCGAGGTACCAATCCCAGTTCTATACTTCGGGCGGTGGGATATTTTCGAGATCACGATCCTACGGAGCAACAAACAACGACCTTCCACCTCCGTACAACGGCACAGCTGGTCACCCACGTAGAGAAACGGACATTAAGTGGACAATTTTGGGGTGGTTGTGCGTATACGCCGCGTTGGTGATTGTGTTCACGTATGGTGGCGGTGATTACTAGTTTGGATCGTTATATTGGCTTGCCCTGAGCGTCATGATTTCTGGTAGTACCAGCATCATTGTACAATACGAACATTCTATGTAATACCTTTCGGTTAGTGGCAGGTCCAGATTTCGTACAAATGGCGCTCAGTGCCATCGAAATGGGAACGAGTTGGCCTCCAGCAGCGTACATAGCCCCTCTCGCGGCCCGTGCATTGCGTCGATATATTTGAATTTGCAGATAGAATTTCCTGGGAGGTTTATACATAGCTTAAACACCACCTTGGACCAATTAAAAGACTGAGGAATTGTCTAGCGGAGGGATGGACCTGGTAGAGGCGATGATAAATGAAGACCGCTCCAAGACTTGAGATTCGTCCGCTTTTAATTGACTTCCAGCGAAATAAGATTGGGTAAAGTAGTCGTACATTGCGCGGATTGGTTCAACTCTCTCCTCGGCCAAGTTTGTCCAAGGACCGAACACCCTGTTCAAACCACTCGTCTCTCGAAATCCAGAAATCCTCGCGATTTTTCATGATGTCCGCCAACACCGCACCTCCAAGGAAGACCATGTGTTTTCGACGTGGAGGATCCTCAATCTTGATCTTGAATTTCTGTATGAATTGGAGTAAACAAGAAGTAATGCAAGCAGGAAATAACGGATGAATCGCACATTCAGGCGTGCGGGATCGCCGTTCAACAGACGCGTCAGATGGAGCTGCTTAATCTCCTTCTCGAGTCGGCTGGGAAGACCTGGGTACATGCTTGATCCTCCTGATAGCACGATGTGTTTATAGAGATCAGAACGGATATCAACAGCGGCGGCTTGGATGGTTTGGAAGAGCATTTCTACAGCAGAGCGATTAGACCCTGGAAGGAGCATCGGCAAATAGGTATAGCCAAGACGTACCAGCGACACCTGGTTGTTCGACGTCAACAAGATGGGGTTGGAACATGCATTCGGGGGCCTCGTAACGTTCCGAGCCAACTTTAATGATACGCCCATCGGGAAGCTTTTGGATGACATTAGACAATGCAAGAAATCGAAAACACGAGGCTCACTGTATAACTTTCTACGAGCACGGTCGTCTCCTCAGCAAGCCTTTTGTCAAGTTCCAAATCGTAGCTGTACATGATTCGAGGTTAGGTGAAAAGATCATCTGAGGACAGAGAACCAGGCGTACCTGACATAGCACAGTTTC
>Ga0307513_10012874_pt1 | contig 10293 bp, 15 predicted proteins | sample 15_EM_MG_FD_202174 | JGI IMG/M metagenome (GOLD analysis project Ga0307513, IMG submission 202174) | Populus trichocarpa ectomycorrhiza microbial communities from riparian zone in the Pacific Northwest, United States - 15_EM | ecosystem: Host-associated > Plants > Roots > Unclassified | place...
ATGGGGAACATCAGAACTTTGAGTGGTCACTTGGTATTGATGCGATACTCACAGGGACGAGAGATAGCCCATATATGATTCACTCAAAGCTTGAGTCAGGCCCTGTAGCAGCAAAGCGTCTGCCTGTACGACTTCCCATTCGGTTCCAGCTGGGAAGCGCGTCTCGGATTTCGCAGATTTTGCGGCCTTAATCTGTGTCCTTGCTTTGGACTCTGCTTCTGCGAGAGCTGTAATCGCCTGCTGCATGTACTCTTCCTATATAGACGTGCGGCTGGTGAGACCGATTGCAGCGGACGAGGGAAAAGCACCTCAAGAACACACCTCTATGCCCAAAGCCGCTTGGAGAAACAACAGGACTCCCAGTCCGAGCATCTTGAACGCTGTCCGCTCCCCAGCCGAAACTGCACGTTACGTCAGACTCCTATGAGACATTTCGCTCCAGAAAATTTACGAATCTCGCGTCCTTTCTCTAGGTCATTATTAAAACCTGCGTCGAAGCCCGCGAAAATGTCGGCGAGATCCTGTGAAAGTGGAGAAGACATGGAAGCGCCCGTTAAACCAAACAAACATTGCCACCCCTAATTAGGCTCGGCCAGATGAGAGGGAAAATCTTGATATTATATTTGAGCATCAAGTAAAAGGTAAAGGTCTCACTCATAAAACGGAGTCCTTAATCGGTGGATTTCAAAGTGGGCACGTAGCAAGTGCGTACGTACCGTTACGCCGTATGCCATCCGTTCTGAGTATTGACGGATGTCATATGCCTTGCACATAGGAGCGGTACGACCCAGTGTCGGCCCGCGTACTTAGCTTACTCGAGAGAGAGAGTACAAGACCCCTGCATTTCTTGACTTATTTCGCTTGCAATAGGCTATAAGGGCAGGTATCAGGCTACTTATCGCTTATCTACCTAGCCATCGATCGTTCCCACAGGGATTATTCGGCGCCCTCGTAAAGACCGCTTCATTCGTACGGTCTCCGACATAAGCTTCTCTCCGCGAAACGTACCCGGTGTCTTCGACCGCCATAACCAGGCAGACTTCTCACATTGAAATTATCCTCAAGAACTCTCCTATTTGATCTCTCCAGCCTGCGCCCGAGCGCACCCACAGTTCGGGAGGAAAAAACTAATACCCACCACCTGGGCCGCCGATAAGGTCGTTGAATTCTGTTTCCTTAGCACATTTCAAAGGCCATTGTATCGTCCCTGGTCCCTGACCGCAATGTTCTCCATCTCGGCTTCGCTAGACAGCGAAGTGATCACTGTCGGCGTGGACAAGTGCCAGAACATGCGGACAGCAGTTCAGGCGGTTCAAACAGACTGCCGAGACAGTTAGATATCACAGAAGTAGTGATAGATGGCTTCCCGTAGCGTTGGCTGTCGTGCGACCACGGTCGTTCATGGTGTCGGCCGGCTCTCACGCGCGGCGTCAGTGGATGCACAGTTCTCCATATCATTTGCGGTCTCATTCAGGGAGACGTGGGTGGCTGCGCTTGTTTCCCATCAGGAATTCCCGCATGGTTCGCTCTTCCACGCGGGTCTGACATCAAGCCGGGGGGCCAGGACCTTACTTTAAGTGGGTGGGTCAATCCACCACCTCTTTCCCTTCCTTGTGAGCGTTGTTGCTGCCCATCGAGCACTCCGCTCTTCCCCCCCTCTTCGCTGCCACACCCGGTCACAGGCTCTGCTCCAACGCTGTCAACGGCTCACGAATTATGTCCACTGTGCCCACTTCTACCCCTGCCACCCCGGTGACCGCCCAAACACCTGCGACCGCTGAACCGCTCATCAGCGAGAAGAAGGCGCCCTCGGAATCGTCAGGCCACTCCGAATCAAAACATGCCATCCCAATTACTGACCCCGTGGTCTTGGCTGCCCGCGAGGAGGCCGATATCGAAGCCGACAAGGAGAGGAAGCACAAGACTTACCTCAGGTTCCGTCCCTTCATATTGTGTGGCCTTGCCCTCCTCATCCTTGGGTGGTGGATTTCCGCGACTGTCCTTCCGGCTACTCGCCACCGATGGTGTGTCACTCCGCTCCGACAATCTGCCGGTTGCTGATATCGGCCTGCGCATATCCATAGGCTTGTGCAAACGATCTGGGCTTGGTTCTTCATCCTGATCATAGCTTTTCGATACATCCCCAACTCCGTTGTCACGAAACCCGTTGGCGCTGTCTGGGGCCCTCTTGTCTCGAAGCCCTTCTTCAAGCTCCCGTGGTTAGTTCGCCTTGCACTTGGCTGGACCGCTCTCCTCGCCATTTTAATTGGCTCCGCGTTCGGTTTCCCGCTGCCATCGGTGAGCCTTTCTCTCATATCAAGGTTTGGACGCTTCCCTAAACCCGAATTCCCCAAAGGGGACCGGCTACGGCGACCGTGCCATCTCTGTCCTCGGTCTGTTTGTCTTCCAGGCGGGCTTGTATATTTCTTCTGTGAACAAGAAGCATGTACCCTGGTAAGTTTGTAAGTTCTTGTCTTCTGGGGAAGTATTGAATGACCTGTTTAGGCCAACCATCATCGTCGGTCTCTTCATTCAACAAGTCATTGCCTTGTTCGTTTTGAAGACTGGAGCCGGTTACTCGCTCTTCAATTGGATCGCCACCGCTGCTAGCGATCTCTTGAACTGTGGTCATGCTGGTGCAGGATTCTTTTTCGATGCGGAGACCATTACCAAGCACTGGTTCTTCGTCAATGTCTTATCCTCAATCATCTTCTTCATTGCCCTCGTGCAGATGTTTTACTACGTGCGTTATCTTTTTCATTGTAGTAGCCAGGTCGTTAATGTCACGATTGTAGCTCGGCACTATGCAATGGCTTATCGAGAAGTTCGCCTGGTTCTTCTTCAAGGTGATGAACGTCTCCGGTGCCGAAGCCGTCGTTGCTGCCGCTTCACCGTTTATTGGCCAGGGTGAATCTGCTTGCTTAGTTCGCCCCTACGTTGACATTATGACCGACTCCGAGATCCATTTGACCATGACTTCCGGTTTCTCTACCATCGCCGGTTCCGTCTTGGGTGCCTACATTTCCCTGGGCGTCCCTGCGCAGCACTTGGTCACCGCATCCGTTATGTCCATCCCTGCCTCGATTGCCATCTCTAAGCTCCGGTACCCCGAGGTCGACGAGCCCGTCACCCGAGGCCAGGTCGTCGTCGATCGTGGTGGCGAAGACCGCCGTGGGAAGCCCGCCAACGCACTCCACGCCTTCTCGCACGGTGCTATCTTCGGTCTCGTCGTCGCCGGACAAATTTTAGCCAACGTGCTCACCATCCTCTCCCTCGTCTTCATGATCAATGGCCTCCTCACCTGGATCGGCCGTGGATTCGGCATCACCCAGCTCACCCTCCAGCTCGTCCTGGGCTACATTTTCTACCCCATCACTTTCTTGATGGGAGTACCCCGTAGCGAGATCTTGCCAGTCGCGCAGCTCCTTGGCACTAAGCTCGTCGCAAACGAGTTTGTCGCCTACCTGGACTTGACTGCCGGCCAGAAGGGTGCCAATCCCCTCTCGGAGCGCGCTTTCCTCATCGCTTCGTATGCCCTTTGCGGGTTCGCCAACCTTGGCTCGCTCGGTATCCAGATCGGTGTGCTCTCCGCACTTGCACCGTCGCGTGGGAAAGCCATTGCGAAGTTAGGACCCTCTGCTATGATTTGCGGTTTCCTTTCTACTATGCAAGCCGCCTGTATTGCGTGAGTAATATTCCCGCCTAGTTGGCACAATTGACCAATGTTCTTTGCAGTGGTATGCTCCTCTAAAGTTAGGAATTTCGAGCGCTTTTGTATGGTTTATTTCGTGGGCTTAGTAGGATACCTTCTTCTGTTGACCTCGAAAGGGTCTAGCTATAGTAGCACGACCGTCCTACAAATATAGCAATGCATTCCTCGAGATATCAAGCTCGCAACTTGACTCTTGCCACATCCGGGGCGACCGGGAAGTCACATGAATTCGCAGTTGCCATATACGGTTATCATATCTGGAGTACCTTCGGACGAGAGGTTCACTTTTGCGGATTTCCGAGGTCTCATCGAGAAGCATTGCGGCACGACGTACGCATGCCACAAGAACCGTCTCGAAATGGCACTCACGCGAACAAGATAGGCTGAAAATCGAACCCTGGTTTGCAAAGAGCGCACGAGACCCGCGTCGAGCCCTGATTGTGTTTTCGGAGCGCAAATCGGCGGAGGCGGCGCAGAGGCTGTTCGACCTGTCTACCAGCGCTCAAAGGGCCACAGGGGACATCCCAATCTGGGCATCGAAATTCAAGGTGCATACTTTTAGCAGTGTAGGCGCATTTTGGGCATACGTCGAAGCTCAGGCGAAAGATCAAGCGGACGTGAAGAGTGTCCTCGACGCCATGAATGACTCGAAGGACACGAAATTAAGAGCCCAGTTCCAGCGGGTTGAGGATCAGTTTGCAAAAGCGAAGAAAGATTTGGAAGAGGAGACACTAAAAGCAGAAAAGACAGTCGCGCAGGTTACTTCGGTATGTTTATATCACATCTCCTGTATTCAAAGTTCTGATACACTAAATGATATCTACCAGAAACATCTAGGCGACAAGACTGCAAAACAAGTCAGAGAGCTCAAGATGCTTTTAGCTGGTCTAGAAATTCGCGCTAAAGCCGCAGAAGAGAAGGTCATAAAGAACAGGCAAGCAATCGTCGTAGAGAGGGCTCAGATCGCCAAGCTCGAGGCGGAGCTCGCCGAACGGCAAGAGAACGAGCGGAGACATGAGTTGTTGCAATTGGTTACGAAGTACAAAGCGAAAGTGAGCTTGGGCTCCGGTGCACCTGAGAAGAAGGCCGCGCAGAAGTTGCTGCTTAACGATGTGTGCTCTCTTTTTTTTTACGAACAGCACTAGGTCGTACTGACTCTTAGACATAGATTGAGCGGACGTACAGTTCACAGAACCTGACGCGTTTGTCTGTCGAGCAGTTGGAGTTGCTGAAAGCCGAGTTGAAGAGCCCATCACTGACTCTCGCATTGGTTAATGCGTTTTCTCGTGCGGACGAGTCTGAATTGACGTCAATGGCCAACAGTCACAAACGCCAGAAGTCTTCTATCTAATGCAGGTTCATGTTCGCCCTCCGTTGTTTGCGTTATTGGTCATGACGGTGCCATCGTCTTTCTCGTATTCTTGTGTGTTGTCTCGAACGATTTCTTGTATGTACACGCCTTGAATAATATTGTGCTAATCTGTCACAAACCCAAAGGAAGCGTGGAGGATAATTGCAACTCGCATCTCACAGAAAAAGAAAGGTCGTGGGACAATCGATTAGTAGCTCCGGAATAACACCAGTAACGGTGGCGAGGTTCAGTGGGCTCGTGGTCATGGGCCAAGGAAGAGTTCAAAACTTGAACCCAAACACCGCCACGACCGCAGCTCTCGAATGGACAAGGATGAAGAGGGCGCCGTGGAGCAAACAGAACAAACAGAGCGGTCAGAGCAACAGCAAGATGTCCCTTCAAAAACTCTTCTCGAGCGTATGGCTCCCGAGGCACGCCCTGCCTTGTCTACGGGTGCACAAGAGACGCGAGGACCATCCCCAGAAAAGACTGAGGTAGCTCAGTCAGAAGCCTCTCATTCTGAAAAACCCCAGGATGGTCCAAGTAGAGCTCCTTCGCCCTCCAGAAATCGCAAGCCCAGAGGTGGTCGTGGGCGAAGGCGCTCGCTGGGGCCACCTCCACGTCCTCTTCAAAGCGGTCCACCCCATGGGTATAGGGATGCTCGAAGAGGTCGTTCCAGAGGTAGGTCTAGACTCGCAGTTCCGTTTCTCGGCAAGCTTAACGCTCTCAAGGAGCTCCTCGACGCTTTAATTGCTCACATAGACACTGTCTTGAAGGAATAACTACGGTTATCGTCAAGCTTTCTTTTTAGTCCGCCACTTTTCTTGCTTGCTGAATGTAAAGCGCCCTGTTATTGCATTAGGTCTTACTCATCGACGTAAATAATCTGAAGAGATTTGATGGGTCGATTTTCTCCAAGAGGTGTTATGTTACAAGCGCGACACCCCGATTGCACGCCTGGACGAACAGTCGTGGTCATGTTCCCATTGCATTAATTCCCCATCCTCTTATCTTGTTTCGGTACTCCTAATAATTTCCTATTGCCAAATTGCTAACTGATTTCTCTAGAACGCCGTCGATCCCCACCCCCTCTCCTTCCACCCCCTCCCAGACCACCGTCTGTACCCCCGCCACCCGGATTCCGTCTGCGAGGACCCTACTCGCCTCCTCGACGCCCTCCAAGCCCATGTCGCCGCCTTTCTCCTCCCCGAAGGCCTCGATCTCCTCCCCCGCCACGCCGTGGGCTACGTAGTCCCAGACGCAGCCCGCCTCCTCGTTCTCCTCCTCGTGGGCTCTATGGTCGTCCACGCTCTCCACCACCTCGTAGGCGAAGTCCCCCAGGGAGGTCCCCGCCATTCAGACGACGCTCCCCCAGCCCTTACCGACGCCGTCGAAGTCCATCCCCACTCCGCCGATCGCCGTCCCCACGCATAGCGCGTCGCCGAGGCTCACCGTCTAGGCGGAGCGCCTCCCCTCCACCGCGTCCCCACCGCCTACCGTCTCCAAGACGCCCAGTCCCGGGTCCACTACCAATTCCAGCACGCGGTGTATCCCCTCTGCAAACGCTCATCGGTGCCGCTCGCGCGGGGATGAGATCCGGCTCGCGATCGCCCGTACGAGACGCGCCGACAGGACCGCGGTTTAAACCTCCAACCGGACCCCGTGACCGTGGGCGAGGCAGGAGTCGCAGTCCTTACGGGTATGCTGGGACGCGTTCGCGTTCTCGGTCTGAGTCGCGTAAACGCAGTCGGACGCCCGACGATGGCGGAGATGAGCGGTACCCCAAGCGTAGGAGGGTCAATGAAGATCACCACCACCACCACCAGCAAGATATGGACAGGGACAGGAACATTATGGAGGCCGAGCATCCATCCCAGCCGCAAGTCGCCCGCGAGCCCGACCAGCGATTCCTCCCGCCGAGCGCAAAACCTCCCGCCGCGCCGAAGAAGATGCGCGAGCTGGGCCTGACGACGGAAGACGTTGAGATGCTCGACGCGCATGCGAATTCAGGGAGCGGGACACCGCTAAGCGCTGTCGATCCACGGACGGGCAAACCCGGCACTGCTGCGACGAGGGTCAAGGTTGAGGTTAATGGTGCGAATACGCCCAAGGCGCCTGCTGCGCCAGTGGCCGTTCCTGCTCCTCCCCCACCACCAGTGTTCACCTCACCTGTGAAGAAGTTTGAGGGTGCTACGCCTGAAATGGATGCTGAGGTTGGTTCCTAGTGACACCCACCTGAATAGGCCGGGTTTACTGACGCTTCTGCAGGCCGAACGTCTGCGCATGCAACGCCTCTCCCTCCGTGTCGAGCATATGAACATTACCGCTGGTCTTCGGAGAGCGTACCATGAACTCGCGATGGCGCATATGGACTTAAAGGTAGCGGAGGCGCGTCGCATTTCTGCTGATGTCCAGTGTGAGGCTGCCGTGCGAGGAGCGCTGGTTTACATTGAAGAGGATTACGCGATTTAGAGTAATATCTTGTGTGTACCCACGGGTCTGGTTTGTGTTTTGTGGATCAGTGAGAGACGCTTGAGGGAACAGGAAAGGGTCGTGTTAGGCTATCAACGACATAAGAGCAAAAGCGGAAGTTAGGATAATCTAGTAGAAGTGGTGCACCTCCTCCCTCTCCCTCCCTCGCATCTGTGGTGGCTCGGTACCCTTGTAATAGATATCTGTCCAAAGAGCCTCAGCCTTGGGCTCAGGACTAGCCTTAGCTTCTTCAACAGCAGCCTCGATCTCGCTCTTCGCGTCCTTATCAATCTTCTTCAGGTCGTCTTCGCTGGCGATACCCCACTCCTCGATGCACTTCTGCAGGCCGCGAATCGGATCCCGCGTGCTGCGCATTTGCTGCACCTCCTCACGTGTACGATAGGTCGTGCCTGGGTCCGACATCGAGTGGCCGCCGTACCGGTATGTTACGAATTCGAGGACTAGCGGGCCCTTGTCGGCGAGTGCCCATTCGCGAGCGTGTTTTACGGCCTGATGGACGGCTATTATATCCATCCCGTTGGCCTGTTATAGGGGGTGGTTAAGAGACTGTTAAGAACGGCCAGAGCAGGGGTGTACCTGGATACCGGGAATTAGGTCACCACGGGTGTAATACTGAGGGTTGGAGGAGCTGCGCTCGGCCGAGGTACCCATGCCATACTTGTTATTCTCGCACACGAAGATGCAAGGAAGGTTCCATAGCTTGGCCTGGAAGAAGTTGTCAATAAGCGTCAGACGATCGACAATATGGGACCTACCATGTTGAACGACTCGAAGACCTGACCTTGGTTGGCAGCACCATCCCCATACAGGGTGAATGTCACGGTATCCTTCTTCTTGTACTTGTCGGCAAAGGCGATGCCTGCGCCCAGTGGTACTTGTGCGCCCACGATACCGTTTCCGCCAAAGAAGGTGGGGGTGAAGATGTGCATGGAGCCACCTTTACCGTGAGACATGCCTGCTTGACGACCCAGCAGCTCAGCCAGCACCCCAGTAATCGTGCCACCTCGGAGGACGGCGAAGGGATGGCAGCGATATGAGGTGATGAGCTTGTCATCAGGTTTCATGGCAGAGTTGAACCCTACGGACACAGCTTCCTATATAGTGCACGATAATAGCAAAAAGTGCTCGTGTCAACGCGTGTTGCGATGAGAAATTCTGTGCCAGGATGAGACTGACCTGACCGATAGCGAGATGGCAGAAGCCACGGATCAGCTTTGCTCTGTAGAGAGCGTCTGCAGCTTGCTCCATGCGGCGCATTGTGGCCATTTGCCTGTACCATTCGAGTAGATTCTCTTTCGTCACGTTCACGTCGAGTGGGGGAATGTCTGTACGGTACGAGCGGAACGAGTCCTGGTCTAGTGTGACTGTGAAGGGCTCAGACATCCCGCCAGGCTGTGAGCTGAGCCGTGTCGAGTCTGCGGACGTCTGCAATGCGCGGACCCCAAGAGGCTGCAAATTCACGAAGGGTCAAGACGAGAGGGACTGTAAGAAGCAAGTACGCGTACCAAACGGTGTAATGAGCGCCTGGAGACGCGTGCCAGCGACGCCATGGAGGATTTTGTAGGAATTTGGGGGACGAAGTAATGGACTTTGTTTGTACGGAAGCCCGAAAACTCATCCCGTGTAACGCCGCGTCTCATATTTGACACTCGTAATGATGAATCCTATACACAAAGGAACTTATGCGCAAGTAACTGCGCCGATGGTTGGCCAGTCTGACCTTCCATGGCGGATTCTCTGTAGACGATACGGAGCAACTTTGGCTTGTAAGCTGCTTGATCACATACTTCTGCTTATCTTACGCGTGCTAATAGACACCCAGATGTTCATTGCAGAAAAGCTTTTACAAGACGAGGAATACCGGCGTTTACATTTGCTCGATCTCGAAACTGGGTGGACTGCGCCTCTGGGACGACCTGTAGTCGCGCAATTAGCTGGCAATGATCCAGATACAATTTTCGCTGCAGCGAAGATCATCGAACCGTTCTGTGACGCTGTGAGCATGCTAGCAATTAACCTCGCCATACAGCGGGTGAGCCGGTGCTCGATCTAATCAGAAACCAGGTAGACCTCAATCTCGGTTGTCCTCAAGAACACGCCAGAGAAGCAAACTATGGAGGCTACCTCATTCTCGCAAGGCGCGATTGGCCCCGTATCGAGGCGATCGGTACGTCGAATTACCTTTACTGCCTTCTCCTGTGCGATATCCAACGCTTCGCCTCACAGTTTCAAAACTATCAACCAACCTCTCCATCCCAATCCACGTAAAACTCCGCCTCTGCAACCCACCGTCGCTCACGCCATTGCTCGCTGTTCTCCTCGCACGAGCTGGAGCATCAGTTGTAACTCTCCACGCACGTCACGTATCCTCCCGTCACAGACGAAAAGGTGCCGCAGAACTCAAGTGGGTGCAAGCCGTCAAATCCGCCATCCTCGAAGAATCAGGGTTGGAAGATGTGATAGTACTCAGTAATGGGAATGTCAGGACGCATGGAGACTGTGAGCGGAATCTGAGGGAGACAGGCGCGGATGGTGTTATGGTTGGCGAAGCGTTACTTGGGAATCCGAGGTGGGTACCATGGTCTGAAAGCGAAATACGAGTTCTTATCGAACTCCATGTGGCCTCAGGTTATTCTCATGCGACGCGTCGGTCGATATCCTTGATATGGTGAACGAATATCTCGACATATGCGAGGAATACTCGGCTCTGGTCGTTCCGAAAGTTGTACGCCAGCAT
>Ga0307513_10012876_pt1 | contig 10291 bp, 14 predicted proteins | sample 15_EM_MG_FD_202174 | JGI IMG/M metagenome (GOLD analysis project Ga0307513, IMG submission 202174) | Populus trichocarpa ectomycorrhiza microbial communities from riparian zone in the Pacific Northwest, United States - 15_EM | ecosystem: Host-associated > Plants > Roots > Unclassified | place...
GGGTTTTGTCTCTGAAAATAAATGCAGATAACACCTGATGGGCTGGTGGACGTTTCTGAATTTCTGTCTCTGGGACAGAATGTGATTGAACTCAATCAACGCCAAGATATGAGTCGGTATAGATTCGCCCTCCACGCGCACTACCCAACTCGCGGCCAGCTCAAGGAACTAGAATCCCGCCAAAGAGTAAATCAGTCGTGGAATGACTGGCTGCTTCATATCTCGCGTCCATTAAATATCCCACTGAAACCTACCAATCAGGCTTGTTAGAGGCTAGCACACACCTGGTTCCTTGTTCAAAGTAGAGTAATAATTTGTATATTGGAACATATTAAACCAACGAATAACAGTATGCGGTACATACTTTAAGAAGGATCGGTGAGAGGAACAGGTTGTGCCATAGAATTGTATTAAAGAAAAAGAGTAAAAGAGCGTGAGATGAAATTACAGAAGGTATTCCAGAGAATCGTCCAAACAATTACTGAGAACCAAGTAAACTGTTAAGAGCCTTTTGTACGTCGTAAGCATATTTCTCCAATGCATCCACCGCTTGACCACGACTGAAGCCCATGGCAGTCAGTTGTTTCACGGCCTCGACGTCGTCCTCACTAGCAGGAGTGGTGGTACGGTAAGGTTGTTCGAGAGGAGGAGTAAGATGTTGAGAGGGCGGTGCTGGCATCGGTTCCTGGTGTTTCTTTTTCTTGCCGAATGGAAGGCGAATCTATGGAAAGGTTCAATTGACGACTCAAGGCAAAGTGAGGACAGCTTACACTTAATTTAGAGTGCCGAACGTTAGTTTCTTTAACTTTCTCGTGAATTTCCTTGGATGACGAGGACGACATCCGAGGTTTTGGGGAAACCATCCTTGGCGACGGTGATGGCGCACGAGGTGGAGAGACAGGTCGTGCTTCCACAACGCGAGATGACGTGGTTGCAACTTTCGGAGATGTCTGAATAGGAGAAGATGGGAACCCAGACAATGAACGATCTTCATGGGGTTGGATTGGAACGGGAGCCGTGGTAATGGGCTTATCCTCCGATTTCGTTGCAGCGGCTGAATCCACGGTTTCAGAACGTGCTGCACCAGATCCAGAAAAAGCTTCTTCAAAGGAAGATTCGAATTTTGGAACATCGTTGGTGGTAACAGACATTGGCAGTTGGTTAGTGAAAGGGGGTTTTACAGGAGGCTCAGATAGAGATGTGGGCATCGCGGAAAGGCGATCAATGGGGCTTCTGGGTGATTTCCCTTTCCGTTCGTTGGCCGGCGCTGCAGGAAAGTCGACAGCCTTAGATGCAGAAGCGAAATCGAAGTTATCATCAAAAGTAGTATCGAAAGAAAATGTAGCAGGCGTCGCTACAGCGGAACCCGGAAGTTTGCCAAGAGCTTCATCAAATTCGTTTACGCCAGCAATTGGGGTTTGTTCAACCGCAGGTTTAGTACCGATCAAGTCGGTCGGAGGGAGAGACAGGCCAACCGCTTTCGAGTCGCCATTACTAAGTGGTTTATTGTGGGGTTCGTCTGAGCCGAAGACGTCATCGAAGGAGTCAGCAGACGCAGTCTCTTCCTTTATGGTCTGAGGGAGAGGAATGGGCGGTACCAGACGTATCTTGCCGTTGGTAGGTTGTTCCACAATGAGCTTTTCATCGGTTTCCTCATCGGAATCAGACTCTTCGATCTCGATCTCCTTGAGTTGCGTGTTCAAATCAGTTTTATGGACCGGAATGAGGTTCGCAGCCACGGGAACGGGGTTTGTGGATTCCTCTGTGAATTGCAATGCAGGGGGTGGTGGAGAAAGATCGTCCAGGGAGGGGAATCGTTCTGCGGGGTTTGGTGGCGAACTGGAGTCCTGACGTGCACTTGTAGGCGGCGTGACGAAATAATCGGTGCCATTAGCCGTCTCCGGAGAAAAAATCCCTTCGGGGGTATCAGTCGAGGTCCTTTCTTTAGCAAGGTAAGAAATCTCAGTATCGTGATCTGGAGCCGGAGAATTATCACTTGGCTTTGTTGCTTCCTGTAGAGTAACATCGGCTTGGTTTGCCGGGACGAATTCATGCGCGGGAACAGGCGGCGACGAGATAAGGGTGTTAGAAAGTCCCAGGAATGGCGACTGAGAACGTGGGGTTGAGTTACCAGAGGCCATGGCTAAGCGCTCAAAGGGATTGTTACTTTTTCCGCCTTGAGAAGGCAAGTCCGGCGTCGGAGTGGTAGGAAGTGGCTGAGCAGCAGCAAACATCAGCGAATTGGACGGCGATGGGAAGGCGTCTGCTTTCTGTGCTGAAAAGAGAGCATCCAAGTTGGCGATCTCTCCTTCCACCTGCTCCTTTTCTTGTGCGATCGAGGCGACTTCAGCTAGAGAAACTTCATGTTCTTTCTCGGCCCTGGCTTTCTCACTCTCCTTGGTGCTCAATTGTTTGCGGGCAATAGCAAGCAAGCCCTTCTGCTGCTTGGCTTCTTTTTTCAACTTTTCAACATCGGCTTTCAAGGCTTCAGCCTGTTGGCCAGCTTCCACCATGCGCTTGTGCAGATCTCTGGCCTCTTCTTTGTCACGTAAGAAGGCGCCTTCAATTTCGGATTTTTCGACTCGGATGGCGCTGAGGTCGCTCTCGGCCCTGATGAGCTCTTCTTTTGTCCTTTGCATTTCAGAGAGCTGTGTAGAGTGTCTGTCCCTCAAGGTTGCAAGCAGACTAGTTTCAGTTTCGTATGCAGCCTTGGCGGATGAGAGCTGCGTTTGAAGCGTCGAAAGTTGCGAAGCTTGACCAGCAAGTGTTTGTTCCAATGTTCCGCGTTCTTCCTTCACAGTTGCAAGGGATCGACTTGTCGATTGCAATTGATTCTTCATGTTGCCAATCTCAACTGATTGATCATGGATAAGCGTAGAAGACGTTGTGTGGGCGTCGTCACTGAGGAGGTCTTGATGGGGTGCTAGAGAAAAATATGAGACAGATATATGAGACCAGATGCCGGAAGCTTACATGATGTCTGGAAGGGTGAGGCGGCCGAGAATGGATCTGCCTCTGGAGCTCGTTGAGTGTGCGCCGGAGGGAAGGTATTAGGTGTGGGTGCAGTAGCGTGGGACTGCACACTCCCTGTGTTATGCATGGTTTGCATCGGTCCAGCGGAAGAAGGTGGCGTATCATCGAACGAGAAGAGGTCGACGGGTGGTTCTGGCGGTTGATGTTGACTGGTGGCAGGTGAGAAAGGAGAGGCACCTGGCGTTGGCTGTCGTTTGGAAGGAGGCACCAAAGAAGGAGGCAAAACGGCGGGGACCTCTTGGCCGGCTAATTTCTTCTGAATTAAGTGCATAGCTATCGCGAAACCATCGCGAGTTAAACAGCCATCATTGTTAATATCAGCAAGATCCCTTGAAGAAAGAGCGTTAATGTCGACGTTGATGCGAATTCAAACAGCTCTGCATACCAGACTTGAGCGAGAATTTCTCCTGGTAATTGTGACTTCAGCATGAAGGGAACTGCAATTTCCCCCTCAATAAAACCCTTTCTCTGGGTGTCAAGTGTATCGAAATGGCGATCGCAAGCGGCCTTCTCGGCAGTGGTGACATCCCATTCGGCAACATGTCCGTTGCTTTCAGTAAGCGCATTTGGGCGCGCCGGAAGACTGGGAGCCGTAAGTGGTCCCGTATATTCAGGTTGCAGCATCTGAACTGTGTGCTGTGGTGGAAAGGAGCTGCCAATAGGGCTAAATGAACCGCTACCGCCTGTCATATGGGATCTCACGGAGCCTGCACTGGTGCTACCGCCAGCCTGTTGATACAGACCGGGTGGAAGGGATGTTGGAATGAAGGTTATCTTCTTCGTCATGACTCCTTGAATGAAGTACATCCCAATCGCGAAGTCCACGGCATCCAGGGCTCCTCGATCCTGTGTATCCGCCAAGTTCCTAAGAATAAGAAGAGTAAAAATAATTGGATAAAACAGACTTGGAAGGACACAAACCAAATCTTCAGAAGTTGTTCATTCGATAACTTTGATTTGACAAATATATCCCGAGACTTATCCCCTAATGTCCTGTTGCTTAGGGACAGAGTCGAATATAATAAAGGAGCACGAACCACTCAGTAAACCATTTTCAGGACCATATTTGACGAACATATTCTGGAACTTTGCCTTGTCCAGATTGGTTAGCGGGGGAAAGGCTGGAGGTGGAGGCGATTTCGGCAAGGACACCCCCGTGGTTTGCTGCGCGATCGTGTTTATACCTTCTATGACTGCCAATGGACCAGCTGAATGAAGAATATGATCAACCACCAATGCAGAAAGGATGAGATTCATTTGACTTGCGTTTATTGGCTAAAGCCTGGGTTATCTTCTCTCCCTTCTGTGCCCATCCAATTAGACGCACGGCAATGGCGACACCCTTCTTGGGAAGCCAGCCTTTGTTATCTTCATCCGAGAGGTTCCATATTTCTCCCAGGGTGGTTGGAGGCAACTTGGCGCCACCGAATACCCTGACAGCGACGTCACCAGTAAGAACACCGAGCTTCTGGGGGTCAGCCTGTGCAAATATTTGCGAGACAAGGGTGAGCTCGGCGGGGGTTGGAGAGAAGTTTGTGGACATTGTGTCCGACGAGAAGGGTTTCCACGGGTTTGGGAGAACGCAAGCACTGATTACCTTTGATGACTAAGCCATCCTACAGCAATCATCATGTGACCTTACAGTGTGCACGCGAAACTCACTCTTTTACTCCAACTTGAACTTGTTTTCTTGCCACGCAGCTCACCCTCACGCTTTTCACGAATTTTATCACTGTATACACTATGGAGCAACTCACCTCATCTATTGCGCCTCCCCGCACATCTCCAAAGTCGAACGTCACCTCTTCGAGCCAACAAGTGGCAGGGAGTGTCGCGAAGCGGTGTGTGCAGCGTCACTTTCCCTCGCGTTTTTCTAACTTGCAACTTCTTTAGATTAAGTAGCGAATTAATGACTCTCATGGTGTGTGAATTCCTCTCACGCATGACTCCCCACTAATTTGCTTATTAGATGTCCTCGTCCCCTGGCATTGTAAGAATTTTTGGGGGGCGGGTTGCGTGTAAAGGTACTCATTTCATCCGTCTAGTCCGCATTCCCTAAACACGATGGCAACCTGTTTGAATGGGTCGGCACCATAGAAGGACCGTCTGAAACAGTAAGCGCGTTCCCAATAACGCCACTCGGGCCACTCATCTTTGCGTTTTCAAGATTTATGCCGGACTCACTTTCAAGATCTCGATTTCATTCCCTTCAAATTATCCATATGTGGCTCCTACCATCAAATTCGATACACCTTGTTACCATCCAAATGTCGACATCGCGGGAGGCGCAATCTGCCTCGACATTCTTCAGGTCTGTCCTCGGAGGAACGGGTTATGGACCGAATAACTCACGTTTATTTGCAGGATAAATGGTCGGCTGTTTACAGTGTCCAAACGATCCTGCTTTCTCTGCAGTCATTGCTTGGCGGTAAGCCAGATCTGATTCCGGTACTTCTTGATTGCTAATTTTCATTTACATAGAACCCAACAATGCGTCTCCTCTTAACCCCGACGCTGCCTCTCTTTGGAGCACTCCTACTGGTGGGCATCAGGTTGTTCCACTTAGGCCGAGCCTTACTCACAGCAAACACAGCTTTTAAAATTCAGTTGATGAAACACTACCGCCCAGTCAGTGAATCTTCCTGAGCCTGTATATGTATTACCATCACCCCTGTCAATGTTGTTTTAATTACATGTTTGAGCTGCGTGGCCCAAGATTTGTGGGATATTATTGGCTCTGAATGATCCCTGGCATCTGTCATCACCATCCGGACACTCGTTTGTTATCGGTAATTCGTCCTCCATTTCTGTCCACTTAAGAGTTGGAAAGAAATTTGTAAACTGATGGTGGTTGAATCTGGTTGGATAGCAACCGGCTTAAGGTTGGGAGTAGGTCCAAGGGGTACAACTCATCTATCTTTTCCCTACTTATAGTTTCCCGCTGGCTGATTTTGCGTCAGAGGCACTTTGACAGTCCCATTTTCGAACACAAGAGCGCTGGTTGCTCTGTACCAATATTGTGAGTGATGCTGATGCTCACGGGATAAGTGCTGATAGAGGGTAGACAATACAATGCCTCGACGCTCGCCACCTTCTTCGCTGCGGTTGGCAACTGGCCCAGTGCCGCCTAGAAGGCAAGTTATGGTTGGGGTTGATATGTAAAATGCATTAACGTATATACAGCGCACCCAGGCACAGTATGCCGTCGATACCGCGGCCAGCAGTGCAACGACCCCCGAGCGAAGGCAGTGTGATTGTGGTCGGAGAGCGAGAAGGGCCGGAGAAACGGGCACGAGTGCGGGGACCTTGGGACCACTCTGGAAGCATTGGGGTTGTGGTGGACGTTGATACGTTATTGCAGCCACTGAGTCGGGCGATGGTAGTTTTACGAATATAAAGAGCAATCAATAAACAAGAGCATCCTGGCTTTCTGATTGCTACCATGTCCACCTCTCCGCCTGATATTGCGTCCCTCACTCTTGCATCCCACCAACGTCTTCATGAAGCTTACGATTACGACGGCAGCAGCAGCAGAACCCCGTTCCATTTTGCTACCTCTCAAGGCCTACAGCAGACCCCTTATAATCCACTATCCAGCATTGCCCCCAAGAACAAGTCTATCCGCAACCCTCTTCCTACAGTATGTTTCCTCCCTTTCGATCTTGTCCGATCTTACCTTGTTTTCAGCAATGGCTTGAGACCACCACCTCCTCCGACGCTCGTTCTCTCTCCCCTCACAACAACTCCGATTTTTCTTCCGCGGGCGGTTCTCCTCCTCTAGGTCACATTAATACTCCCATAGGCTCTGCTACCCCTGGCGCCCTCAATCCCGACGACGAAGTCATTCCTACTGCCATTGTTATAAAAAACATCCCCTTCAACGTCAAACGTGAAACGCTCCTTGATATAATCGTCAGTCCCTTGTCCCCCTTTTTTTTTTCTCTTCCCACCTGATCGACCTTCCTCTTTAGGCTTCGCTATCCATTCCTACTCCGTATGCTTTCAACTATCATCTTGACCAGCAGGGCTCCTTCCGTGGCCTGGCCTTTGCTAATTTCCGCCAGGCTGCCGATGCTGATGCCGTCGTTGTTGCCCTGAATGGGTTTGACGTTCAGGGGCGCAAGTTGCGAGTCGAGTACAAGAAAGTCCTTCAAGCAGGAGAGAAGGAGAGAATCGAGAGGGAAAAGGCCATCCGTAGGATGCGTTCAATGCAGTTGGAAAAGGAGCAGACCAACGTCAATCAACTCTATGAGGATTATGGTTCTGCTCTCTCGTCTGCTTTCAGTCCTCAACGGTCGTTTTCCTCGAGCTCAGCCTACCAGCAGCAGCCGCAGTATTCTCCCCCAGGTATATCTGCCATGCCCACCCCTACGTATTCCATCCCTCTCGCATCAGCCCCGGCGGCACCTTCCCAACCCGCACCTCCCTCGACACCCAGTGTATCTGAGAAGTCTTCGGCCAGCGAACTGGATCTCAACGATCCTTCCACTTTGGAAATCTATTCCAGAATCCTCCTCTTCAAGGATGATAGGATGCGGGACGAGTTGGCGTTTTCTCGAACTCTGTCTCCCAAACAGAGGCGGGTAGTCCACCTGATTGCCCAAAAATTGGGTGTATATCATTACTCTGTTGGTGAAGGTGATGAACGATATGCCGTTGTTACAAGAATTGATCCACAGAGGGTATGTTGATTCACTCCAAGTTTTCTTCTTGGTTTTAACCCAATCTGTAGCAGCAGCAGCTTCAACAAACGCAACGACAACCACACACTCTTTCAAGAGCACCTTCTGCTTATCTCTCCCCTATTAGTCCAACTACCACCGTTAATTCCCTCCGTGTCAAGAAATCTATGCCTGACATGAAGACCTTACACCAGCAGGCCCCCAGACTCGCCTCTCGTTCATCTAACGGTAATATCCGAGAAGGATATGCAACCATTGCTTCTCCTTCTCGTCGAGTATCTGCTGGCTTTGGCTCTCTCTTCTCTAATGGAGGCTCTGCATTCGGCGGAGGTTCTATCCCCCCCGTTCCCAGTCTACCCCCGTCCTTGGGGGCCAGTTTGAACGGTGGCCACGACAACCCAGGAGGTGGCGTTGTACGTCAGCCTCGCGGACCAGGGATTGGTGGCTTTAGCAGACGCGATAGCAGGGTAGGGGTTAGCGAAAGCCAAGTTTCTGCTCGAGGTGGGCTTGATGCTCAAACTTACGAACCGCTAGAAATCTGATATGTGGTGTCAGTCCGCTCTGACAGTCTTACCGGTGATGATGGACGAAGTGGCCTTTGAGTTTCCCCATCGGCTGTCCCATTCCTCATCAAAATTCCCGCTAACTCCTTCCTTGTCTTTTCTTTTTTCACGCCTCTCATTGTTTTGGTATATACTCTCTGTATACTCTGCCCACCGTTCCCTCCACGTCTACTTTCTTTACTACCCCTTTCTACATATATAAGAAAAAGGCACCTGGAATCACTCAATCACACCTCCTCACATCTACTATCTATCATACTCCTGCTTGCGTTGTTAAATCTATCTTTCTTTTGCCGGTCTGCTCGCAGGCTTGTGACAATGCAGTAGTTTTTTTTTTTTTTTTTGTATGATGAATTACGCCTTTAGAGATTTCTTGAAAAACATAGCGCTGGAAAGCAAAAAAAAATTGCCAAATGGGGAGTGAAATTTGCAGTACCCTCAAAAGGATAAGGTACTACATACTTGAATTTTGAACTCTTTGTCAACTATTTTTTTTCCACCTTCGGCCTAGCGAACAAATGCCCAGCGCCGTTATTGTCCATGCTGCGGTATTTACAGCAGGTGCGCTTTTGGGTGGGGGCATCGCCGCTGCAGTCTCGAATAAAAATAAATCTGCCTCGACACTGCCAAGCGCACATATACCCACACCAGGCCCTTCTCCGCCTGTCATTGGACTCGATGCATCTGGAAAGGCGTCCATGTCCACCCAACTCACCGTACCGCCTCAGTTTCCCTCTCCTGTTCTAAAATACGGAAACCCCGGTCAGTCCCTATTTGTCTACCTCCTCAGTCGGACCCTTATTATTCCAAGTTGAACAGGCCCCATTGCTGACACTCTCATTCGCAAGGCCTACGTAGCTGGATATGATAGGCGACTACGGCACCCGGCTTGGGTATGCGTCTCTTGACTCGATTATTGATGTTCTCATTCATCCTGTGGGCGTAGACAGCTGAGCACCTTACGCGTGCATCTCTAAGCAGACCTGATGGCGAGCCTTCTGGGGACCGTTCCAACTCCAAATTTGTGGAAGATGGAGACATACCCTCGACGTTCCGGGCGCGTTTGCAAGATTATTTCAGAAGTGGATACGATCGTGGTCACATGTGAGTATCCATTCCTTATCCTAGAGCTTGCTTTCATTAACGTGTTTAGGGTTCCTGCGGCAGATGCTAAAATGTCACAAGTTCAGCTCCTTTTTTTGTATTCGCGTCTTCAAATCTCATCATTCAACTCGATAGGAAGCAATGAACGAAACCTTCCTACTGTCAAATATGGCACCACAAGTTGGAGATGGGTTTAATAGGCACTGTATGTGATTCTCGTTAATTGAATCGCCGTAACCCCTTCACATTTTTAACCTCGACTAGACTGGGCTTACCTAGAGGAGTGGTGTCGACGCCTCACGGGAAACTTTCGGGACGTTTACGTCTTCACCGTGCCTCTGTATCTTCCCAAGCAGGATCCAGACGGGAAATGGCGTGTGGTCAGTTCCATTCATTGGCGAAAATCATATTACTTTAAAGATTAACCATCCCCTCAGACCCATGAAGTTATTGGTTCACCACCAAACGTCTCGGTACCCACTCATTTCGCCAAGGTCGTACTGACAACAAAGCCTTCTTCGCCATCTACGCCGGATATCTTGGAACTGTCGACAGGTGCTTTCGTTTTGCCCAACGCTGTCATTCGTGATGATACCCCTTTGGAGAACTTTGTTGTCCCTGGTAAATGCACTCGTGTTTCCCCAACAAACAGCATTCTGAATGTCTATGTACAGTCGAAGCTGTGGAACGTGCAGCGGGCCTTTCTCTTTTCTCAGACGAAGTCAAGGCGGGTTCGAAACACATTTGCAGGGCGACGAAATGTGAGGTCACTGTTCGCAGATTCGATGATGCTCAAAAGAAAGGCCGTAAAGCAATTACTGCGCCAAAATAGAAAGCTAGTGGGCTTTTTTCCAAAGGATACTGTAAATATCATTTGATAAATCTCCTCAACAAGGTATGCAGATCACT
>Ga0307513_10012877_pt1 | contig 10291 bp, 14 predicted proteins | sample 15_EM_MG_FD_202174 | JGI IMG/M metagenome (GOLD analysis project Ga0307513, IMG submission 202174) | Populus trichocarpa ectomycorrhiza microbial communities from riparian zone in the Pacific Northwest, United States - 15_EM | ecosystem: Host-associated > Plants > Roots > Unclassified | place...
TTACCAGGGGGCCTGCTGAAGGGTTTGGGTCTCTCTCCTGTACGTTTCTATGAGTTGTTTCCCTACGTGTCTGAGGTGCGAGTCTTAGGTGCTAGGCGGGGGAGGTTTCTTCTATGGTCTCGGGGGGGTTGATTTTTCCTATGATGAGGTGAAGCGGGCGGTTGTTATTGGGCTTATAGGTTTTTTTCTCTTCATAGCTAGCGCTGCTTAAGGCTTTTTGTACCTAAAACAAATAACACATGATTACAAAAAAAGAAAAAGCCGACCAAGAGATAGGGCACGAACCATCGCAACAACACCTCCAGCGATTGAAATCTCAACACCACGAGAAATCATCACGACTTTCCGCCACCCACCTCTCTGCTCCCACAATGGCTACTGCCTAGGAGTTGACGTTAAGCCATCTCCCCTCCTCTCCTGTGGCCTCCCGGCCTGGCCTCCTTGGGTTTCTCGTTCTCGTCCTTCGTTGACTCCCGCTCATGAAGTTCGGTTCTCCCACTTACCCCATACTTCCTTTGCACCTTGCTTAGGATTTTGCAAGGTCGGAAAGCTTCTCGCTTCGCTTACGGTCGGCGTTACCGTGTCGGACTCTCGGTCGAAGTAGGCCTCGACTTGCTGGGCTTGTACCTCTGATGGGGAAAGCCTCAGTTAGTAACATCACGGTCTCGCTCAGTTTCGTCGTCGTCCCAAAAACCCTTTCTCTGGCCTGTTGATCAGTTGTGGCTAGCCCGCTCACGATCCTTCCACCTTCCCCCTCCCGGTTCTGTCCGCTGGCACCGTACTGCCCCCTTAGCTGGCACGTTACCGCTAAAACTCCCCCCCGGCTGGCACCTTACTGCTCCCCACCGGCTGGCACCCTACTGCTACTCGCCGGCTGGCACCCTACTGCTACTCTCCGGCTGGCACCCTACTGCTCCTCCTCCGATCGATTGAACCTTCCTCGGTTACGCCTAGTGGTGGTATAGCACTCCCTCCGTGGCTTTGTCCAACGCCTTGGATCGATGTAATGACCTGCCCGACCGTACATCATGGTTTTGGTGGGCCCTCAAGTTATGAGTTTTCTCATGTTGTCGATCACCTTTCCACCCCACTCAGGCCAGCGTTTCTGGCCTTCGAACGGCAGTTTCTTTTGTTTTGAGGAGCCTGCTGAAGGGTTTGGGTCTCTCTCCCTGTACGTTTCTATGTATCGTTTTCTTACGTGTCTGGGGTACTTTATCTTAGGTGCTAGGCGGGGGAGACTTTTCCTATGCACTCAGGGTGTTTCATTTTTCCCATGAAGAGGTGAAGCGGGCGGTGGGTTTGCATTTATATGTTTTTTTCTCTTCATAGCTCACGCTGCATAAGGCTTTTTGTACCTAGAAACAAATAACGCATGATTACAAAAAAATAAAATAAAAATAAAACGACCAAGAGATAGGATCTTCACGCAACCATGTAAGTACTTTTCTATACTGAAGATATTGCAATACGATTACGCTTTACTCTTTTTACATATACTCCTCCTCTACGAAAGCCTACGCTCTAAGAACGCGGTGACTATTGTGATAGTCTCGACGGGCCGCCCGAACATAGAACTATTGTGATAGTTCTATCAAGTACGACAATCCACCCATCTTACTATATGAAGAGATAGTACCCTTAGCGGATCACTCAAGACAAGCAAGCTAGTTCCGTACTATCTGAAGAGATAGTACTTCCCTACGCCTTGGTGCAGAAAAGCGAGACTCGCTTATGCAGGAGTTGACTGTCGTTGCCTGTTGCATATCAGCTCAACAATAGGATTGTTACACTGATGCGGAAAGCCTCAGTTAGTAACATCTCGGTCTCGCCTCAGTTTTGTCGTCGTCCCAAAAGCCCTTGCTATGGCCTGTTTGTCTGTTGTAGCTAGCCCGTTCGCAATCCTTCCTTCATCCACCTCCCGGTTCTGTCCGCTTAGACCGTTACTGCTACAGAAGCTGGCACCTTACTGCCTCTCCATCCTCCCCCGATCGTCGTACTCCTTCTCCGTTACCCCCAGTCGTGGTATTGCACTACCTCCGTGCCTGGTGTCCAACGCCTTGGATCGATGTAATCACCGGCACGACCATATGGTCACCAATGTTGGCCCACAAGACCTGTGGTTTTCCCTCATTACGCGATCACACTATCCTCCCCCTGGGGCCCTATTGGGCCTTCGCGAAGCAATCATTTCTTTTTTCTTAGGGGACCCTGCGGAAGGGTTTGGGTCTCTCTCCTGTACATCTCTATGAATTGTTTCCTTACGTGTCTGGGGTATATTATCTTAGGTGCTAGGCTCGGGGGATTTTTCCTATGGATTTGGGGTGTTTGATTTTTCCCATGAAGAGGTGAAGCGGGCCGTTGTTGGGATTAAGGTTTTGTTCACGCCATAGCTAGCGCTGCATGCGAGTTCTTGTACCTAACAAAGAATATATGATATAAAAATAAAATAAAGAAAACCTACCAAGAGATGGATCTTCACGCAACCATCTAAGTACTTGTCTATACTTAAGATATTGCAATACGATTACGCTTTACTCTTTTTACATACACTCCTCCTCTACCAGAGCCTACGCTCTAAAGAACCCGGAGACTATTGTGATAGTCTCGACGGGCCGCCCGAACATAGAACTATTGTGATAGTTCTATCAAGCACGACAATCCACCCATCTTACTATCTGAAGAGATAGTATCCTTCGACGGATCACTCAAGACAAGCAATCCAGTTCCGTACTCTCTGAAAAGATGATACTTCCCTACGCCTTGGTCCAGAAAGGCGAGACTCGCTTAGGCAGGAGATGACTGTCGTTGCCTGTTGCATACCTGCTCAACAATAGGATTGTTACATTTGGAGACGCGGATAGTATGTTGGGCTGCGAGATGGCTAGGGGTCCATATGTTATGATTTATTGGATTTATGTTTAGTTGGAGGGATCCGTGACCGGTTTGCCAGAATGTTGGCTTGGTTGTGGCTATGACCTTGCTGACGGTTGTGTTTGATGGATGGTTATGGGAGGTGGATTTTCTTTGTTGTACCCTAGTTGGGTGGTTTATTTTTGTGATTCCCATGTGGTGGCCGGATACTCGGACTTCGGTCTATAAATCACACGGATGGTACTTTTCCAGATGCACTGCAGGCTAGGCGGGGTTGGGACTGGCGTACTTCTTGGAACGTACTGCCGCATGGTTGTGCAAGCCCGGATAGGTAACCGCTCCATCAGCTAGTTAGTTAGTTATGAATAAAAGAGATTGAACTCCCCTATTTTCCTCAAAAGTGCAAATTGCACTTTTTTCAACACCACATAATTATCTCGAGTTTTTTCGCGTAACGTGACAAGTCAGGTTACACGAATAATACATGGATCCCACTGCCCCTCCCTTCCAGGCCCGCAAGCGCGGAAAAGGGAAGAAGACAGCTGGAGAACATAATCCACCATCAGATGCTGGCCCCTCGACGGCCACATCGCCCCCCTCTATTTTGCCTCAAGGCCCCCCTTCACGCCAACGACACTGGCAGAGAAGCTCTACCCTCCTGCAATTTGAATTAGACAAATGGTCTGTCCCGATCGACTACTACATACATCCCTTCAACCATGCGGCCACTAGTATGGCAATTGAAAACCCACCAGGAGAAGGCAATCACACTTTGGTCCTCCTGGATGCAATCCGCATGATCCATCGAGACTACAGGTCGGCTGTTGACGAGCTAGTTGAGAGCGTCGGCATCCTTACGGAGGAGACAGTTGCTTTGAAAGCCCAGAAACCCCCGTCCTGAAACACCCACACCTATACCTTTTAAGGTTTCCGAAACAAAACCACTGGATGTCAGACCTGACCCAAACCCCCCACTTGCTACACGCCTGCCCCCTCCGGCCCCCACCCCCTTGTGGACTATGGTAGTCAAGAAAGGCAAACAGTCCAACAACGCTGCCAGGACGACTGGACCACCTACGATTGCCCGACCCTCCCAGAGGAAGGCTCCGACCACGAGAGAACGCCGAATGATTGTCAAAAAAGAAGGCGCGCCACTCAACATGTCTGCGCTGGAACTCCGAGACGAGATAAACACAGCTCTGGCAGAAACCTATGTACAAATGGTTGCTGTGAAGGGACTCGGTCACTCTCACCACGATGGAATCAACGAAAGCCACTCTGCTTAAGAGCCAAGTGGGCACCTTCTTCCACCTCATCCCTGGGACTGTAAGTGTCCAGTTGGACACGCCGGTGATGTACCTCTTGGTGCACGGAATCCCAACCTCATACTCAATGGATGCAATCGCATCCGAGCCTACTACCTTTAACTCTGGATTGGCCCTTGCCAGACAACCTAGATGGCTTACAACCGAAGAATCACGTGTGGGGAAATCCGCCTCAACAGTGGTCATTGCTATGACACGCCTGAGAGCTCCTGACTTCGTTGGCAGACGCCTGGCAGCCTTCTCCACAACATACAGGACCGAGCGACGCTTGCATTTCAACTCCCAATCTCAGTGTTCCAATTGCCACACCTTTGGTCACCACAGCAACAAGTGCACTAGCCCAGCCACCTGCCGGTGGTCCGCACTCCCTCACCCTACTGGGCCTCACACTTGCCCCACTGCCACTTGCCGTATAAGAGGCCGACCTTGCAACCACACCCTGCTTAAATGTGTGAATTGTGAAAGCCCGCACGAAGCCCACTCTTTGACATGTCCCTCCTGCCCTGTAAGGATGCCTGATGGCTCTGAGGTGGAAAATGAGGAGGAAATGCCGGATACTTGAAGTTTGTAACTTTGGAGGTTATGGATTCACGTAGGCCTCGTGTCTACAACTTTTATTATTTTTTTGTGGAGAAGTGGAGGATTTCTTTTGTTATGGGGGTTTTTAGGCCATAACTTAGGTTGCATGCCATGGATTTTCCGGTAGTTAGCTACAAATAAACCGCAGATTTAACAAAAAAAAAAAAAAGCTCAAATTTATGATCCGGAAAGAGTGACCTCGATATCTATGTTGCAACCTTACATTTTGTTTGTCACTTCTTCCGGATCTTTAATTTGCGTCCGAGTAAGTTGGTACTAGGGCGAAAGGATTCGTCCGAAGCTCTTTTTACACCAAAAACGCCCATCATCACCACCTTCTCAGATTGCGCAATGTCTATGAGAATCAGCGAAAATTTATCCTTGCATTAGCAAACCCGTAGATAACGTGAAGAAAGTTACAGAATCCTTAAATATTACCAAGTGATGGAGAACAGGTCGTTTAAGTATCTGGTAGTGGTTGCCATGTACAGTACCGTATTTGACTTCTCTCGCGCTTTTCCCCACCACCACAACGACGACAGGGACTATTGCGAGGAAGGGAACACAGCACAAGAGAAGAACTCTTTCACTGTGGATTGAGGAAGGAAAACTTGTCCTGTACCTAGTTAATCGGACAACCTGTAAGGTTGGGCTTTTTTTGCGGTGAGATTTTTCTCTCTTCAGTGCGCTTTGTGGGTAGGCTCTGGATAAGAGGCTTGCGAGGTATAATAGCTTAGCGGATTTGAATTGATCATAACTTGTGTGGTTTTCCTTTCTAGTTGAGAATTCTTGATAGTGACAGTTGTTTGCCCGTAACTCTTTTATTCCGCAGAGTAGACACACCTGCCCACTTATTTTGTTTTCAGTACTCCTACCAGCCGCGCTATTAACAATCGGGCTCGGCAATCGATTGCCCCCCCACCAGCTATTCACTCCCCTCCTTTTACAAGGACAACCTACTCAAGCATTGTAGTGGTCATAATATCGGGTATTCAGTAGTACTCATGCGACCAGGTGCAAGGTAAATTGCTTGGTCTTCATTCAGGTTTGCCAAAGATTTTTATGCATAATCTAGCCTTTCTTTTTTTCCCTATTGGCTCAGAAGGACCAGGAGACAGGAGGGGGTCGGGGGGGATCAAAATCACGTGGTTTACATAGTAGTACTCAGCCGCATGAGTAGACACCATTTGATCTATGCCGGCCGGTAGAGCTGATACCCAACCGGCATAGCTCAGAATCCGAATTTGACTAGGAAACGAATTCGATGGTGCCTCCATGTTTACATGCCATCCTGCTCGCCGTTTCTGTCACTAGCCTCGTACAGCTGATTGCCGTCCGTCGTGCCTGGCGATCCTACCAACCATTCCTAAGATAACCATCGCGGCGGCAGAAGCCGTGACTCCAACTACGGTAGTCCCCCGTTTTGCACCAAAATCTTCCAAGTTTTTTTTAAAAAAGACATGACAATAATGGTATTGCGGGGGATAAATCGCGTAACGGTCAAACGATCAAACTAGACTAGGGCTCAACTAAAGGGTATTAGGGAAAATCACAGACTTCACTCGCCTGCCATCATCTAAACCAACTAACCAAACCTAAGTCTATATATGAATAATAGAACCATCTCAATCATTCTATCGTCTACCACACCTATCAATCCCGCCTTCATGAATAATCCCATTTGCCCGCCTACCTCGGTACTCTGAATAAAGGAAAGACATAACCAAAAAACCCTTCCGTCTATCCTTCCGTCTAGAACAAATGAAACCACTAAAACTATTATCCTGTCTTGTCCCTCATCTATCCGCTTTCTGTATCTCAGACAACTAGCCGCTTGCGTCAATTCTGACAAATGGGACCGACCTTAGAAAAGGAGTTTTCCTCAGCTCCCCACTATATCGGAAACCATTAAATGCTGTTCAGCATGCTCACGTTATTGTTTCACTATTCGGATAGTTTTCGGGAATGCCCGTGAGCTTTGGGAAAGGGCCTGTGGTCGGTGCATCCACCGGGGAGGGAAGGGGCCGGAAGGGGGGGTGAGAAAGTTCCATGTTTTGGGGCTGCGGACAGTGGGAGTCCTTGTCTTTCTTTTGTTCGCAAGCGAGTGCGTAGAGGGGAAAGGGTGACATATACCGGAGAGAATGGATATCTTTGGTGATCTATTGTATTTGGCCGTCGCCGTCAATCCGTTTAAATGTTTGCTATTTGGCTGCATAGACGCTAGGTCATATTGGCCCTCATAGATGAAATGAAGCTCCCAGAATCTCCCTCCCTCCCAAGTCTACTGTATGCAGCCTCGTCACCCCCCCCCCCCTTTTTTCTTCAACCGAATTGAAATCAGCTGTCAACCCTTTAATAGAATCGTATTTGTTCATTCTGCCTCGCTTGCCTATTCTCGTCCACATCAACATACAACATGTTATATATACAAACATCCAAGTCCAGCGAAGCCATCAGGATTTCATCCATTCCACCATTCATACCAGTTCTCATTCTCAAGCGCATGGTGTCATTCCTTCCCCCAACCATGCTGTACATTCCACCATTCCATAGGCCAGTAACCATTCCTCCAATACAAATCATTCTGCATACCAGCAAGCACGATACATTCTGGACAACACGAATTTAAACAATGCCTACGAGTGATAGCCCATGAATAGAGTAATGATCTACCATGACCTCAAAGGACACTGTATATAACGAATTTCCCTCACTCAGGAGAAACAAATCCTCAAGGGAGCAATATTCTACAAAATAAATTCCATATATCATACCAAACTGGATATATTTGTGATACCCTCTCATCCCCTCCCCCTCCCCTTTTTTTGCGAAAAAAAAAGAACCTAGTATCATACAATATTATACAAAAATTCAATTGAAAACACAGAGCCCAACCTGTCATAGCCCACCCTTATTTCTTAACAACCCCAACGCTAAACAAATACTCCCACCAATCATCGCAGTAATCACCCCAGCAGTCCAGCGACTCATAACTACTTTCTGAAAGGTAGGAAAGAGACATTGGGGGATAGTTCGCCTACTTATCGGACTCGACATCTAAGCGACTCTAGAGCAACTTTCTAACCCCCCTATACCCACGCCGGGTAGCCCACCATAATGGTGTATGGCCACCATTGTCTCTCATGTTGGGGTTGACCTCTTTCCGGTCAAGGAGCAGCTTCACAATCCTCTCATGCCCACGCTTGGCAGCATACAAGAGTGGTGTTAGGCCGTCGTCGTCTCGCGAGTCGGGGTTGACCTCTTTCCGGTCAAGGAGTATCTTCACAATCCCCTCCTGTCCACCCTTAGCAGCGCATAGGAGTGGTGTTTGGCCAGAACTGTCTCTCGAGTCGGGGTTGACTTCTTTCCGGTCAAGAAGCAGCTTCACGATCCCTTCTTGTCCACCCCCGGCAGCACACCAGAGTGGTGTTCGGTTATAATTGTCTCTCGAATCGGGGTTGACTTCTTTCCGGTCAAGGAGTAGCTTTACAGTCCTCTCATGTCCACGCTTAGCAGCCCGCAAGAGTGGCGTTCGGCCATAATTGTTTCTCGAGTCGGGGTTAACCTCTTTCCGGTCAAGGAGAAGCTTCACAATCCCTTCATACCCACCCGAAGCAGCACACCAGAGTGGTGTTCGGCCATTATTGTCTCTCGAGTCGGGGTTGACCTCTTTCCGATCAAGGAGCAGCTTCACAACCCCCTTATGCCCACCCTTGGCAGCAGACCAGAGTGGCGTTTCGCCATAATTGTTTCTCAAATCGGGGTTGACCTCTTTCCGGTCAAGGAGCACCATCACAATTCCTCCATGCCCACCCGAGGCAGCACACCAGAGTGGAGTTTCGCCATCATTATCTCTCGAGTCGGGGTTGACCTTTTTCCGGTCAAGGAGCAGCATCACAATCCTCTCATGCCCACCTGAGGCAGCACACGAGAGTGGTGTTTGGCCAGAATTGTCTCTCGAGCCGGGGTTGACTTCCTTCCGGTCAAGGAGTAGCTTCACAATCCCCTCATGCCCACCCGTAGCAGCATACCAGAGTGGTGTTTGGCCATTATTGTTTCTCGAGTCGGGGTTGATCTTTTTCCGGTTAAGGAGCAGCTTCACAATCTCCTCATACTCACCCTCGGCGGCACATAGGAGTGGTGTATTGCCAAACGTGTCTCTCGAGTTAGGGTTCACCTTTTTCCCGCCATGGAGCACCTTCGTGATCCCCTCATACCAGAGTGGTATGCTGCCATTATGGTCCTTCGAGTTGGGGTTGACATCTTTCCAGCCAAGGAGCAGCTTCACAACCCCCTCATGCCCACCCATGGCGGCACATACGAGGGGTGTTCTACCATAATCGTCTCTCGAGTCGGGGTTGACATCCCTCCCCCCAAGGAGTAGCTTCACCATCTCCTCATGCCCGCTTTCGGAGGCCCACATCAATGGAGTACGGCCCCTGGCATCAGCCATATCTGCACTACATCTTTTACCCTCTTCCAACAGGCCAATAGCAATCTCATCAAGCCCAAGGTATGCGGCGCAGTGAAGACCAGTGAATCCCGCAGAATGCCGTCTCTTCCGTTCCCACCAATCGAAGTTCCCCCATAACAGAAGCTTGGCCGATATGTGTCCACCATATTTATCAAGCAAATGAAGCGCAAGTGATTTCACCCCTTCTGTAAGCCCATTGCTTGCGTAGAGTGCCCAGTAGCTGGAGGCGTATTGGAGGAAGCGTGTCTCCACCGGGGCGTTATCAAGAGTGTATGAAATCTTATCAACGGAATCAAAGTTAAGATATGTCAAGCAAACCTCCGCCATTGCCGAATGGGGGTTTTCGAAATGTTCGGAATGCCGGTTGAAATATTCCTGAAGGGTAAAGTGTACCAGTCGGACAATTGAGCTCTCGTCCACAGTGATAAGCCCCAAGCAGGAGGTTAGCAATTTCTTTTCCGAAGGGATATTATCGTAGTCCATATCTCTAGAGCCAATCTCGACTGCTAAGGCCTCACATAGCTCCCCAATGTGCATTGGACGTTCCGAGAAAGAAATCCACATCAATGCAGCCATTCCGAGTGTTGATTTGCCTTCACTCTGACCCTTTATTCTCTTTAATGTCGCATCGTAGGCACCATCCAATCCAAGCCCACTTGTCATCAAGTCGAGTCTTTCTCGCCTCTTGCGGATTGTCGCTTCAGATAATATCGCGTCTATACTCAAGGAAATGAGTAGAAATCTAGCCACTATTGTCAGCGATTACTCACGGCTTCAATTATACAATTGGCTATCACATACACATCAGGAATCTTTTCCGGAATGCGTCTCATAATATCAGCCTTGAGTGCAGGGCTCATCTCTTCCGAGTCCAAGTCATGCTTCAGCCTCATCTCGAGATATTCCTGTATATCCTGTTGAGTGTAGTAGGGTACGGGCAACCACCCTGGTAGTGTTGTGGAGAAGATAGGACGGCGTTGAGGGTAAACCACTAGTTGCGCACACATGTTTGTTAGTCCTATTTAGTTAGCAGCGGCGCGCA
>Ga0307513_10012878_pt1 | contig 10290 bp, 9 predicted proteins | sample 15_EM_MG_FD_202174 | JGI IMG/M metagenome (GOLD analysis project Ga0307513, IMG submission 202174) | Populus trichocarpa ectomycorrhiza microbial communities from riparian zone in the Pacific Northwest, United States - 15_EM | ecosystem: Host-associated > Plants > Roots > Unclassified | place...
GCCCCCCCGCCCCCCCCCCCCACACCCCCCCCCCCCCCGCCCCCCGGCGGGGGGGGGGGCGGGGGGGGGGTGTAGGAATGGTGGGACGACGGTCATGGGACGAGAACGCCGCGAAAATGGATCTCAGTTAGGCTCGTCGTTCGCGGCGTGATGAGGTGCAGGGGAGAGGTGACGTTGTGCGCGGGAGACGTGACACCAGCCAGCCACGTCGTCATCGTCATTAATGAAGAGCCAGAGGGGCAGTGCACGCCAAACGCGGCTGGGAGATAACACTGGCAATTGAGATAACATGTTTAGTGCCTTCCTTGCTCTATGCCAACTAAACTACAAATATGAGTCGACAAATTTATATTAATTGAGGCTAGCTGCGTCCTCACAAATTTTAGGCACGATACCATATGTACAGAGATGGTGAGGGAACAAGTCACAGACGGAAGGTGCCGGACAGATAGTAACATGGCCATATGACCACATGACCCGCTTCGCTCGCAAATGAAGCTCTTGTTGTTTCCTACTCCCATCGATATGGCTGATGATCGCCAACAGAGTGCCAAAGAGTCCAAAGGAATTCGCAACCGACTGAAGAAAGCTATCGGCCTTGAATCGCGGAGTATGCAAAGCCGGCGCTCGCATTCGCCTTCAACGGTTTCTGCTCCGCCAGTCGTTACCGCGCCTCCAGCTGCTCCTACACCTGCTGTAATAATTGACCCAGGAGAAGCTGCGAAACTCAGAGCCAAATACACCCGCTTTCGTATTCTTGTTATCGGGAGGGCGAATGCTGGAAAAACAACGCTGCTAAAGCGGGTGTGCAACACGACTGAGGAGCCATCTATTTACGACAAGGACAAAAACCTGGTGAGTTATCGGCTTATCGTGATATCCCACTCTCATCGTTTCTTCATCAACAGCTCGAACCGACCTCAAAGGTGCCGGCTCGGTGATTTCTGCACCTACCCTAGCTGACTTCAACGCTGTAGCGGGGGATCCATGATATTCGCCGTTCATTCACTTTCAAGAGCAACCCAGGGTTCATCTTCCATGACTCTCCTGGATTTGAGTATGGAGGAAATGAGGAACTCCAGGCTGTTATGACTTTCATTCAAGAGTGCTTGAATTCCAAGAAAGTTGATAATCAAATCCATGTCATCTGGTATGTTTTTATTGCATACCTTGATGTGGTTCAGGTGATAATGTGCTCAGGTTCTGCTTCGATCCGGATGTATCACGCCCATTGCTGCCATTAGAAGTGAAGTTCTTTAATGAGGATCGTGCCTGGAATGGTGAGCTTATCTGGAATGTCTAAGTGGTTGTTGGAAACTGATAAATACAGTTCCGGTTGTGGCGATCTTCATGAAATTTGATGATCTCATCACACAGGTCCTTGACAGGAAAAAAGACAAAAATGAGAATATCATGAATGCTTTGGATGCCTTAGAGAAGAAATTCAAGCAGCCACTCAGTAGCTACAAATTTCCCCCTCACACTTATGTGCGCTTTGAGGGTAAGTCATTTGTTATTCAGTAGTTGATATTGGGACTGATGCCATATCCAGCTATCCATGAAGATGAGGGTGATCATCAGGACCAGGTCAAGGAACTAATCAAACAGACAGCAGCATCAATCGATGACCTTGCCCTGAAGATGTTGTTTATCACCATCCAAAAGAATAACTTGGACCTTTGTATTGAACATGCAGTTAACAGGTAGTTTTCCCATTCATTCACTTTGCTGCCACTGATCCTCCACTTGAGTTATATCTTTGAGTCAGGTGATACAGTGGTACTGTTTTCTGTGATTTCAGGATAATATGACATCACTGAAGTGAATAAAGTGGAAGTTGATATACCAGGCTGCATCCTGGTTTGGGCACTGCTACTTAATGGTAAGTAATCATATGGAATGCACTTTCTGAAGCCAAACTAAAGTTGAAAAGAATCATGTAAGAACCTTCTTCTGTGTTAGCAATTTAACAGTACAATGATAGATTTTAGGATGTAAGTGCCACAACTGTATCATTGGAAGTAATATTGACATATATATTTAGTATGTAGGTGTGATAGAAAGAGCCTGAGCAATTTGCTAATAAATGATTTTCTAAGGAAAAAGATGTAAGGATGGAATTGATAGAATATTATTGTCTAATATTGTCTACAGGAGGTATTAAGCAGATTATAAAGTTGATTCTCAGCACTAAAGTGGCCTGCATTGAATTCTATTCAGCGAGTAAGTTGCTGTGCAGCTCTTTTGCTTGATTTTAATTAGTGACATCACTTACATGAAATCCCATCCAGGGGGTGAGTCATATGCAACTTCTCTAGTTGATTTCCATCACTGAAATTACCTGTATGAAACCCTATCCAGAAAGTGAGTTATTGCACTCCTGTGCTTAATTTCCATTGCTGATCTTGCTTGTATGGAATCTTATCCAGTTTGTGAGTCATGTGTAGCTCCATTGCTTTGATTTCAATTACTAATATTGCTTGCATGAAATCTGTGCCAGGGAGTAAGTCATATGTAGCTTCTTTGCTCAATTTTTATATCTGACATTGCCTGCATGAAAATTCTTCCAGCCAGTGAGTCAAGTGCTGCTTCTATGCTTGATTTCCAGTGCTGACATTGCCTGCATGAAATCCTATCCAGAGAGTGAGTCATATACAGCTTTATTGCTTGCTTTTCACTGCTAACACTGTCTACATGAAATTTCATCCAGCTTGTGAGTCATGTGCAGCTCTTCTGCTTGATTTTTATTGCTGAATTTTCCTGCATAAAATCCTATCCAGAGAGTGAGTCATGGGGATCTTTGCTTGATTACTATTTCTGACAATGCTTGCATATAATCTTATGCAGGAAGTAAGTCATATGCAGCTCCTCTGCTTGATTTCTATGCCTAACAATGCCTGCATAAAATCCCATCTAGGCTGTGAGTCATACACAGCTTCTTTACTTTTTTTTCACTGCTGACATTGCCTACATAAAATCCCATCCAGCTTGTGAGTCATGTGCAGCTCCTTTGCTTGATTTCTATTGCTGACAATGCCTGTATGAATTCTATCCAGGTTGTGAGTCATGTGCAGTCCCTTTGTTTGATTTCTATGGCTGACAACAGTGTCTGCATAAAATTCAATCTAGAAAGTGAGTCATGTGCAGCCCTTTTGTTTGATTTTCATGGCTAACAATGCTTTCATGAAATATCATCCAGATTGTGAGTTATGTGCAGCTCCTTTGCTTGATTTTCATAGCTGACAATGCTTTCATGAAATCTTATCCAGATTGTGGGTCATATGTAGCTCATTTGCACTTGATTTCCATCACTGACATTGCCTGCATGAAATTCCTTCCAGCCAGTGAGTCATGTGCTGCTTCTCTGCTTGATTTCTAGTGCTGACATTACCTTTATGAAATCTCATCCAGAGAGTGAGTTATGTGCAGCTCCTCTGCTTTATTTCTATTGCTAACATTGCTTATATAAAATCTTATCTAGAGAGTGAGTTATGTGCAGCTTCTCTGCTTGATTTCCATTGCTAACATTGCCTGTATGGAATCTTATCCAGCCAGTGAGTCATATAATATTTTTTTACTCAATTTCCTCCACTGACAATTCCTGCATGAAATTTGATCCAGAGAGTGAGTTGCATGCAGCTTCTTTGCTTGATTTTCATGTCTGATGATGCCTGCATGACATTTGATCCAGAGAGTGAGTTTTGTGCAGCTCCTTTGCTTGATTTCCATGCCTGACAATGCCTGCATAAAATCTCATCTAGTTTGTGAGTTGTGTGCATTTCCTCTGCTTTATTTCCATGGTTGACAATGCATGAATGAAATCCCATCCAGTTTGTGAGTCAGGTGTAGCTCATTTGCTTGATTTCTATGGCTGACAATGTATGCATGCAAATTCATCCAGAACGTGAGTCATGTGCAGCTTCTTTGCTTGATTGCCATAGCTGACAATACTTTTATGAAATCTCATACAGATTGTGAATCATGTGCAGCTATTTTGCTTTATTTCCATTGCTGACAATTCCTGCATGAAATTCTTTCCAGGGAGTGAGCCATATGCAGCTTCTTTGGTTGATTTCCATTGCTGACAAATTCTGTATGAAATCCCTTACAGGCAGTGAGCCATGTGCAGTTCCTCTGGTTGATTTTCATGACTGACATTGCTGGCATAAAATCTTATCCAGGAAGTAAGCTATGTGCAGCTCCTCTGGTTGATTTCTATTTCTGACATTGCTTGCATGAAATTCTTTCTAGTTTGTGAGTCATGTGCAGCTCTTTTGTTTGATTTCTATTTCTGACATTGCCTGCATGAAATCTATTCTAGCAAGTTAGTCATATACAGGTTTTCTGCATGGTTTTCATAGCTGATGATCCTTGCATAAAATCCCCTTGATTTTCATTGTTGACATTTTTGCATAAAATCTCATCTAGTTTGTGAGTCATGTGCAGCTCCTCTACTTGATTTCCATTGTTGATATTGCCTGTCTGAAATCCCATGCAGCTTGTCAGTCATGTGTAGATTCTTTGTTTCATTTCAATTGCTGACTCTGCCTTTATGAAATGTCATCCAGAACGTAAGTTATGTGCAACTTCTTTGCTTGATTCCTATTGCTGACAATGCCCATATAAAATCCTATCTAGGTTGTAAGTTATGTGATGTTTTATTGCTGATGTTACTTGTATGAAATTCTATACAGATTGTGAGTCATGTGCAGCTCCTTTGCTCAACTTTTCATTGCTGACATTGTCTGTATGAAATTCCATCCAGGCTGTAGGTTATACACAGCTCCTCTGCTTGCATTTTTTTTGATGATATTGCCTGCATGAAATCCCATCCAGGCTGTGAGTCATATGCAGCTCCTCTCCTTGCTTTTCTTTGTTAACATCACTTGCATGAAATCTCATCTAGAGAGTGAGTCATGTGCAGCTCTGCTTGATTTTTATTCCTAACATCACATGCATGAAATCCCTTTTAGACTGTAAGTTGCTATGCCTCTCCTCATTTTATCTTTTGCTTGATTGCTGATAAGTTACTTTATGCATTGTCTAGTTTGTAGCTACTTTAATCTACTATCTTCTTTTCACTCTATTAACACCCTACATTTCATAGGCAGATAATGTTCACAATGCTGTTAACACTCAATTCCATGTATGATTGTCTCACCTTTCTTACTTTTTACCCCTTATTGATTCCCACTCCCATAGATGTCATCCTCATATGCTTTTATAGGTCCAATTATCAATATCCTTCCTTCTGTGATTTGGTTTCTTATCTTGATTTGTCTAGCCATCCTTATCTGTCTTGAACATTCCTTCTGGCTTATCCAGCAGGGCTCCAGCCCTACCCAAGCCTTTATTGAAGCCTTGGACACTTACCTCAAGGACAAACGTGTGCTACTTGATGAAAGATTGGATGACTATTTGATGTTGAAGGGAAGCAGTGACTGGTTCATCATAAAACATCGCCCATCTTATGATGAGTGCACTGAATTTCGAAAGATAGTTTTTGATAACCTCTTTTGTAAGACTAGTCCTTTTTTTTTTCAGCTTGTGTTACTAATGCAATATTTTCAGCTCGTCCTAAACTTTCTATTTGATATTGGAATTTGCAGTTCAGCTACATTTCTTTTGCAATCTGAATGGATCCATAAAATTTTGTACAGCTACTACCAATATGAACTTCATTGCACATTTTATGGCTAGATCTAATGGTTGGCTGCTTATTTTTCTATTACATTTCAATTACTATTATATTTTACTTCACTAATTTCAGATGACCAACACCTGTGGTCTATGATTGGTTCATGTGTCATAGTTATACATGAAAGATGTCATATACATAGGTGAACAGAACAATAGATTATAATAGGGCTATTCATGGTAGACCATTGAAATAAAAAAGATAAAAAAGAAATATGAAGAAAAAAATAGCTTCAATAGACTCAAAAAAAACACATGCTATCCAAAACTACTACATATCAACTAGATGCATGGGAAACTTATCTAAGCATAACCAAAGGGTCCAAAGGCTAATCTAGACAAGAAGTAAGGTAAAATGAAGAGTGGACTGGGTACAAGAAGATAAGATAAAGGAGAGACAAGAAGGTAGGAAGGAGTAAGGGGAGAGTTCCCCTTACATTTTCCATCAGAGTTTGAATTGAGATCAACCATGACTGACGCTTTCTACCATTCTTATGCTGTCCTGCTGGACTCAATGAAGGTGGCAGGATGCATTAAACAGTAAGTATTTTGTCTGAAGCCCTCTTATTATATGTTTACTAATCTATTTTATTCTTTTTAGGCCCTTTTGCACCCAAATTCATCACCACCTGGCCTCTTCCTTCCAGCAAAGGGTGTAGGCCACCCCCTGTCAATGTTAACAGATTTTGGGTGAGAGTACAAGTTGGAGGCAGGTATAAAATGATAGGGGAGAGTCTCCCCTATCATTTTATACCTGCTTGATGTGAGTCTCGTTGCCTGTTTACAAATACACGACTAATGATTGTCATAAGATCTTCCTCTTTGTGACCACCGAAATCTCGACAAACAAGATTCCCCTGATTCACCAGGTTATTCCTTACTTTGATATGATCACAACTGCTCTCGAGGACGCCATTGACAATCCAACCATTCCTTCCACTGTTCGCCATGCCGCTCTGCGAGGATATTTTATGTTGAACAAGTATTATTCCCTAACAGATAATAGCATTGTATATAGGATTGCCATGAGTACATTTTCTTGTACCTTTTGCTATGTTTTTCTTACTAATTCCTTTTTTTTTTGTAGTCCTCCACCCCCATTACAAGATGACTTACTTTACTCGTGCGAAGTGGCCTGCGGAGTGGACTTCTGCAGCCGAGGCATTGATCCGCAAGGTTTGGGCTGAGAAGTACAAGAAAGCGACGCCTTCACAAGGAACAGAGCCAACTCAGGATACAACGAAAGGATCTGGAGTGAATGATGTACGTTTTCTGACTTCAACATTCAATAGTTATCTAATCTGTTTGCATTGTTTTCAGCGTTTCTCAGTGGCGAGGCAATACTTCAGTGCTCTCCGAGATGATTCGACCCCCATTGATGCTCTCGAAGAATGGTTAAGTACCCCAATTGTCAACATGAAGCAAGATCCAATCACATACTGGACCTGAATGAAGGCTGCTGGTCATGATCTTGCCCGGATGGCACTCGATTTTTTGTCTATACTGGGTAAGTCCAGATTAATTATGTTATATACTGTCGCTTAAATCTATTTTCCTATAGCAACCTCTACCGATGTTGAACGTGATTTTTCAAAAGGTGGCCTTACGATTTCACGATTTCGGCACTCCTTAACAGATGAGTTTGCCTGTGCATCCACTGTTCTTGGGTCATGGTCTGCGCTAGACGTGATACCAGAGGACCTTATCGTTGAAATGTTTCAGGATAAGCACTGATGACCAAAGAAGAAGCAGAAAGTAGATGAGTGTGATGATTCCGACATTGTAATAGTTACTTAGTCTGCGAAATTTATCAAGCTTTAACACTTTTTGGCTACTACCTGTGGGTATACCTATAGGTACCTGTCAATACCTGTTGCTACAGGTACACCTACGAGTACCTGTGACCTGCAGGTTTTTGACCTGCGGATCCAGGTGATCTGTGGGAAAAAATCTTTGCAGGTGTAGGTGTGAGTTTGGCAGCGAAAATACCTGCAGGTAAGGATCCGGGTAACCTGCAGGTGCACCCATGCTCAGCCCTAGGGGAGACCCATAGTGTGGGAGACCCACAAGGTATGTGGCAAGACAAACCAGAGTTGGTTTGCTGCCTTCTTTACTAGTGTTTGGAAGTTAGGTTAGTTAACTGGAAAATAACCAAGACTGGACCGGACCCTAACCGATCAGGACCGCAAAGTTACCTAACCGATCCTAACCGTAACCGCGGTCCAGTTAGCGGTTAGTTCCAAATTAAATATATGACTAACCGACAATAACCGGTCCTGACCGGTCTTTCGACACTAAGGTTATACCAAAATGTTCACCTATTTACGAGCTTTTTAATGACCCAAAAAACATAATTTTTAGTTCAGAATTTAAAAAGTTATAACTAATTCGATGTATTGTGACTTAGGGTAACCCTTGTCACCTGTGTGACGATACAGCCATTGTTCCTCCCACCACCCGCAAGTTCCACCCAGCAGGGCGCAACTGGCGAACATCACCACCTCAATGTCATTCCTTGCCCCTCCCCTCCTTGAGGGATGTGGGCATCCATGCTCCCTGCCACGTCATCTGCAGCACCACAGCCCACATCAACAACAGCGAGTGCAGGTGTATTGATAGGGCCACAGGTGTATTGATAGGGCCACAGGTGTATTGATAGGGCCACAGGTGTATCGACAGGAGGTGGGTATATCGACCACAGGGCGGGCGTATCGACAGGAGGCAAGCGTATCGACAGCAGGGTGGGCGTATCGACAACACAGCGGGCGTATCGACAGGAGGCAAGTGTATTGACAGGAGGCAAGTGTATTGACAACAGAGCGGGCGCATCGACAGGAGGCGCCCATATCGACAGGAGGCGGGCGTATCGACAGGAAGCGGGCATATTGACAGGAGGCAAGCATATCGACAGGAGGCGGGCGTATTGACAGGAGGCGGGCGTATTGACAGGAGGCGGGCGTATTGACAGGAGGTGGGTGTATTGACAGGAGGCGGGTGTATCGACAGGAGGCGGGCGTATGTATCGACAAGGGGCAGGTGGATCGACAGGGGGCGGGTGTATCGGGTGTATCAACAGGGGGCAGGGTATTTATCAACAATAGGACATTTTTCGTCATTCTTTGTGCTTTATTTAGTATCCTGTACGTATAAATTTATGTATTTAAGTAGTCTCCTAATGAACCAAAGCCCCTGTGCTTTTACGAGGGTCACTTTTTACTTGCATATACATATTCTACCCTCAATAACTGGTTATAACCGCTCCTAACCGTGACCGGTTATAACTGGTTATGTAACTGAAAATAACCGCTGCTAACCGACCATGACCGGTTAGTACCGGTTCGGTCCGGTTATTTTGGGTTTCCGAGGACACGCTAACCGGTCTCGGTCTCGGTTAGCGCCCATGGGGACCCAATAACCGGACCGGACCGGACTTTTAAACACTATTCTTTACATTCTTTCCTTACTGTCTTCTAACAACAAAACTACATCAGGACACATGCCACCCACAGCACTCCCCACTCCCCCACAATATTAACGCTCACTCCATCATCAACTGTCATACTGGCACCTGCTACCCAAAGCCCACCCATTTGGGTTCAATCAACTCAATGCAAGATTAAACAGCCCAGCAAAGGGTCAAATGACCCCATACAAGGTTAAAATGCCCAACGCAAGGTCAAATAATCCACCACTGAGTTGAGTGCACTGATGCAAGCTCGAACAGCATGGCAGTGGGGCTCGAAAGACCCATACTACCTTTCTTAACCTTGCAATATTGCATGGCAGTGTCATTTGACATTCACAATGTCATTGCGAGGTTTTCTGGTCAGTTTGAGTGTTGTACCCACACATGGGTTGGTATACCCCTGGGTTTTGTGAAACCCCTTACCCTGACCCACCAAAACCCCTACCAAAACCCCTACCCTTGGTAGTGGGTATGGGTTTTCACAGGTATGGGTATGGGTAGCCCTGGAATACCCCAGGGTTACCTGTGACAATCCCATTAGGTTAGTTAGCTGGAAAATTAGTCCTTGGAAGTCCAGTGTGTCCATCACACCAGGGGCAAAACCTAAGGCACTTGAAATCAAGTGCCTTAGAGGCATGTACTGAGGCATGTCAAAAAATCTCGTTTGAATACCGGCCGGCCCATGTGTAAATAATATAAATTAAATATAACCAATATTTTGAAAATTGGAATTATTCATTAGCTGACGACGTTTTTGAATTACTTTAAATATGGCTATGTGTGCGACTAGTGATTGTCATGGGTTTTGAAACCTGCATGGGTTATGGGTAGGGTACGCTGGGGTAAGGGTACAGGTTGGACTTATCCAACCCTTGCCCTACCCGTACCCTTATTGCAGGTTGGCGGGTTACCCGCAAACGACTTTGTGAGTTTTCCATCGGAGTTTGAATTCAGATCAACCGTGACCAACTTGGTTGATCTCGCTTTCTACCATTCCAACGACATCCCACTGGACTCAACAAAGGCGGCCGGACCTGTTAAACAGCAAGTAGTTCCTCTCAAACCTTCTTATTATATATTTACTAACCTATTTCATTGTTTTTAGGCCCCTTCACACCCAAATTCGT
>Ga0307513_10012879_pt1 | contig 10290 bp, 14 predicted proteins | sample 15_EM_MG_FD_202174 | JGI IMG/M metagenome (GOLD analysis project Ga0307513, IMG submission 202174) | Populus trichocarpa ectomycorrhiza microbial communities from riparian zone in the Pacific Northwest, United States - 15_EM | ecosystem: Host-associated > Plants > Roots > Unclassified | place...
TTCCGGGATCAGATCTCAATCTTGATTGTGGGTTGCGTGATCACGAGATTCACATTAGTTGGTATAAGAGCTAGGCTCCGAAACAAGGTCATATCCTTCTGTTATTTTTGTTTTTTTAGTGTTCCTTTAAGTTCTTCAGTGTTTGCGTTCATCTTCTTGTTGTTTGTGTCCGCGTCATCTAAGCAAAAAAAAAAACAAAAAGGGTTTTATTTCATATTATTACTTCATATTCTGTCTATTGGGGGCAAGATCACATCATATATCCAATCTGAAATTATTCTGATATCGTTTCCTTGAAGTTTTAATTCGAAGTTCAATTCTGCTGCAGAAACACCACTCTTAGTGAACCATAAGCAAATCACCTCAGAATCAATTGTAACTTCATATTATGTCTATTTATGGTGAGATCGCAACACATATAAAATTTAGGCTTATTTAGATATCGTTTGCTTGAGGTTTTAATTTGAGGTTCAATTCTGCCGCAGAATCACTACTCTTAGATAACCATAAGCAAACCACCACCTTAGAATCGTTATTTACAAAGCAAGGTGTGTGGTTTAATTATAGATAGTGAAAGTTGTGTTAATATTTGTAGTACCATCCCTGTTAGTAAACTGAATTTGTGTACTGTTAAGCATGTTAAACCATATAGATTGCATTGGCTAAATGATAGTGGTTAAGTGAAAGTGACTAAACAGGTTGTGGTTCCATTGTAAAAGATGGTAAAACCATCACTCATGTACCTCTTACACCCAAATAAGTGTATGATGATCAAATAAAGCTAAAGAGTGAGCATGAGGCGATAGGGAGAGAAAATCAAGGCGAGGAACAAGGGAAGAGAAGACCATCAGATTCGGCTAGAACCCAAACCACTACAACCCATTCGGCCACCCATCCAAATACAAACAAATATTCAGCCAACACTCCAAACAAATCAAACCATTTGACCACTATTCAAAAACACCCAAATCTGGCCGAGAGTGGAGGTAAGACAAGAGAAACAACCCAATTTTTATGCTTGAGAGGGTGAGGTCAGATCTGCATTTTTCACTAATAAGCCAATGATTTTACTTGTGTACAAAGAGGCTTACTTTAATACTAATGGTATTGATCATATTGTGCCTAGTGTTACTATTTCTTTGTTGCAGGTGTTCCCTGACGATACTCCTAGCTAATTACCACCATTGAGGGGGATAAAGCATCAGATTGATGTCGTACCCAGAGCTTCAATTCCTAACCGACTAGTCTATAGAAGCAACCCCGAGGAGATGAAGGAGCTTTGAAGGCAAGTTGATGAGCTGATGGAAAAGGGATACGTTCGTGAGAGTATGAGCTCGTGTGCTGTACACGTGCTACTTGTGGCTAAGAAGGATGGAACATGGAGAGGATGTGTGTTGATTGTCGAGCCTTCAACAACATAACAGTAAAGTATAGACACCTCATTCCTAGGCTTGATGACATGTTAGATGAGTTACATGTATCCTGTATTTTCTCTAAAATTGACTTGAAAAGTGGGTACCATCAAATTATGATGAAAGAAGGTGATGAGTGGAAAACATCATTTAAGACGAAGCATGGTTTGTATGAATGGTTAGTAATGCCTTTTGGACTTACAAATGCACCTAGTATGTTTATGCGTTTAATGAATCATGTGTTACATGCATTCATAGGTAAGTTTATGGTTGTGTATTTTGATGATATTTTGATCTATAGCAAGAACTTAACTGAGCATCTTGATCATTTACGTAATGTACTTAGTGTGTTGTGTAGTGAGAAATTGTATGCTAATCTTAAAAAGTGTGCCTTTTACATGGAGAAAATTGTGTTTCTTGGTTATGTTGTAACTGTATAGGGTATCGAGATGGATGAGGAGAAAGTTAAGGCCATCCGAGATTGGCCTACACCCAAATTGGTAAGTAAGGTAAGGAGTTTTCATGGGTTAGCTAGTTTTTACAGGCGTTTTGTTAAAGATTTCAATAGAATAGCTACAGTCCAAGGCTTGTTTGGGCTTAATTAATACTTTGTTTTCAGCTAGGATCCAAGGCTTGTTTGGATCAAGTTATAGGCTTTTTAGTTTAAGGTTTTGGGTTAGTTTTGAGTGGACCTCGTATAAGTCCACATAAGGGGTCCATTAGGGTTAATTTTTCAAGAACTATTTCAATTCATGTAACAAAAATTTCGGCAACCTTTGAGGATTATTACTTCTGAATTTTTCAGTTTTAACGCGTAAGAGTGATTCTTTCATTCTTCAGTTCTTGAACGAACTGAATGTGACTTATCGAAGATTAATTGACTTTGTGACATCATTCTATTCATTCCAATAGTGTTGGTGCCTTGGGATAGGTTTCCATTGTGTCACACTCCTATCAAACCTATTTTGGCTTTCCGGGATCAGATCTCATTCTTGATTGTGGGTTGTGTGACCACGTTATCACGAGGTTCGCATCACATCTAGACCGGGAGCCTTATTATCCTTAAGAGAGAATAGGATCTTCTAAATTTCTTCATCGGTAATAGGATTGTCGAGGATTATACTTTGAGAGCAAATCTAGGGAGAGCCCCAAAAAGCATAGAAGAATCAAGAACCACTTCAGAACTAGAACCCCTCAAAAGCTTTTGTAAGTAACTCACAATAGTATCCTTAACCTCTGTTGCATCTGTAAAACACATCCCATTTTCATCATGGATAGAGAGGATCTTGTGGCGGTAGTGATAACCTTTCACCGAATTGAAGAAGAATTTTGAATTTTTGTTACCCAGATTCAACCATTACAGCCAAGAAAAGCCTAAGGAACCTCTTTTAGCTTCAGCAAGCCTTACATACTCCATCACAAGAATAGGCTCAGCTCTATGGATCTCTAAATCTGAAGGATTTGTTTGCATCAGATATTAAGCCTCATCCATCTTTCACTTAGCCTCTAACATCCTTTCTGAAATCTTACCAAAGTACTTCTGATTAAACTCTTTCAAAACCCCTTTAACATTTTTCAACTTGTTACACAAAACATTTAGTGCTCGTGACCTCCTTACACCAAGCCTCGGAAATCAGGGGGAGAAAAAGAGGACGATCAACCTAAAAATCAAAGAACTTGAATCGAAACTTTCTTTTCGGCAAACTTGCCATCTTAACTAACGTAAGAGAGTGATCTGACATACCGAATGTAAGAAAGCAAGTTTCTGAACTTATAAATTAGCAATTCCGTTTGACATTAACGAGAACCCAATCCAGCTTCTTCAAGATAGTATTGTTACTTTGCCGATTAGTCCAAGTGAATCTAGAACCCGTGAATATGAGATCTTCCAGACATGACTGAATCACACAATTATTGAGGTCATTTTGCCACCCCGACCATGATGTAGTGCCACTGCACTTATCATCGAGTGATCGAATAACATTGAAATCCCCCAACAAAATCCACAGAATAGTCTCCTAGGCATACTAAAGTTAAAAATTTCAGCCCACAAAGCCTCTCGTTTAGAAGGAAAATTATCTCCAACATACCTAAATACAACAACCATTAGATTGATCAACCTTCAACACATTAGGATCCCAACATGCTCAAATACGACCACCGTTAGATTGATCAAAATTAAACAAGTAAGACCACTTCTAAATAGAAGTGTAGAAACACTATCTTTATTCACATCTCTAACATGAGTTTTAACTAAGCCAAAAAGAGCTACCGAATGCTTTTGTATAAGACAACAAAAAGCGGAATGTTTTACAAGGTCATTCAAACCTCTGATATTCCAACTTTCGATAAAAGATAGTAAAAAAAAAATAATAGGATGCTGAAACCAGCTACGAGCATAAAATTACCTTGAAATGCCCCCGCGCAAGTAGCTTGACTTCTTTTCTTCTTATTAAAACCTCCAGATCCCTTCTTCTTCCTATCCTCAAGAGAGTCTTTTTAGCTTTACTTGCTAGTTGGTTATCAATGCTGGTTGAAAACATAGGGAATTGATGGGAAAGGCCTGCTTCTTTAAAACAATCATCATCATATACATTCTCCACTTAGGTATTCCAAACTTCCGCTATCATACAATCTTCATAATTGGCTGAAGAACCCGGGCAAGGCAAAAACACTTGTGTTCATGCAAATTTCTGGATCAACATTTCCTTCTGGCAAGGACGATTCACTGCCATTAAAGTTTGTTAAGCATATTATACTATGAGTTTGTCCTTTCAACCACCTTTTTTTTTAGCTTAGTCTCTTCCATCACTAGTGCCTTATCATTCAGATTAGCCGGACATGTAGCTAAGTTATGCCCGAAAACATTACAAGAACTGCACCTAGAAGGAAGCCATTCATACTCAACTAAGATAGTAATTATTATACCATTGGGGCATTGAAGATCAAACTCCTTGACCAACACCTTAGAAGCATCAATTTCAACACAAACTCTTGCATGATAAGTTAGGCGTTTGCGCATTAGGGTAGTGGCATTAACATGTAAAGGAACCCCTAGAGCACTAGCAACATAACTCAACCCCTTGTTAGTCCAATATTCTAAAGGAACATGATGAAGTTTAATCCAAACAGGAATTCTATGATTATTAGATGTTGGAATGTTATAGGTTTGAATGATCCTATAAAGCATTCAGAATTGCGTCGTCTCATCCAACAGCAGAGGGTGGCTCTTTTTGGTTTGGTTGAAACTCGAGTTAGAGACATGAATAAAGAAAATGTTTCTCGACTTCTTCTTCGTAGCTGGTCTTTCTTGTATAATTATGATTTCTCTTGTCGCGGTCGTATTTGGGTTTGTTGGAATGCTGATGTGGTGAAGGTGGATGCTTTGAGCATGTCAGACCAGGCTATTCATGTTTGTGTCACTATATTAGGTACCGATATTTGCTTCAATGCTTCAATCATTTACAAAGATAATAGTGCGTCCTTACGTGAGGCTTTTTGGTTTGATATAGTGAGTTGGAGTGATGGCTGGGAGTCCACCCCATGGATTCTTATGGGCGACTTTAATGCTATCTGAAACCAGTCAGATAGGCTAGGGGGGTCTACTTTGTAGGCTAGTCATATGGACAGATTCAAAACTTTTATTCAAGATGCTAAAGTGGATGGTCTTCAATATTCAAGTATGCATTATACTTGGATGAACCAATGTCCTGAGAATTTGATTATGCAGAAACTAGATAGAGTGCTTGTGAATGAGAAGTGGAGTTTGAACTTCCCATTGCCGGAAGCTAGATTTTTGCCCCTTCTGGTGTATGGAACCATTCTCCCATGGTGGTTAAAGTTGGCAATGATCAAAACATCAAGAAACCATTTAAATTCTTTGATATGTGGATGAATCATGATGAGTTCATGCCTCTGGTTATGAAAGTTTGGGATTAGAATTTGGAGGGTTTTCTAATGTATCAGTTGTGTTGCAAGCTCAAAAAGCTAAAGCAGGAATTCAAACTTTTCAATAGGGATCATGATTAGTACTTAAAAGTGCATTTTTATCAAGGTTTTATATCATCATTTTGCACTTGAAGTATCAATAACTCCTTAACTAAAGCATGTTTTATAATAACAAGTCTGATACCATAAGATACCTTTAATTTATGGTAAATGTTCATCTTAAATGCAGGCCTATCACATAAATGAAAGGATTGTTTGATGAGTTTAAGTACGGAAATTGAAAGGACAAAGAGAGGGCCAAACTTAGCAAAGAGATGCCGGTTCAATCCAAACTGAAACACTGTTCGGTCATTGGGTCATATTTGGAGCTGTAGATCTTGGATTTAGGTCTGCCTTATATGGATGGAAAGCTAAGACATAGGCCTAAAACTTTCATGCGGAGTTCAAGATTTAAAAAGGCCATTTTCAAGTCCAAATTTGTAGCAACAACGGAGAAGTCTGAATCTATCCTGCAACCCAGACATTGTTCAGTGTTCAGCCCATATCTCGAGTTCTAAAAGTCCAAATGACCTCAACTTTTTTTCTTGGAAATATGAGACAATTTCCTAGAACTTTCATGATTTAAGTATGTTGAAATTATGACGTTATCAATGATGTTTTTGGCAGACAAGAAGATAAGGATTGTTACCAAGTCAAGATGTGGCCACCCACTCAACAATTAGTCAACAAATCAATAGTTCTGAATTTTGGCCTATAAAAGGAGGCATTTGTCATGTATTTAGGCATCTTGGTTTTCAGATCAAGATCATGCTCTTGCTCTCTCTTTATATTTTGTAATGCTTAAGTTTTGCTTATATTAATCTCTTGCTTATGCTTTTCATTTCCTTTCCTTGTTTATTTATGTTTCTCTCTTTCATTATGTTTAGCTAAGTTTATCATGTCAAGGTGAAAAGGTTACACTAATGGTGTAAGAATAAGTATAATATAAACTCAACATGGACCTTAATGTTTGATACTAACATGTTTTATATTTGTTATCTTGTTCACTTTTAATACTTTGCTTGTTAAATGGTTAATCTAGATTTATGTTGTATAACCCTTGGTACAACAAATACTTGGCACTTTCATAGCCCAACTGTATGGTATAACCGACACCTGTGCTATGAAAGGAACTTGATTTGTTGTTAACATAAGTTATAATCATGAATGTCTGCCAACATTTACAAGTATTAGCATTATTCAAATAAGATAACTAATTTAATCATGTTAACAATTTATAATCCGATTGGAAGCTCCTTTGTGTGTGGTTTCCAGTTGAGTAATAAAAAGAGTTTATACTATACTTGTTTGAAATACCATTAGTGGATCCTCTAACCTTGATAAGTATTTTATCCTTGTTTAATCCTTACATCAATATCACATCCCAAAGCTCTCTTTAACTTATTATTATTATTGTTGTTGTTGTTGTTATTTCTAATTTATATAGTTAACCTCTCTGTGGTTCGACCCCGGTATTGCCAGGTTATTTATTACTTCGACACTCCTGCACTTGGGAGAAGACATCAATCTTTTGGTCGTGTCAAGTTTTTGGCGCCGTTGTCGGGGAGGTAAATTCTTGTATAAATTATAATATTTATTTTATTTTCTCTTTTCACTTTTCATGTATCTAACTTTGTTTCTTTTGTTCTGTTTCCTTTTCTTTTGCTTTCTTCTTCCTTTTATTCTCTTCCTACACGTGCATGAGAGTTTGGTCACGTATATTAAGTGGTAGACTTTGTAGGGTATCCTCATCATTTTCAGAAATATGGTCGAAGAAGATAATCAGTCGCTTCATAATTAGAATAATAAGAGTAATCGTGTGAGAACACTTAGAGACCACATGAATCCCACAAGAACAAGTGCACCCTCATGCATAGTTTTTCTTCCTGATGCATCTCATTTTAATTTTAAGCCAGGTATTATTCAACTTTTACCTTCTTTTCATGGCTTAGATTTAGAAAATTCATACTTGCATTTAAGGGAATTTGAGGAGGTCTGTAACACCTATAATGACTCAAATTATAGCATGAACACCATCAGATTAAAGATTTTTCCTTTTTCATTAAAAGACAAAGCTAAAACATGGTTACAAAATTTGAGACCTGGATCCATTCGTGCTTGGGATGAAATGCAACAACAATTTTTAAAGAAGTTTTTTGCATCTTGCAGAATCAACTCTTTCAAAAGACAAATTATCACTTTCACTCAAAAACTAGGAGAAACATTTTACCAATGTTGGGATAGGTATCGAAACTTGCTTAATGCTTGCCCTCATCATGGTTTTGAAATATGAAGATTGGTTTCACATTTTTATGAAGGGTTAACTCCTAGAGATAGACAAATGGTTGAATTGATGTGCAATGGAACTTTTGAAGATAAAGACCCTAATGAAGCAATACAGTACCTAGACTTGCTAGCTGAAAATGCTCAAAATTGGGACACTACAGGCACTTATGAGGCACCAAGTAAAACGCAACCTCATACATCTAGTGGAGGTATGTACAACCCTAGGGAAGATCACGACCTCCAAGTCAAGTTTGCATCTTTAGCTAGAAATGTCGAGGCACTAGAATTAAAAAAGAGTGGTCAACTAAAATCTGTTCAAGACATTGTGTGTTAAAACCAACTTCTGTAACTCTTTTACTTACCGATAGATCTGTAAAAGTGCCTAGAGGAATAATTGAAGATATGTTAGTACAAGTCGATAAATTCATTTATCCTGTGGATTTTGTTGTCTTGGATACACAACCTGTTGAAGCATGTAATTCATTTCCTGTTATTTTAAGACGTTCGTTTCTTGCAACTTCTAATGCATTGATTAATTGTAGGAATGGATTGATGAAGCTATCATTTGGAAACATGACATTGGAGATGAATATTTTCAACATTTGCAAGCAACCTGGAGATGATAATGATTTACAAGAAGTAGATTTTATTGAAGAATTAGTTTCTGATCAACTTGAATCTACTTTGAGTAAAATTGAGTTTGATGAATCTGAATGCAAATAATTTATTCTCAGGAAGAAATCACGGATGAAAAAGGCACCAAAAATATTGATGCGGATCTTTTGTCAAAAGTGACAATAGATTCGACATCCGACATTACACCAATCGATGATTACTTTCCAGACGAATCCTTACTTTCTCTTAGTCCAATGCCTTGGTTTGATAATCATATCAATTTTCTTGCAACAGGAGATTTGCCATCTCACTGGAGTACCCAAGATAAAAGAAAGTTCTTGAACGAAGTGAAGAACTTTTATTGGGATGACCCTTACATATTCTAAAATTATCCTGATCAAATATTTTGAAGATGCATTCCTGACAATGAGGTAAGTAGTGTCATTAAATTTTGTCATTCTGAGGCATGTGGGGGTCATTTCTCATCAAGAAAGACGACTGCAAAAATCTTATAATATGGATTCTATTGACCCACCATGTTCAAAGACACATGTGTTCTGCAAAACTTGTGAAAATTGTCAAAAGTCAGGATTTATTTCAAAACATAAGGAATCTTTAGATAATCTTCTATTGACTTTTGAGACATATCCTGGTGGAGATGTGCATTGTGCATTTCATAATTTATAACCTCATTTTCATAAAGAACATGCTCGGCATAATCTTGGGAATCTGACTATAAAAGACCCTGTTTGCCAGTTTTTAAGAAAACTGGATGAGAAGCCTATCCTCGATCCATATTAGGGCGTTTAAGCCGTTCTTGGATGTAAAACCAAAGCTCTCTTTAACTTATTATTATTGTTGTTGTTGTTGTTGTTATTTATAATTTATATAGTTAACCTCCCTGTGGTTTGACCCCGGTCTTGCCGGGTTATTTATTACTTCGACACTCTTACACTTGGGAGAAGACATCAATCTTTTGGTCGTGTCAGATCACTTCTCCAACATTTCTAATAGAGTTAAAGATGTAAAAGACAAAATGTATAAGGCTCAACATGCTCTGTGTCTAGCGCATGGAGATGTGACTTTGTGCATGCGTGAAAGGGTTGTTGTACGTAACTACACTACTACCATCAGGGCTGAAGAGAGTTTTTTCAAATAGAAGGCAAGGATACAATGGCTTACTTGGGGGACCAGAATACTAGCTGCTTTCATAAATCAGTAAATGGAAGACAAAACAAAAATAAGCTTCTCTTAGTTACAATGTTGGATAGGGAGGTTGTTGAAGGGCACGGGGCTGTCAAATCAGAAGTAATTGTGTACTACCACAATGTGTTAGGAGAGAAACAGAGGGCTGGGATTATGAATGAGGAAGTGATAAAATTAGCTGTTAAATTGAAACTGACTTTTGTGCAGCAACATTTAATAACCCAAGATGTAACAAGGAAGGAGATTAAGGATGTTTATGTTCAGTTTGAAAAACAACAAAGCCCCTGGTCCGGATGGTTTCAACGCAAGTTTCTTCAAAAGAATGTGGCATATAGTTGGGGAAGATGTAATCAATGCTATTAACTCTTCTTTTCAGACTCGTAAAATGCTTAAGGAAATGAACGCAACAACCATTTCCCTTATTCCTAAAGTTGCTAATCATACGAGATTGACAGATTTTTATCCTATATCTTGATGCAATACAGTTTATAAATGCATCGCTAAGATTCTAGCCGATAGAATTAAAGTTGTTTTGTCATTCTCAGTAGGCTCGTATCAGGTTGCTTTTGTATCAGGACAGAGAATCAGCGACAACATTTTTTTTGTCTCAGAAATAAATTAAGGGTTATCACAAAAATAAAAGGCCTGCTCGTTGCACTATGAAAGTAGATCTGATGAAGGCTTATGACTCGGTTCGATGGGATTTCAGATGTTAATTTAACAAAAATAGGATTCCCTAAAACAGTCATTGATCAGATCATGGTTTGTGTTACATCATATCATG
>Ga0307513_10012880_pt1 | contig 10290 bp, 12 predicted proteins | sample 15_EM_MG_FD_202174 | JGI IMG/M metagenome (GOLD analysis project Ga0307513, IMG submission 202174) | Populus trichocarpa ectomycorrhiza microbial communities from riparian zone in the Pacific Northwest, United States - 15_EM | ecosystem: Host-associated > Plants > Roots > Unclassified | place...
TCCATCTCACAATACATGTGGAGACATGGTAGTGACAGACTGAGGCTAAAATCCAATTTTTTTTGGTAATTTGGATAAGACGATGCGGGACCCCCCCCCCTCCCCACCCCATATGCCGGGATTTGCCAGTGCACACCCCTTGAGGAGAAGAGGTACATCTAATAATTTAATTTCTCCACTGATTCTGGGCCATTCTTAGCGTTCTTGGGTGCGTTAGGAAGCTGTTAACTACAGCCTTTAGGAACATGTTTAATATTATTAATGTGTCTAGTGCTCGCCTTGCAATTCAATTGCGAGTTTTTGATCAATGATCCAGGAGGGTTTACATTTATCACTTCATTTATTTACTCATTCTTGCTCATTGTTCAAGATCTTTGGTGCATCTGAAAGCTATTAGTTTATACCTTTCAGGATCATGTTTGATTTTGTTAATACATCCAGTATTTACTTTGCAATTCAATTTCGCGTTTTTGATAACTCTTGATTATATTTATAGGTCAGATCCAGATCGAAAACACCCTCCCTGAGGAAGCAACTTGCATCTAATCTCCCACGATAAGAGGGTAAAATCAACGTTGCGTCTTCAAATCATGTGATCTTCTAGTTCAACACTTCGTTACAAGTCCTATCACACTCTTTTAATTCCACCACCATGACCCCTCCTACATCTCATTTGACAACCCCCACCGCCAATACTAATGACCAAAACTGATGCTCAACAATGACAGCCACATGTGACATTACCACCACCCCAGCTGCCACCACTTGGCCACCACCATCATCAACGATAATGATGGTGACCTTTGACATTCAACCACCACCATTACTAGCAAGTTAAGTATTCAGATTCTCATTGCCAATACTAACTATTGATCTCAAATCTACAGGATGTCAATGACATGTCACTGATGTTGGTGGCAGTGGCCATGATGACATGTAGCCCAACATCAGTGACAGCTAAAGAACTTAATATATAGTCAATTTCAAGGCACTGGCAAGCAGTGTGTGGATTAGGTGCAAAATTGTTCGTGATTGTTCGTGATCCTGTTCGTGATCTTTCTGTAGGGTGGTTTTTCCCCTCGGCCTTTTTTCTATTTATTTTCTCTTTCCCGTATACGCAGACCTTCCCTTTCAGCCTGGTGTTATGCCACCGGTGGTAGCTTTTGCAGTTGGGGAGTGCTAGTCCAGCCAACGTCCCCCTTGTAGCACCTTGTACCAATGTCATTATTAGTAGCTAGCGAGGTCACTATTTCGGTAGTTACCTGAGTTGCCTATGCAGCATAGTTAGCTAATAAATAATTCTAATTCCAAATTGGTGCTGCCATCACCCTCAAAAAGAAACAAACACAAGCCTGTTGCCTTGCATACCTTGCCAGTGACAACGTCGGCCTCTCCCCTCCAATGAGGGATGTAGGCCATCATTTTGTGTCGTTGTAGGTTCTATGTGGACATGGAGGCTGGAGGATAACATGGGATGACATGAGGGGAGACCCAGTGTGGGAGACCTGCTATTAGGTGCGTTATGAGGTGAACAGTCGTTCACCCTCCTTCACCTCCCTTTCGCTGCTATCTATTGATGATCCCAATGTAATATGGCCTACAGGTACACCTTTTTCACCCCCATTACGCACTGCTCCCCATGCGAACATGCCCAGCCCAAGCCCAGCTGCTTCACCTACAACCCACCCACCACCATCACCCACTTACCAAAGCTCTACAACCAATTGTACCAGCCAAATGACAAACACCCCACTTGCCACTAAACCCCACCACCAACGCCTCCACTGCCGCCCACTGCGACGATGAAGAATCACAGCATCCCCAGCCTTACTTACTCCCTGCTCTCTATTGCCCCACGCTGGGCCACGCCCATCTGAGACCTCAGCCCATGCTGCTAGTGCCCCCCTCCAACCCATCTCTCCCATCACATGCACACAAGGATGGACACTCGCAGCTGCAGGAGCTTGTCTGATATGCATTGTGACATGGCGAAGGTCCATAGGGCTTCCAAGTGTGCGTCAAGGGTTCGTTCCTTTGTACGGAAACCTCTGGCTCGTACGAACAGGGCACAGGGGTTCATTTGTATGTATGGAATGGCCTGGGGTACAGACAAAGAGCCTGCAGAGGGCATGCGGACACAGATGTGGACAGACGGTGGGTGGTATGCACAAGTAGCGGTATGTACCGAAGTGGAGGAATGCTGTGGTGTAAGATTGGGCAAAAGGTAGTATGGGAAAGAATGTGCGAATGGGATGCGTATAGCCTGCCACTGGCATGGGGAACCATGAGGGTGGTATACCCATTGGGTTGGAAGTAGACATAAAGGTGGCTTTATATAGCGTATAGTTTCCTGCAGTTCATGGTCATACAATAAATGGGTTTTTTTTTGTCGATTTGCTCCTCCTGTGCCCAATTGGGAATTGAGGCGCACCTCACAGGCCCAGATTGGCGCACCTCTGGGCTGAGTTTAAATTGGGACAAAGGCAGATATGGTGCCGAGTCGTGGAAGAAGCCAGGGTGTATGTAATGTGATATATCAGAATGCATATCAAGGGGGCTCAGGCATTGAAAAAAAATATGCGATGCCAATTTTTTTTCTAAGGCCAGTTTGGCTGGACTAACTAACTACGTAATCAGGCACATTTCCAAATATGGTAATATTATGACATCATTTTTATAATGTCGATGCCTCACGAGTTGCAAGCCTCGCAAATACATTTTGTCAGTGCCTGTTCAAGTTCCAGGCACTGAATGTAATACTATATGACCCACAACTATTACCATCATTTATATGGGAAAAAGATAAGGTACCCAACTAGTGTCACATCCCTGGTTGGATTGTGCTGTACAATTACATAACCCCAATGTGCCTCGTGTTTTCTTTGAAAATTCTGCTGTTATTTAGATTAAATAGATAAATTCTGTTGTCTACACTATATTTCCACATTCTACAGTGCTTATTTTCCACTTTAGGTTTGATTTTTCACCAAATTGTGGGGCCCCCAAAATTTTTTTCACGGCCTATGGCCGGACTAACTAACCGGGACCCCATCCGGGATTCTCGGGCCGGCACCCCCTTGATGCATATCTAATTAGATTGATTAATGTATCAGGCTTTTTATCTAATTAGATACATGTGATATATCAGCCTGCCAGTGGGTGGTGACCAACTTCCGACATACCAAAGTCTGATGCTCCCAAAAACGCAAAGAAGTCTAAGAAGTCCAAAACATCCACCAACTCTGACTCAGAGGACGAGGCTGAGCATACATCTCCAGTCGACTCCGTCTATGAAAACACCATCCTGCTTACTCATGACCTGCTTTATGTCATAGAACTCACCGATGCCATTGCTACTGGAGATTTTGGACGCATAGAAGATATTTTACCTAACATCACATGCATTTTTCGAGGTGCCGGCTCGAACAACTATTCAACCGAAATTTTGCATTTAATTTTCAACATCAAGGGGGTCTGGACACCAGAGTTTGCGTAGGTTCTATGATTCATATTTATTATACTTGCCTAACCACTAGTTCCAGGAATATTATGCGAGATATCATGCTTGTGAATCCATCTGGGCTCCAAGGACATGCCATGGGGATTGATATGAATATCGAACACCTTATCGGATATTTGAAGGTTTGCATGTTCTCTACTAGCCGCCTCTTACTCACTGCACTCTCTCAAGGCTTTATTTGCTGCAAAGGGAATTTATGCTGACTGGGATCGTCTGGGAAATATCTCAGCAGCGGTCAATTACCTTCAGCTCATCAAGAAGCGCGTGACGAGGAGCTTGGGGACCAGTTATCAGGGTTCAACACACAAGAATGCCCCAGCAATTGTTCTCGTGATACGTATTGCTGACCATGTTCAGGAGCTTGAAATCCAACATGAGCTTCAAAGTCGGCGCAATGTTCAATCCAAAACATCACCCAATCTTCACCGAGTTGGGTACCGAAAATTCGAGACGTCATCGCTCGCTACATACAACAAGAAGATGGAGGAGCTGAAGATGGGCAGGGGCTTTGATGCAGATGAAACAGACAACATCTCACCCGCAGAATTCCAGGAGACTGTTATTGATACAGACGGCTCGGTAGTGACTCGATGAGTAATTAGTAATTACAAATCTAATTACTTTTTACTTTTTTGCGAGTCATTCTACTCCCTTCGGAATTTAAATAAGTATCAGGAGTAGCATTAATAAAAACACTCCCAGAAGTTGCAGCCTTACGAGCCCTCGCGGTCTGGGCCCTCGTCTTAGACGCAGCTTCCTTGGTAGCCATGTCATGCTCGAAAATTAGGCGAAACAATTTACCAGCCCACTGTGTGCCCCATTCTTCAGTTTCTTCCAATGCTTCCGTGATGGTTGACGAGGACTGGAGGTCCTTTGAGGCAATTCGTACAAGTGTTTTCTTCTGGTCGTCAGAAAGGATGTGGTAGTAGGGACAGCTGATTGAATCTTGAGTAGTCTCGCCTTTCAACCATTCAATGATTTTGTTGTCGAGAATGATTCGGTCAGCTTTAGGTCGAAGCTTTGCTGAGGTTCCGTCGGCCTGGCTATCAGCTTTCCGTTTTTCCCCGGTAATCTTATAGAGCGCGCCAGGTAAAAAGAGCTGCAAGTCGAATCCATCGTCATGTCGATCGCAACAGAATTCACTAGTGTATTTAACCGCTGATATTTGTATATTTTAGTCAATGACAATGTAGAATAACCGACTCGGAATAACTCACCAGTAACCGATTTATCATTAAGGTAATCCGCATAAAACTGACGCAAGCAGGTTCGACACTGCACAAGGCGGACTGAGGAATATGGCGCACGCTCTCGTCGTTGAGAGTTGACTTTCAATTTGTCACGCGGTCGGTCGGGGTCGTCAATATTTTGGCTGCCATTGATGTCGAGGTAGTCTTCCAGATTTATTTCAAGTGCCCAGGGTTCATAGAACACGACGAAGAGTGCATGCTCATCTCCTATGCGAATCGCTCGACCTCCCCGTTGAAGGGCATCAACAATATTAGTTGGTAGGCCTACCATGCATACGATTTTCACGTTCGGAAAGTCAATTCCCTCAAAACAAGTATTAGCACACAAAACTTATTTAATATTGAAAGACAACTTATGACCGATTCTCCTGAGGTAGCAATTAGGATTTTGCATGTTCCGGTGGGCGAAATGAAATCATCATGAACTTTTTCGAGGTAGTCCTTGGACATAGAGGAGTGGTAATATCGAATAATACCCTTGCCGCGCTCGTGAGGAGGAAGGCGAGATTCAAGGTGTGCTTCGACCTTTGTTGTTAATTTCTTGTCATCGAAGAAAATGAGAACGTGAGGTTGAGAGTCAGCGTTGAATGGCGATTGGAGAAAGCACTTGTAGTTGCGGACATCCTCGATACTGTTCTCAACTTGATGGGTGGCATAAATAATGTTCGGATGATTGGATGTAACGTGGACATAGTTGTAACCTGGCCTGAGCAGTTTTTCCTTGACTAAGCCCAGAATATGTGGCGGAAAAGTTGCCAAGAAGAAATGCCAAGGTATGGATGGCCGAAGAGACGCTTGGAGCTCGGGAAGTTTTCCCCAGGGAGGCCGAAACGCAGGTAGACCATACAGAGCATATCCAGCAGTATAAAAAGAGTGAGCCTCATCGACACAGAACCGAGAAATGAGAGACTGGAAGGTAAGCTGTCGCAATAAAACGGCCATTCGAGGGAAATGTCCCTCGGGTGTTCGAAAAGCTGTTCAACGGTAACGATGAGGAGTTGCGCGTGCGTTTCGCTGCGTTTAGTGGAGAATATATTTTCCTATAAATATATCAGTATATGCGTGTGCTATACGTCATGAACAGACGACTTACGGACCACCAAGTGGAGTCCCGGGGCGTGTCTTCATTGATAGCAACAGCACGAATTCCAAAACGTGTCGTGAACTCATTTGCTTGGCTTTTTTGTAGTCGCTTGAGAGGAGATATGACTATGGTAACCTTTTTCTTCGCAGGGTCGTCGAGCAAGGTACAGAGAGCGATCGGCAAGGTTTTACCACTTCCAGTTCCTGCAGAAATCAAGCTATCCCGGCCTCGTTGGTCGGCAAGAATCGAGCGAAGTTGCATTTCTCGAGGTACCATTCTTCCTTGACTGATAGCCCAGCACACCAGAGAGCTTCGAAGACATATCGTACGGTCGAGTGCTCCCAGTTCTCGAAGGTAATCTTGTGGTAAGCAGGTCCACAGCTCCGAAATTGAGTCGACAAGAGCAAAGATAACCGTGTCAGAAGCTTTTCTCAGGAAATCTAACCTCTCGTTCAGAATTGGTACGTAGTCGATAGGCACAGAAGCCATGGAACTCGATAGTAAGTGCGAGGAAGGAGGAAAGCACCGGCATAAAGTTAGAATTGATGTCGTTGCCTACAATAAGAAACGACGAATGATGCCGGATGATCGCCGGAGTGATAAGGATTGCCTACTAGATCGGAACGAGTTTCACCAGGCCCTCTATCGAGGTTCTTGTTTTCCTCGTTAGGAAGGGACGGCCACGAGGCTACCCAACTCTAAATAGTCCCACCACAACGATGATATCCGTGTGAAACCTCTCATGAGCTATAAAAAAAAAAAAAGCACAAGTGTACTTGGACAGGTATATAGCGACCGCGGTTTTTTCAGGATCCAAAATGAGACAGACACCCGCACCACCCACGTGCTCGTGTCCCTGGAGTCCTGAAACGATTAACTGGATCATAACAGCGGGATCCTCTAACACTTGGGAAATAAGCGCAAGAAAAGCATCCTGACATTCCTTCCCTTCGCATTCGTCAAGTCCGTCGATAATGAGTATTAGAGGGGAGCGTGGTGGAGGGAGGAGTTTGAAAGGATTGATGATGAGCTTTTGCAACTGCGTGGCCGCAGATCTCATCGGAAGAGCTGGATCTTCCATCATCGCATTCTCAATATGTTCTCGCATACTGGGGGTGTTTATGGCGAGCTGGTACGCAAGAGTCGAGAATAACTGGTCCATGTTGTCGCATCCAACCACGCCTCGGTTGAAGAAGAAGCAGGCGTATGGTTGTCGATTTTCGGCTTGTAGCTGATCTGCGATAGTCTGCATGAACGCCGTCTTTTCGACTGCTGTACGACCTTGGATTAAGAATACAGAGCTGCATGCATTCGATTCTTCGATCCAGCTCCTGATCTTCTCCTTCTCCTTCTTGCGTGTCCCCGGGAGACATCTGGGGGGTGGATTTCGTGCAGCTGAGTCTTGTAGGGCGCCGTGAGAAATGAATAGATTTAGGGCTTGCATGCCTGAAATGCGTCCCTTAGTTGTCTAAGCACGGATGTAACATATCGAGACGCACCACTGCTCCCTGGCATGACATGATAATTCCCATTAACATTCAAAAAGTTTCCACCTTGGATCGTGGAGTTCCCAAAATGTTGCACCATTTCTATGTTTCCGATGAAGTGTAGAGGTGGGCTTAGAGGTTCTGCGGAATGTACATTATTTAGGCGCCCATGAAAATGCCTGGTGCAAACGAACTGAGTAGGATCAAGTTTCCCTGGGTCTTGTAGGTAACTTGAAGCCTCCGGAGTATCAGCAGAGGGGTCCCAAGAGTAAGTGTTAATGAGTGGTAGTAGAGCGAGCAGCAAGCCTAAGGGCAACAATGCCCATTGCCCAGCAGTGGCTGTCCAACAGGCGGTACTATTCTCACGAGTACAATGATACTCGGTTTCTCAGGCTCACCACGTTTTGATAGGATTAATGTCTAAAACCTTTAAACCTTTGAAGAACCTGTTATCCCCCTCGGGCCCAATTTAAGCAGCCCAGGAGTTGGCGAGTGGAGTAAGCGGCCGAGCGCAAGCGTAACTTGTAGCACCCATTGCCCAACAGCTGTCCAAAAACAAGGGATAAGTGTGCATAGTGTAATCTCACGAGACGCTCTGAGTAGACCCATATACTTGGTTTATTTTAAAGCATATTATTGGTACTGACGTCTACTAGTGCTACTACTGTTAGGGAATTGTGAGAAACTCCAGGACCGCCACTCCGCTCGCAAGTCCTGTATGCCCTCTCGCCCATATTGAGAAAAAGGGGTTGTGCCTATTTTTCCCAGATGTGTAGGGTGAGCTTGGGCACAGGTGCGAAAGTGGCTGAGCGCTGAGCAGTTAACCGTGCATGTATATACACGTGCGCGCTGCCGCTCTGTACCCTATTATGTGTTGCACCTTTTGTTGCATCCCCAGTGCCAATTAGTTGAGTGTCAACTTGACATGACAACCCCTCAGATGTCATCCCTGGTTGCGTAAGAAGTAACAGTTCTCGTGAAAGGAAAGGTGCCCAAGAGATGCATACGATCAACAGTGTCTCGCTGATTGAACTAGATTACTCGTCCCTGCCTAACAACTCAAAGTTCCCTCGGTTCAGAGGGGCTTATAGGCACCAACTTGCATACATAGGAATATACACATCTCGCTCCTACTGCTCGCACACGAAAACAATTCAAAACCAAAAAAAATAAAGCAGTCCATCCGATACGGAGACCGGGATATCTCTGATTGAGTCTCAACGATCCTACTTTCCCCTTTGTCTTTTAACACACTCCTACATTCGAAAAGAAGAAGAAAAGAGAACACATCAGCATCAGTGATCAGGTCAGAAAAAAAGAAACTAAAACCCACCTCAATCGACTCCTTAAACGCCTCTCTCACATTCCCCCTATTCACTTTCATCGCCGCCGTCAACATCCCATTCTCAGGGGTCCACTCCTCCGCCGTCAACACCACATCAAACAACATCTCCATCCTCGCAAACCCGTTCTTCCGCGCGAGGGAATTACATTGGTCGAGGATGAGCTGGCGCGCGAGGGGGTGCCGGACGAGCGCGGCGAGAGGCGCCGATGTGGGGTCGAGGCCGTCTTTTGAAGCTGGGGATGATCCGGAGGCAGATTGCTTGGACTGGGAAGGTTGAGAAGAGGCGGCGGCAGAGGTAGAAGCGCTGGACAGTGCGTGTCGCAAGTTTTGCTTGTGGGGGAAGATGATCGCGATGGGTTGCGTCATTTCCGAGGATGCGTGTACGCACAGGGTTGATACTAGGTCGGATGATTTGTAGGTTGCTTCGAGGCGTTCGAGGGCGATGTACTGAAGGAAAGAAACATTAACTTCCGTAGGTATGGAGCAAGAGAAGGTTAGAAACATGCCTCCCCGCTCTGCATCTTCACCAAATTCTTCAATCTAGCCACACAAATCGTATTACGTATCAGCACAAAACAAGGCGCCCTCGAACGAACTACGCACCTATCAATCACGCTCAACGTCCCGTCCTCATTCCACTGCCCAATATCGCCCGTCCTGAACCACCCATCCTTCGTAAAAATGCTTTCATCCGCGTTCAAATCCTCCCTACCAAAGTATCCCTTCGTCACACTTTTCCCGCGAAGCAATATCTCGCCCTGGGGAAGGTTGGCTTTTTGCGCCAATGAGGAGGAAAGTGGAGTGGATGAAGAAGACGAATCGGCAGATGAGAAGTAGCCCAAGTCAGGGCAGTCGACGAATTTTATTTCAACGCATGGAGCAGGTACGCCGACGGGCCCGTATGTGAGCAATTCGGGTGGGAGGAAGGCGCACATCCCACATGTTTCAGTTAATCCGTAACCTACGAAAGACACCTTAGAGTCAGGGTCACTCGAAAAAAGAAAGAAAGAAAAAGCGTTCACCTTGCGTAAGTGGCATAATCGCCAGATTGAAAAACTCTTGCGTCTCGCGACTGATTGCCGCCCCTCCATTCACTGCGAAATTAATATGCCCGCCGACGGCCTCTTTGACCTGACTCAACACCATGGTGTCGATCGCCCAATTCACAACGGGAACGTACGGGCCCAGCCACTTCTTCACCCCCAGCGCTAGATAAAACACATTCCGTGTCACAAACCCACTCTGGCTGACCTTGCCCATCGCCGCCTTCCTGATCATTTCCCATACCGCCGGAACGCCAAACAATATGTTGGGTTTGAACGCACTCAAATCGCCTTGACATTTACGCACACTAGCGTCCGTGAGGGTTTTCGGGCGTGCATAACCGCAGGTGACGCCGGCGAAGACGGCACAGAGCTCGACAACGTATTCGAGGACGTGTGCGAGCGGAAGGTAGGCGAGGAAACGGTGGCCTGCAGGTATGTGCGGCCCGAAGACGGTGTACATAGCGGCCACTGCGGCGACGAGGTTCCCGTGTGTAAGACACACTCCTTTGGGTGCGCCAGTGGATCCGGAGGTGTACATGATGCATGCCATGGTGTCTC
>Ga0307513_10012881_pt1 | contig 10290 bp, 11 predicted proteins | sample 15_EM_MG_FD_202174 | JGI IMG/M metagenome (GOLD analysis project Ga0307513, IMG submission 202174) | Populus trichocarpa ectomycorrhiza microbial communities from riparian zone in the Pacific Northwest, United States - 15_EM | ecosystem: Host-associated > Plants > Roots > Unclassified | place...
AGAGGCCCTTTCGGGCGCTAGGGATAAAACACCGAAGTGCCGGCCACGCTGCCGGGACTCGCATCAGAGCGGCAGCGCTCTCGAATCGAATTGAAATCGCTGGAATCACTTGATCGCGCACTGGCCGCGGTCGCCGCGCGCACCGGGCGTTTTGTGTCGGCCCACCCGCGCAGCCTGTCGGCGGCGGTGACGCTATCGCTGGCCGGCTTCGGCGTCGCCGCGTTCGGCATCGCGCCGATGGCCCCCGACGCGGCTGACATCCCGAAACGTCTCGTGACCGAAACCGTCACCCCGGACGGAATTCAGTCACAGCTCGATGCACTGGCCGAGCACGAACTGCAGCTCTACCGCACCGACTTGACCCGCACCAGCGACACCGCCGACAGCCTGCTGAAACGGCTGAACGTCAGCGACGCCGGTGCCGCCCAGTTCCTGCGCAGCGACTCGACCGGGCGCAAGCTGCTCGAAGGCCGCGGCGGCAAGATGGTGCGCGTGCAGACCGACGAGAGCGGCGCGCTGACCGAGCTGATCGCGCGCTACGCGCCAGCCGACGCCGAGCAACTCGGCACGCAGTTCACGCGCCTGACGATTCGCCGGATCGCCGGCAAACTGCTCGCGATGGTCGAGACCGCGCCCCTGGCCACGCAGGTACGCATGGGCAGCGGCACGGTGAGCTCGACGCTGTTCTCGGCGACCGACGACGCACGCATCCCCGACAGCGTCGCCACACAGCTCGCCGACGTGTTCGCGACCGACCTCGACTTCCACCGCCAGCTGCGCAGGGGCGACACCTTCTCGGTGATCTACGAGGCGCTCACCGCCGACGGCGAGCCGATCACCTGGGGCCCGTCGGCCGCCGGGCGCGTGCTCGCCGCGGACTTCGTCAACAACGGCCGCACCTACTCGGCGGTCTGGTTCAAGGATACGAACTCCAAGGGCGCGTACTACGGCTTCGACGGCCAGAGCAAGAAGCGCGCGTTCCTGGCGAGCCCGATGGAGTTCTCGCGCGTCACCTCGGGTTTCGCGATGCGCCTGCATCCGATCCTGAACAGCTGGAAGCAGCACAAGGGCGTCGACTACGGCGCCCCGACCGGCACCGCGATCCGCGCGGTCGGCGACGGCACGGTCGACTTCGCCGGCTGGCAGAACGGCTACGGCAACGTCGTCGAGATCCGCCACAGCGCGCTGCGCTCGACCCTGTACGCCCACATGAGCCGGATCGACGTGAAGCGCGGCGCGCACGTCGAGCAGGGCCAGCACATCGGCGCGGTCGGCATGACCGGCTGGGCCACCGGCCCGCACCTGCACTTCGAGGTCAAGGTCGGCGGCGTGCAGCAAGACCCGATGATCATGGCGAAGGCCTCGGAAGCGGTCGTGCTCGCGCCGGGCCAGAAGGCCGCGTTCGCGCAATTGGCCGACAGCCTGAAGAGCCAGCTCGAGGTTGCCGACACGGTGGCGCGCTCGGGCGCGTACGCGGAGTAGAGGACTTGCCCGAATCCGCCGAAGGCCCGCACGCGGGCCTTTCTCATGCCTGGGCACAATGCGGCGATGACTGAGCTCTACATCGGCCTGATGTCCGGCACCTCGCTCGATGGCATCGACGGGGTGCTGGCGGATTTCAGCGCGTCGGGCCCCGACCTGCTGCACGTCGTCGCGCACGCGCACCGCCCGTTCGCGCCGGCGCTGGCCGGGGAACTGCTGGCGCTGAACAGTACCGGCGGTGCCAACGAACTGCATCGAGCCGCGCTCGCCGGCAACGCATTGGCGCGTGCCTACGCCGAGGTCGTCGAGGCCGTGCTCGTGGGCAGTGGCACGGCACGCGATCGGGTCCGCGCGATCGGCGCGCACGGCCAGACGGTGCGCCACCGCCCGCACGAGTTCGACGGCACCGGCTACACGCTGCAGCTGAACAGCCCGGCGCTGCTGGCCGAGCTCTGCGGCATCGACGTGGTCGCCGACCTGCGCAGCCGCGACCTCGCGGCCGGCGGACAGGGCGCGCCGCTGGCGCCGGCGTTCCACCGCGCGATGTTCGGCCGCGCCGGCGAGACGGTGGCGGTGCTCAACCTCGGCGGCATCGGCAACCTGACCGCGCTGCGCGCCGATGGTTCGACGATCGGTTTCGACTGCGGGCCCGGCAACGCGCTGCTGGATCACTGGTGCCGGCTGCACACCGGCCAGGCCTATGACGATGGCGGCGCCTGGGCCGCGTCCGGTCGCGTGATCGAGCCCTTGCTCGACCGGCTGCGGGCCGACCCGTACTTCGCGCTGCCGCCGCCGAAGAGCACCGGCCGCGACCTCTTCAACCCGGACTGGTTGCAAGCCCGCCTGGCCGCGTCCGGCCCGGGCGCAGCGCCGGTCGACGTGCAGGCCACGCTCGCCGAACTCACCGCCGCGGCATGCGCCGCCGACGTGCAGGCGCACGCCGGCGGTGTACGCGTCTTGCTGGTGTGCGGTGGCGGCGCCTTCAACGACGATCTGATGCGGCGGCTCGCGGCGCGGCTGCCGGGCATCGACGTGATGCGCAGCGACCGGCACGGGCTGCCCGCAGACCAGGTCGAGGCCTGCGCGTTCGCGTGGCTGGCGCGCGCCTTCGTGCGGCGCGAGTGCGCCAATCTGCCGAGCGTGACCGGCGCCACTGGCCTGCGCGTGCTCGGCGCGTTGTACCCGGCAGGCTGATCCCCGCGCGGGCAACAAAAAGCCGCCCGAAGGCGGCTCTCGTGGCGAGCGCGCGTGCTCAGGCCGAGAAGCTCGAGCCGCAGCCGCAGGTCGTCGTTGCGTTCGGGTTCTTGATCACGAACTGGGCGCCTTGGAGGTCGTCCTTGTAGTCGATCTCGGCGCCGGCCAGGTACTGCAGGCTCATCGCGTCGATCAGCAAGGTCACGCCGTTCTTGCTCATCTGCGTGTCGTCGTCGTTGACGATCTCGTCGAAGGTGAAGCCGTACTGGAAGCCCGAGCAGCCGCCACCCTGCACGAAGACACGCAGCTTCAGCTCGGGGTTGCCTTCTTCGTCGACCAGCTCCTTGACCTTGTTGGCCGCGCTGTCGGTGAACACCAGCGGCACCGGCGGCTCGTCCATCGTGGCCAGCGATTGAATGTTTTGGGCGACTGCACTCATCGTGAACTCCTGCGGCGTGGATGCCGATCGTCCGATTATCCCGGATTCGACGCGGCAAGTTTGAGACCGGGCTTCTCGGCAGCGCTCATCGGTCTCAATTCACCATCAATGGTGGCGCCGGGGTGCATTTCAAGCACTTCGTAGCGCAGGTCGCCGACAATCACCGCCTTCGGCTGCAGCTCGAGCAGTTCGGTCGAGCGGATCGGGCCGTGCACGGTGCCGTTGATGATCAGGTGGCCGGCCCTGACCTTGCCGGTGACGCGGGCTTTCTCGCTGATCACGAGGATGCTCGGGCCGTCGCCGATCGCCGTCACGTCGCCGAGCACCTCGCCGTCGATGCGCAGCCCGTCGGTGAAGCGCAGTTCACCCTGGATCAACGTGCCTTCGCCGACCAGCGTGCGGATGGGCGGTTGCTTCTTCTTGCCGAACATGGAGAAAACCCTCCGACGCGTCAGCCCGTGGCCGGCCGCCCGCTCTTGCCAACTACAACTTGACGGTCAAGCTGGCTTTCACCGCGCCGTTCAAGTCCATCACCCTGACTGACACGGTTTCTACCACGGCCTGCGGCGGATGGTCGAGGATTCCCTCGACGCGCAGGTACTGTTTCAGCGGCAACGGCAGCGGCTGCGTGCCGCCGGGCGGCGCGAAGACCCAAGGCTTGCCGTTGAGCGTGCCCCCCAGTGTGATCTCGTAGCGGCCCTTGAACTCGGACAAGGCCTTGCCGGCCTGCATCACCAGCAGCTGAAATCGCAGCTGACCGGGCGCTTGTGCCTCGGCCTGCAAGCCACGGACGATCAGCCCCTCGCCAGCGCCCACCGGCAGCAGGCGCTCGAAGAAGCCCAGATCGCTCTTCATCGCCAGCTTGTCGGCCTCGGCGCGCTTGAGCTGCTCGGCGAGCTTGTCCTGTACCGCCTTCTCGGCCTTCAGCAGGCTGTCGGCGGTGTTCGCGATCAGAAGTGCCTTCTCGCGCTCACCGCGCAGCTGAGCGACCTCGACGCGCAGGCGCTGCAGTTCCTGCGCCGAATCGCGATCCAGCCCCGCGATGTTCTTGCCGAACTCGAAGGCCCACAGCGCCAGCGCGGCCGAGAAACCGAACACCAGCGCGACCACCGCCCAGCGCAGCGGCCACGCCAGGTGGCTGCGCACGATCATGCGCGGGGCGCTGATCGACAGGCGACGGCGCAGCAGCTTCAGGCGCATGCGTCGTCCCTCCAAGAAGAGGCGAGATTGTAGAAGCGCCCGGCCAAAGAGAAGGGCGCCCGCAGGCGCCCCACTCGCTCGTCGCGATGCGTTCTGTCAGCGCTTGCTGAACTGCTTGCGGCGGCGTGCGCCGTGCAGGCCGACCTTCTTGCGCTCGACCTCGCGCGCATCGCGCGTGACGAAGCCGGCGTGCTTGAGCGGCGGCTTGAGCGTTTCGTCGTAGTCGATCAGCGCGCGGGTGATGCCGTGGCGCACCGCGCCGGCCTGGCCCGATTCACCACCGCCACGCACGTTGACCTTGACGTCGAAGGCGGCGTCGTTCGAGGTCAGCACCAGCGGCTGGCGCACGACCATGATGGACGTCTGACGGCCGAAATACTCGTCGACGGTCTTGCCGTTGACGATGATCTGGCCGGTGCCCTTCTTGATGAACACGCGCGCCACCGAAGACTTGCGGCGGCCGGTTCCGTAGTTCCAAATTCCGATCATTGCTGCCGCTCCTTAGATGTCCAGCACTTTGGGCTGCTGGGCAGTGTGCGGATGCGTGGCACCGGCGTACACCTTCAGCTTCTTGACCATCGCGTAGCCCAGCGGGCCTTTCGGAAGCATGCCCTTGACGGCCTTCTCGATGGCGCGCCCGGGGTGCTTGGCCTGCATGTCCTTGAACTTGATGGCGTGGATGCCGCCCGGGTAGCCGGAATGGCTGTAGTACACCTTGTCGTTGGCCTTGTTGCCGGTGACGCGGATCTTGTCGGCGTTGACGATGACGATGAAGTCGCCGGTGTCGACGTGAGGCGTGTAGATGGCCTTGTGCTTGCCGCGCAGACGGAGGGCGACTTCACTGGCCACCCTTCCGAGAACCTTGTCGGTCGCGTCAATCACAAACCACTCATGCGTCACTTCGGCCGGTTTGGCGCTGAAGGTTTTCATGGAAGTAGTCAGAGTTTGGTTGTCGGCCCCATCACTGCGCCGTGTTCGGCTCCACTTCTCGACATGGGTGGACTCTCGCACGCGTATCTTTCCCAGGGGCGAATTTCGGGAAAGCCTGCGACTATACCAGAGCCCGCATCCATTCACCTTTGTGCATTGCAGCAATTCGAGAGTGTTCCCTAGGCGAATGCCGTAGACTGGGGTTAACCCTGAACCCGGGAGACCTCAGTGATGAGCATTCCTGAACCATCGAAAACACCCTCCATTGCACCCGACCCTGCGTCGCCCGCCGCCTCTGCCGCTGCCGTGTCTGGATCGACATGGACTTGGGTGCCGATCCGCTCGCTCGGCCCACGTCACCGCGAGCGTATAACGGCCCACCTCCTCTCTCTGCAAGTAAGCGACCGCTACCTTCGATTCGGCTATGCGGCTACCGACGCGCAGATTTCCAAGTATGTCGACATGCTGGATTTCGAGCAGGACGAGGTCTTCGGCATCTTCAACCGCCGCCTCGAACTGATCGCGATGGCGCACCTGGCCCACTCGGTCGTCGCGCCGAACGCCAACGGCACGGCGGTGTCGGAGTTCGGCGTCTCGGTGCTGCCGCAGGCACGCAACCGCGGCTTCGGTCGTCGGCTCTTCGAGCACGCGATGCTGCACGCGCGCAATCGCGGCGTCGAGACCCTGCTGATCCACGCGCTGAGCGAGAACGTCGCGATGCTCAAGATCGCGCGCAACGCCGGCGCGACCGTGGTCCGCGAAGGCTCCGAATCCGACGCATGGTTGCGGCTGCCGCCGGACACGCTCGCGTCGCACGTCGGCGAACTCGTCGAACACCAGGCGGCCGAACTCGACTACCGGTTGAAGCTGCATGCGCGTCAGGTCGGCGATCTGCTGAGCGCGTTCAGCGAGGTCAAGAGCGCGCTCGGCAAGACCTCGCACATCGCCGAAGAGTGACGCATCGGCGTGCATTCCGCACGCCGCGCGCGCCCCTCGCCACCCGCACCCCCGGTGTCGGGGATGTGGCGTCAGCAATCGCCGGCTCCGTTCCGTTACAGTCGGTGATCGGCTCGTCGCTCCGACCTGCCCCCGGCCCTTTGAACCGCGCTGCCCGACATGCAAATGCTCCCCTGGATCATTGCGCTCGCCGCCCTGGCGCTGCTGGCCATCGCGCTGGTGGCCTGGGCACTGAAGCGCACGCCGAAGAAGTCGGCCGAACTGCCCACCGAATGGGCGCTGGCGCCGCGGCCGGTGTTCTCGACCGACGAACGCCGCGTCTACCGGCTGCTGCGCGAGGCGCTGCCGCATCACATCGTTCTGTCCAAGCTGCCGCTGGTGCGCTTCTGCCAGCCCACCGACCCGAACGAGGTGCGCTACTGGTTCGACCTGCTCGGCACCAGCCATGTCACGTTCGCGGTCTGCAGCGCCAACGGCCGCGTGCTCGCGGCGATCGACCTCGACACCGATCGCGGCAATTCGCGCCGCGTGATGCAGATCAAGCAGTCCGTGCTGAGCGCGTGCCGGGTGCGCTACCTGCGCTGCCCGGTGGACCAGTTGCCGTCGGTCGCCGAACTGCAGTTGCTGGTGCCCAGCAGCAGCGCGCCGGCGCGCGGGCCTCAGCCCGCACCGGCGCCGATCGCCCATACACGTCAGGCCCGCGACGCGCTCGCCTCCCCCGCCGCGTCGCGTCGCGCCGAGCGCACCACGCTGTGGCAGGACTCGACGGTATTCCAGGATTCGTTCTTCGCACCCGATTCGCGCGACGGTTTCAGCAACAGCGAGCTCGCGCCGCTGCCGCGCGCGAAGCCGCTGCGCCCGTCCACCCGGCGTGCCGCCGAGCCGTCGAGCTTCGGCGAGCTCGACACCGACGAGCCGGGCAGCGGCGGTGCCGTCGTCGACGGCCCCAAGTTCTCGAGCGGATCGCGGCGCTGACGACGGGTTGCCGCAGGGTGGCGCGTACGATGCGCGCATGACGCCCGACCGCGAGCCCTCTTCCCCCTCGAACTCGCCTTCCGATACGCCCTACGCCGGGCTCAGCCCCGACACCGTCCTCGACGCGCTCGACGCCGTCGGCCTGCGCGGCGACGGCCGGCTGATCCAGCTCAATTCCTACGAGAACCGGGTCTTCCAGGTCTTCCTCGAAGACGGCCGCGTCGTCGTCACCAAGTTCTACCGGCCGCAGCGCTGGAGTGACGCGCAGATCCTCGAGGAGCATGCGTTCGCGAACGAGCTTGCGGCCAACGAGATTCCGGTGGCGCCGGTGTGGCCGCTCGCGATCGCGCGCGACTCGCGCCACGCCGACCGCATCAGCCTTCCGGGCGCGACGCTCGCGCAACTCGCCACGCCGCTCGGCGACTACCGCTTCAGCGTCAGCGCACGCCTGGCCGGCCGCGCGCCGGAGCTCGAAGACGCCGGCACGCTCGAATGGATCGGCCGCTTCGTCGGCCGGCTGCATGCGGTCGGTGCCGTCAAGCCCTTCGAGTTCCGACAGGCCCTGAATCCGCAAACCTTCGGCGCCGACAACCGCGACTGGCTGCTCGCGCACGACATCATCCCGCCCGATGCCGAGCCGGCCTGGCGCCGGGTCACCGAAGACGCGCTTGCCGCGGTCAACGAGGCCTTCGACCGCGGCACGCCGGCGCGCCGCCTGCGCCTGCACGGCGACTGTCATCTGGGCAACGTGCTGTGGGCGGCCGACGGCCCGCACTTCGTCGATCTCGACGACGCCGTGATGGGCCCAGCCACGCAAGACCTGTGGATGCTGCTGTCGGGCGACCGCGCCGCGATGACGCGCCAGCTCGCCGCGGTGCTCGACGGCTACGAGAGCTTCATGGATTTCGACTGGCGCGAGCTGCGCCTGATCGAGCCGCTGCGCACCTTGCGCATCATCCACCACAGCGCGTGGATCGCGCGGCGCTGGAACGACCCGGCGTTCCCGATCGCGTTCCCGTGGTTCGAGAGCCCGAAGTACTGGGCCGAGCAGACCACGCGGCTGCGCCAGCAGCTCGACGCGATGGCCGAGCCAGCGCTCGGCGGCGCCGGCTGACGATCAGGCCACGAGCAGTGCGTTGACGCGCTTCACGTAGGCCGCCGGGTCCTCGAGCTGCCCGCCCTCGGCCAGCAGCGCCTGATCGAACAGGATGTTGGCCAGGTCGTCGAAATGCGCGCTCGCGTCCAGCCGCTTGACTTCGGTGCGCTTTGCCCGGCCTGCTTCAGCAGCCGCGCGAGGTGCCCGCTCATGTCGCCCTCTTCGACCACCAGGCAGGCCGGCGAGTCGACGAGGCGCGTCGTCACGCGCACGTCCTTCGCGCGCTCCTTCAGCGCGTCCTTCAGGCGATCGAGCACCGGCTTGAACGCGGTCGCGGCTTCTTCGGCCTGCTTCTTCTCGGCCTCGTCCTGCAGCTTGCCGAGGTCGACCGAGCCCTTCGCGACGCTTTGCAGCGGCTTGCCATCGAACTCGTACAGATGGCTCAGCATCCACTCGTCGACGCGGTCGATCAGCAGCAGCACCTCGATGCCCTTCTTGCGGAAGATCTCGAGCTGTGGGCTGCTCTTCGCCGCCGCGAGACTGTCGGCGGTGATGTAGTAGATCGCCTCCTGGCCTTCCTTCATTCGGCTGAGATAGTCGGTGAAAGAGACGCCCTCGTCGGCCTGCGTCGACGCGAAGCGCAGCAGCTTGGTCAGGCGCTCCTGGTTCGCGTGATCTTCCCCAACGCCCTCCTTCAGCACGACGCCGAAGTCTTTCCAGAACGCCGCGTACTTCGCCTTCTCGGCGGCGTCCTCGCTGTCGGCCAGCGCCTCGAGCATGCCGAGCACGCGCTTGGTCGAGCCCTCGCGGATCGCCTTCACGTCGCGGCTTTCCTGCAGCAGCTCGCGACTCACGTTCAGCGGCAGGTCGGCACTGTCGATCACGCCCTTGACGAAGCGCAGGTACACCGGCATCAGCGCCTCGGCGTCGTCCATGATGAAGACGCGCTTGACGTAGAGCTTGACGCCGCCGCGCTTGTCGCGATTCCACAGATCGAACGGCGCCTTGGCCGGCACGTACAAGAGCTGCGTGTACTCGCTGCGGCCCTCGACGCGGTTGTGCGTGTAGGCGAGCGGCGGCTCGGTGTCGTAGCTGAGCTGCTTGTAGAACTCGTCGTACTGTTCCTTGGTGATGTCGTTCTTGCTGCGCGTCCACAGCGCGGCCGCCTTGTTGACCGGCGCCCACTCGTCGGTCGTGACCTGCTTCGACGCCTCGGCATCCCACTCTTCCTTGCGCATCAGGATCGGCAGCGAGATGTGGTCGGAGTACTTGCCGATGATGGCCTTGAGCTTCCAGCCGCTCAGGAATTCCTCTTCGCCCTCGCGCAGGTGCAGCGTCACGCTGGTGCCGCGCGCGGCGCGCGAGATCGTCTCGACCTCGAAATCGCCACTGCCTTCGGAGCTCCAGCGCACGCCCTGCTCCGGCGGCAGCCCGGCGCGCCGCGACTCGACGATGATGCGGTCGGCGACGATGAAGCCGCTGTAGAAGCCGACGCCGAACTGGCCGATCAGCTGCGCGTCCTTCTTCTGGTCGCCTTCGAGCGCCGACATGAACTCGCGCGTGCCGCTCTTCGCGATCGTGCCCAGGTTCGCGACCGCCTCGTCGTCCGACAGGCCGATGCCGTTGTCGGTGATCGTGAGGGTCTTCGCGTCGGCGTCGAACGCGACCCGCACGTCCAGGTTCGGCGTGTCTTCGAGCAAGGCCGGGTGGTTCAGCGCCTCGAAGCGCAGCTTGTCGCAGGCGTCGGAGGCGTTCGAGACCAGCTCGCGCAGGAAGATTTCCTTGTTCGAGTAAAGCGAGTGCGTGACGAGGTGCAGGATCTGCTTGACCTCGGCCTGGAAGGAGAGCGTCTGTTTGTCCATGATTCTTCGAAGGTGCTGCCGGACGCGGCCCCGCGCCGCCCGGAAAGGCGGCATTTTGGCCCACGCAGGCCGGATTTCAAGATCGCCCGCGCCGTCGCGACGCAGGCCACCGCGATCAGTCCGGCTCCGGCAGCAGCTCGAAGCTGCCCTTTTGC
>Ga0307513_10012882_pt1 | contig 10289 bp, 13 predicted proteins | sample 15_EM_MG_FD_202174 | JGI IMG/M metagenome (GOLD analysis project Ga0307513, IMG submission 202174) | Populus trichocarpa ectomycorrhiza microbial communities from riparian zone in the Pacific Northwest, United States - 15_EM | ecosystem: Host-associated > Plants > Roots > Unclassified | place...
ACTAGAGAGGTAACTCTCAGTATTAGAAGAGAAACTCATCTTTCTTGAATGTGAATCCGCACAGGGGAGTAAAAGTAATGGAGTAAGTAAACCGAGAAAAAAAGGAGAATGTTGAGGGTTGGAAGAAAGATTCTGTGTTTGAAAGGGGCGCCCAAAATATATTCTAAACTTCCGACCGTAAAACTAAGATACCGAGAGAGCTCAAGAGCACTCAAGTCACCTTAAGTCGTAGGCTTTTTTCCACACTATCTTCATTTGCAGAGCATTTGCCTTTGACCTTACTTCATCCGGTAATGTAGTTCTAGTGAGCAAGGTGCTCGGACTATCGTTTCCCCGGTGATACGAACAGATGTGGACGATCAAAAGCTAAAAATCGAGGTGAAACATTCATTGGGTTCGTTGGGTGACCCGGGCCGGGCCCCCTCAGGCCCGGCCCGGCCCAGGGAAGCTATTGAGTGAGCCCAGCCCAATCAACCCGGCCCAGCCCAACGAAAGACCCGGGTTAACCCAACGAAGGCCCAACCCATTGGAAGGCTTGGGCAAGAATTTACAGGCGAAGAAAAGTTAAATGACAGGATGAAAAACTGGAAGCTACAGTGTAGACTGGGCTTTTTCACAGCAATAAAATGACTACCCCCGTCGCTACAAACTAAGCTCTGTTGTAAATTGTAAACGGAAATTCATAGATCTTCGCTCGACAGTAAAAATGAATCCGTGGGTGGGCGCGGGGGGGGAGTTAGGGGGGTATAGTGTAGATGTGCGTTCCAATCTCACAGGATTTCCTTCGTCTATAAAGGATGATGTCTAAGGACAGCGGCCATGGGAGACATAACCCAGAAGGGAAGGGCAGCGGCTATTTCTACGAGCCGGTGCCTAAAATCGTACTGGGGATTACCGCTTTGCGAGAGCGTAGAAGCGCTCCACTCCCTCATCTCCTTCCCAAGCGGCATACTAGAGCGGTGTCCCGCCCAAATCATCTGGCCGTGTGGGATTGACGTCTTCCCGTCCGAGTAGTATTTTCGCAACCCCCTCACGTGCATAACAAGCGGCATGCGAGAGGGGTGTCTGGCCCCGAATATCTGGTTCGTTAGGGCTAACTTGTTCCTGCCTGAGCAGAATTTTCACTACCCCCTCATGTCCACCCATAACGGCAAAAATGCACGGCGTCTGGCCCTTAAAACCTGGCTTGTTGGGGTTGACCTCTTCCCCACTCGAGTAGAGATTTCACCACTCCCGCATGTCCATTATGAGCAGACCATGCAAGCAGCGTGCAGCCAGAAAAATCTCCTCCGTCGATATCATAACATCCCATCTCTCTCAAACCAGCCACAACTTCAATAATCCCGAAGAACGATGCGCAGCGTAGCCCACTAAACAGAAAGTAGGTACTAAAATCCCAAAGATCCAAACCCTGTACTCGTGCTAAAAGCAATTTAGTCGATATCTGACCGTAATGCCCCTTTAATAGCTCTAGGGCAGGTGATTTCGCGCAGTCAGAGAGCTCCCGTTTCGCGTGGGCTCCCCACTACACGGAGCAATATTCTAGAAAGGGTGTGTTCTAGGTATCATGAGAAGGGCAGATCGAAAGCGCTTTCATCTGTTGTGAACTCAGATAAGTCAAACAGATTTCTGCCATTGCCGAGTGAGGTCTGCTGAACATATCGGGATGAGGGGAAAGATACTCCTGAAGAGTAAAGTGGATCAATCGAACAGTTGGTGCTTCCTTATCTACAGCAATAAGTCCTTGACAGCAGCCAACCAATGTCGATATCGAATGGATGTTTATAGTATTGAAGTCCGTGGAGCCTAGCTCAACTGCCAGGGCGTGGCAGAGCTCACCCGCTTGCAAAGGCCGTTCTGCATGACTGATCCACAACAACGCCACCATCCCGAGCCTCGATTTATCCCCATTTTGCGCCTTTATTCGCGCGATTGTCGCACCATAAACATCTCCCAACTCCGATCCATTCATCATTTTACTTAGCTTTTCCCGTCTCCAATAGATTGTTGATTCTTGTAAGATTGGCTCGATATTTAAGGAAACTAGTAGAAACCTAGATATCTATAAGCGGATAATGTGGGGTGGGATTCCAAGTATCATTGCCCTAAGTACATTTCGCATGCATTTCTGGCAATCTTCTCCACAATATCTGCTTCCAGACTCTCATCCATGGCATTCGGAGTTTCGCCTTCGCCTAGCCTTGCACGAAGATACCTGATAATATCCTCTGTGTTGGGACATAGAGATACACTTATCAACCGTCCGCCAAGACGCTTTTCAACCTCAGCACGAATATGGGGCCTCCCAGTGATGAATATTCGTGCGCCCGGGGATCTCTCTAGGATTTGATTTTGTGAATCAAGGATCTTGACTCGATGCACCGCCGCACATTCGTCAAGAGCGTCTATGCACACAAATATGCGCTGTGAGGATGTGATTGCCTACAGCATCTTCACATCTTCACAATATCGGTGAGTTGCGGCCCCCGTCCACCGATGGCCTTTTTCTGCTCTGGAAAGCCATGTGATATATCCTCCGGGATCGTTTCCATTCCGCTAACTATCTGCTTCAGAAAGGAACCTAGCATGGCTGTAGCAGACTGATCCTTCCTCGCAGCAAAGTCAAAGTAAAAACACGTAACAATAGTGTTTTGTCCTTTAGCTTGGTTGCACAACCTGTCCACCACCAGCGAGCTAACATCGGGGCATGTTAGCACTAACTCTCTTTCTTCCCTCCCCAAGAATAGTCTTTATTACTTGATGAATGTTTTACCGGCCCTCGGATCACCATAGCCAAGCAAAACTGCCTTATCACATTCACCTTCACCACTCCAGTCATGCCACCTTGCGAATTCTTCGGTTTGCATGAGCCATTCCCCAATGTTGTCGATGAGGTGCTCTCGGGTATCCCAGTGCCGTAACCTGGGCTCTAGTGATGATAACCAAGCTAGGAGCTGGGACCGATCATCGGCAACAGTATAATTGTTCCACGCGTTAAAAGCGTTTGTGTTAAAGGAGTTAGCGTGATATTGAGACATTTCCACTATTGTGGAGGAGTTATTGAATAGAGTGACTGCGCACTCAGAAGTCAAAGTTAGAAGTTCGAAGTTGGAATCCTTGGCGAATATTTGAGAGGGAAGAAAACCACTTCATTGAAAGTTGAATAAAAACAATAATTGAAACGCATGATACCATTATTGGCAGGTCAGTACCGGGATTGAAAGTCTTCCATCTGCCACAATGGTGCATACCCTGATGCGATCACCTTCCTGAAGATAAAAAAACCTCCAGCTGACTGACAATAAAAAACAAAAACAAGAAAAAACAGCTCCTAGCCGATTAAAAATGGTAATAAAAAAGGGTTTTTACCACCACCTCCTGTCTTGAAGTCGGTCATTGCGAATTTCCAACCTTAAGCGTTCCAGCTCATTCCTAATATTAATATTTATGCGGGTTTCGAGATTCTCCAATGAATTCTGAAACCTCATTGCTTGATTCTCCAATGAATTCTGAAACCTCGTTGCTTGATTCTCCAATGAATTCTGAAACTTCGATTCTTGGTGTTCCATTTTTTGACCAAAACGGGCGGACTGGTTATCTATTCTCGCCCCCACCATATCGAATTGGATGTTCAATCGTGCTTCCATAGCGGTGCCGACGACATATTCCGCGCCAATCTAGGGTGTTCGTCAGTTAATAAGCCAGAAGGAAGGGGACTGTTCACACTTACTAAGCCCAAGACACATCCAACGAAACACTTCACAAGTAATTTAAAATTCGCGTCCAATTTCTTCGTTTGCTGGTAGCTAATTAGACTCTCGCTCAGTAGATTTGTTATGTCAAACTTACCCCCTGATATATAGTGAGTCGTTGAGCGATGGTGAGGGGTGGCTCGATGTCCGGCATCTCCTTTACTCCTCCCTTGTCTTCTTCCTCCTTCTCCTCACCTTTCCGTTCGTTAGAGGTAGTGTTTGGAGAGAGGAGGGCCGAGCAAGTTGAAAAAGGGGAGGGCGGGCCGGGGAAGGGGGCAAGCCGGCCGAGGAAAGGGGTGGGCCCGCCAGGGGAGGGGGCCAGGCGAGCAAGAACAAAGAGAGAAAGCGGATGACGATCAAACAAGTTTCCCTTATTTGTTGGTTTTAAGGGAAAGGCAGAAGCATGGCGAGCAAACAAAGCGGTCGAGGGGCCCAGACGCAACACGGTCCTAAATGTATTTTTGCCATGAATCGACATGATGCCCGTTCCTGTATGATGGAGGTTCGTCAACAATCGTGTGCCCGGATGTGTTGTCGGGTGGAGAGGCTGTGTTGTCTATTCTCTATGGAGGTTGCTAGCTATGGTTCACCTTAAGTAGTGAAAACTCTACTCATACATGTGATAGCCCTATGTCTCCGCATATGCCCTATTCATCCGTTCATGCCCTAGAACGTTCCTGATGTCCACGCTCTGGTGTTCCTTCATACATGTGAGCGTTCGCCGTGCCTCCGCTATCTCTGCTCTCAGGCAATGCTCCACTACTGGGATTATTATGCCATCACTGTAGAGTTAGCTAGTCAGTTTTTCATTCCAAGTGATATAGTTAGATTGGAAAAAGACTACCAATATGATTGTTTGTCTTTGGTGGGGTTGATAATGCAAGGAACGGGGGTGGTAAGGAACAGGAGTGGTAAGGAACAGGAGCGGTGATAAATTCGTGGCGGGGGTTATGTCGGTTCCTGTGTAATGTCGGGAAGAGACATAGACAGTGAGTTGTTGGAATAAGAATTAACATTTGACGTCACTCTTTAACGAGTACTGAAGTATGCTTCCCCTGCGTATCTACGTTCCCAACATAAACCCGGAACCGCTAAATTTATGTTGTTTCCGCAGGTACGTCGGGATGGTAGGTACGGTACACAGGTGGAGTACAGGTACTACGGAGGTATAAACTATGACCCTATCGAGCGGTCAACCCATAAGTATGATATCGGGAGAGGATAATTGAATAACCTCATTGTCGGGATTGACCTCTTCCAGTTCGAGCAGTATTTTCACCACTCCCTCATGTCCTGACTCAGCGGCATACGAGAGCCGTGTCAGGCCGAACATATCTGGTTTGTCAGGATTGACCTCGCCCTTCGAGCAGTATTTTCACCACGTCCTCATGTCCACCTCTAGCGGCAAAAATGAGGGGCGTCTAGCCATTAAAACCTGGCTTATTAGGGTTGACCTCTTCCCACTGGAGTAGAGTTTTCACCACTCCCGGATGTCCACTATGAGCAGCCCATGCAAGCAGCGTGCAGCCAGAAAAATCTCCCTTGTCGATATCATAACATCCAATCTCTATCAATCCAGCTACAACTTCGATAATTCCAAAGAATGATGCGTGGTGCAGTCCACTACACGGAAAGCGGGCACTAAAATCCCAATGATCCAAACTCTCTATTTCCGGTAAGAGCAATTTAGTCGATATCTGACCGTAATACCCCTTTAATAGCTCTAGGGCAAGTGATTTCGCGCAGTCGGAGAGGTCCCGTTTCGCGTGGGCTCCCCAGTACACGGAGCAATATTCTAGAAAGGGTGTGTTCTAGGTATCATGAGAAGGGCAGATCGAAAGCGCTTTCATCTGTTGTGAACTCAGATAAGTCAAACAGATTTCTGCCATTGCCGAGTGAGGTCTGCTGAACATATCGGGATGAGGGGAAAGATACTCCTGAAGAGTAAAGTGGATCAATCGAACAGTTGGTGCTTCCTTATCTACAGCAATAAGTCCTTGACAGCAGCCAACCAATGTCGATATCGAATGGATGTTTATAGTATTGAAGTCCGTGGAGCCTAGCTCAACTGCCAGGGCGTGGCAGAGCTCACCCGCTTGCAAAGGCCGTTCTGCATGACTGATCCACAACAACGCCACCATCCCGAGCCTCGATTTATCCCCATTTTGCGCCTTTATTCGCGCGATTGTCGCACCATAAACATCTCCCAACTCCGATCCATTCATCATTTTACTTAGCTTTTCCCGTCTCCAATAGATTGTTGATTCTTGTAAGATTGGCTCGATATTTAAGGAAACTAGTAGAAACCTAGATATCTATAAGCGGATAATGTGGGGTGGGATTCCAAGTATCATTGCCCTAAGTACATTTCGCATGCATTTCTGGCAATCTTCTCCACAATATCTGCTTCCAGACTCTCATCCATGGCATTCGGAGTTTCGCCTTCGCCTAGCCTTGCACGAAGATACCTGATAATATCCTCTGTGTTGGGACATAGAGATACACTTATCAACCGTCCGCCAAGACGCTTTTCAACCTCAGCACGAATATGGGGCCTCCCAGTGATGAATATTCGTGCGCCCGGGGATCTCTCTAGGATTTGATTTTGTGAATCAAGGATCTTGACTCGATGCACCGCCGCACATTCGTCAAGAGCGTCTATGCACACAAATATGCGCTGTGAGGATGTGATTGCCTACAGCATCTTCACATCTTCACAATATCGGTGAGTTGCGGCCCCCGTCCACCGATGGCCTTTTTCTGCTCTGGAAAGCCATGTGATATATCCTCCGGGATCGTTTCCATTCCGCTAACTATCTGCTTCAGAAAGGAACCTAGCATGGCTGTAGCAGACTGATCCTTCCTCGCAGCAAAGTCAAAGTAAAAACACGTAACAATAGTGTTTTGTCCTTTAGCTTGGTTGCACAACCTGTCCACCACCAGCGAGCTAACATCGGGGCATGTTAGCACTAACTCTCTTTCTTCCCTCCCCAAGAATAGTCTTTATTACTTGATGAATGTTTTACCGGCCCTCGGATCACCATAGCCAAGCAAAACTGCCTTATCACATTCACCTTCACCACTCCAGTCATGCCACCTTGCGAATTCTTCGGTTTGCATGAGCCATTCCCCAATGTTGTCGATGAGGTGCTCTCGGGTATCCCAGTGCCGTAACCTGGGCTCTAGTGATGATAACCAAGCTAGGAGCTGGGACCGATCATCGGCAACAGTATAATTGTTCCACGCGTTAAAAGCGTTTGTGTTAAAGGAGTTAGCGTGATATTGAGACATTTCCACTATTGTGGAGGAGTTATTGAATAGAGTGACTGCGCACTCAGAAGTCAAAGTTAGAAGTTCGAAGTTGGAATCCTTGGCGAATATTTGAGAGGGAAGAAAACCACTTCATTGAAAGTTGAATAAAAACAATAATTGAAACGCATGATACCATTATTGGCAGGTCAGTACCGGGATTGAATGGCTTCCATCTGCAGCAACGGTGCATACCCTGATGCGATCGCCTTCCTGAAGATAAAAAAAAAACCTCCAGCTAATTGATAATAAAAACCAGAAACAAGAAAAAACAGCTCCTAGCGGATTAAATGGAGGGTTGGAGGAACCCATTGCCAATTGGGCAAAGCATCCGCAGCGCGTCCTCAGCGCACAGCAGTGTCTCGGAGGTTGACGGGAAAAGGGATAGCCGGGGACGCGCTAAGCGCGAGGCCATAGCTCGACGACTGTGGGCCCGTGGCCGGCCCACGATACATAACAGCACCGAGTTTTCCCCCCAAGGACGAGACCCCCGAGAAACTCAAGACCTCCCCAAACACCAGATCCTCAAACCTCTCTTCAGCTCGCGTTCTTTGTTGCCCGCCCACCACCCCTCACTCGGCAACCAGCGCCCCCATTGTCAGCCAGGGACATGTCGGTGCCAACCATCCTGCGCAACAAGGGAAGCGACCGTGTCACCAATGCCTCCTACAGTGGAACCGCACTACCAAGATCGGAAACGAAGGAAACAGTGTCATTAGGTAGCCAGCAGCCGGGTTTCATCTTCGTATTTCCTTCGCAATAGATTTTAGTTAATGTACTCGAGTACATGTTCTTCGCTTTGAACAATTGGCAATGGTAATAAAAAAAGTTTTTTACCACCACCTCCTGTCTTGAAGTCGGTCATTGCGGATTCCCAACCTTAAGCGTTCCAGCTCATTCCTAATATTAACATTCACGCGGGTTTTGAGATTCTCCAATGAATTTTGAAACTTCGATTCTTGGTGCCCTATCTCCCGATCAAAAAGGGCGGACTGGTTATCTATTCCCGCCCCCACCATACGGAACCGGGCGCTCAATCCTGCCTCCATAGCGGTGCCGACAACATATTCCGCGCCAAGCTAGGGTGTTCGTCAGTTAATAAGCCAGAAGGAAGGGGACTGTTCACACTTACTAAGCCCAAGACACATCCAACGAAACACTTCAGAAGTAATTTAAAATTCGCGTCCAATTTCTTCGTTTGCTGGTAGCTAATTAGACTCGCTCAGTAGATTTGTTATGTCGGGCTTACCTCTTGATATATAGTGAGTCGTTGAGCGATGGTGAGGGGTGGTTCAACCGGCATCTCCTTTACTCCTCCAGTGTTCCCAACCGTCCGGGGGCCCGGCGGGGCCCCGCGGGCGCGGGGGGACTGCCAAGAGCCCCGGACGAGACGGGACGGCTCTCTGTAGTCCATCCGGGGCGGCAGGGCGGCGGGCCCTACAGGGTGAGGCATTTTAGTTCAGGGCAGGGGGGTCGACGGCGGGGGGACTGCGGGGGACGGCAGGGGATGGCCAGAGACGGTGGGGGACGGCAGGGGACTATTGAGGACGGCCGGGAAAGGGTGAGGACGGCCAGGGACGGTGGGGGACTGCGGGGGACGGCAGGGGAGTGCAAGAGTGATGTCTCATGATGTGAAAAGAATTCGTTTGGAGGTGTATGATTAGCTTGGCTAGTACTGGAGGTCGAAGCGCCGGGACTATAGTCCGTCCGATCCTCACCTCCCTGGGTGTAGTCTGTCCCAGCGCCCCCCAAAAAGACGGACTATGAGCCGTAGTCCGCCCCGTCCTCCCCCGAAGACGGACGGACTGGACGGTTGGGAACACTGTACTCCTCCCTTGTCTTCTTCCTCCTTCTCCTCACCTTTCCGTTCGTTAGAGGTAGTGGAGAGAGGAGGGCCGAGCAAGTTGAAAAAGGGGAGGGCTGGCCGAGGAAAGGGGTGGGCCCGCCAGAGGAGGGGGCCAGGCGAGCAAGAACAAAGCGGATGGCGATCAAACAAGTTTCCCTTATTTGTTGGTTTTAAGGGAAAGGCAGAAGCACGGCGAGCAAACAAAGGGGTTGGGGGGCCCAGACGCAACACGGTCCTAAATGTATTTTTGCCATGAATCGACATGATGCCCGTTCCTGTAGAGTTAGCTAGTCAGTTTTTCATTCCAAGTGATATAGTTAGATGGAAAAAGACTACCTATATTATTGCTTGTCTTTGGTGAGGCTGATGATGCAAGCAACAGGAGTGGTAAGGAACAGGAGCGGTGATAAATTCGTGGCGGGGGTTATGTCGGTTCCTGTGTAATCTCGGGAAGAGACATACACAGTGAGTTGTAGGAATAAGAATTAACATTTGACGTCACTCTGTAACGAGTACTGAAGTATGCTCCACCTGTGTACCGTACCTACCCTCCCGACATACCTGCGGAAACAACATAAATTTAGCACCTAAACTCGCGGTGGGGGTTATGTCGGTTCCGGGGTTATGAGGGGAAGTACCGGTATTACGGAGGCATAAACTATAACCCTATCGAGCGGTCAACTCGTAAGTATGATATCGGGAGAGGATAATTGAATAACCTCACTATGAGAGCAATCTCAGATAGAAAAGGAAAGAAAAAGAAAAGAGCAGGCAAGAATTTACAGGCTGAGAGAAGTTAAATGATAGAAGGGAAACTGCCATAGCAATAACATGACTCCCCAACCGCTAAATACTAATCTCTGCTGTACGTTGTAAACAGAAACTCATAAATCCTCGCTCGACCAGTGTTCCCAAGCGTCCAGTCCGTCCGTCTTTTGCCTAGGACGGGACGGACGCCAAATTTGCGGCCCTTGGACGAGACGGACGCCAAATTGTAGTCCGTCCTAACCCATGCCCGGGACGGAAGGCCGGGCCCTACAGGTGTCTCAGTTGAACTGCTATTTTAAAATTTCTGAGCCGGGAGTCTATGCTTGAAGAAACGAAACATCTTTATTACAACGCTATCATCATATTTGAGTATCAGGTATCAAACTTTCTCATCAATCAACCTATTACCCTAGCGGGAATAGCTTGCATAATTATGCGCAAGGTATATGCCACCATGGGGGAGAGCATATATCCGAACCCAAGCTGCCTGAGTAGGGACTTCCCGGAGGCATCTGGGAGACTACTCAGGAACCTCAAAGAGTTCACGTTTCAAGATATGGCTAACTGATTGGAACGATGATTAGAGAAGCAGTTCTCTACTCTTACTAATGCAT
>Ga0307513_10012883_pt1 | contig 10289 bp, 3 predicted proteins | sample 15_EM_MG_FD_202174 | JGI IMG/M metagenome (GOLD analysis project Ga0307513, IMG submission 202174) | Populus trichocarpa ectomycorrhiza microbial communities from riparian zone in the Pacific Northwest, United States - 15_EM | ecosystem: Host-associated > Plants > Roots > Unclassified | place...
AACCTGGAAACAAAATAGGGATTCTCTAGTATAGAACACCAACCTTTGGAGACCAACTTGGAACAAAAGACTGATTTTTCTGGTGGAAGTCGAACAAGAATGTTGATCAACAGATCGGCATTCAGATGGACAAGAGAGAAATCGTTTTCTCCTCTTGCTGCTGCTTCTACTGCTTCTGCCGCTATGGATAATTCTGATGTATTTATTTCTCCATCCATTTGTTTCTTTTAAGTTTGGCTTTCGCCGTTTTGCTCTCTCTATATATATGCACACATTCTTAACATCTTGTCATTCAAGGAATAGGATTCTTAAAATATCCGAATTGGAAGAGGTTTCTAAGTGCACTGCCTCTGCTTTTGGCGTCATACCGTTACTCACTGGGATTATATATTAAATAGAAACTGACGACAGCTATTAATCACGCAACCACCTGAGGATAAGTCCTTGGGTAATTGAATTGAAGTATGATTTTCATGCCTTCAACTAGAATTAATTAGTTAAATAAGGATTCGAAATACAAATCCTTTCTATCTAGGAAACCTTTTCCTATCTCAACACAACTGCTAGCATTAGTGCAAAAGTTTCTTTTTCCTGAGCTGCTGACTTGTGATATACTTGGTTAGACCCTATGTATAATGCAGAAAGCAGAAGGAATAGGATTACTGTTTGTTTGAAGATAAGTAAAAAAACATTCCTCAAATTAATTAACTTATTTACTCAGAATATAGTTTTTCAAATATTTACTATTTTTTATTTTGATTTTGACATTAATTATTCATACATGTTTTTAAATATTTGATTATATTAAATTCAAAACCAAACCCAATATATGTTCAAATTTTCAAATAAAAGGATATTTAAACAATATTTATGATTGGCTTCACCCAAAATGCAAACGATGAATTTATATGACCAACTCATATCAAATCAATTTTGAAATACACTGTCAAATCAATTTAATTTTGAAATATTTTGTATGTCGCTAGGAAGATGAAAATTGATTCTGTAGAGGGTTCCTATCTTGATCCACTTGATGATAAGGTAAGATCAGTGAGTGCTTCATCTTCTTCAAAGCTTTAGTGTTGATTTTTTATAACTTGTAGCTGGAGTTTGTTATAATCTGCTAGAGGATAATTTTGTGGAACTTACTTTTTCATTTTATATAGGTTCTTATCGGATCAGTTGCATTGGAAATGGCACATAGGATCTTCTACACCGTAAGTTGTCGTGATTTTGAGCATATTTTGCACCACATAGAATTCATATGCAATTAGTGCGTTAGTATATATGAATATATGTGGTCAATATATGGTAAACTATGTTATAATGTTGCCTTGTGAAGCCTGACTTATCGGACTGGTTGTATTGCAAGATGTTGCCCTCTTCGGTGGAGCAGTTTATCATAGAGCTAGTAGCTTGGGCTGGAAGGTCTGTTGGCCGACTTGGCATTGTCCCTATTTGTATTGTTTTTTGCTTTTATCTGGTTCTTTATTCCTCGGCCTAAAAATTTGCTTGATATTTCGAATGTCTTCTTCCAGTTGGTATGATTTCTTCCATCTTGATGGGACCCATCCAGTGAAGGTTGAACCTCTCCTCAAAAGTAAGGTATGGATCATAATTTTTCTATTTGATTATCTTAAACAAGGGTTTAGGGTTTAGAATGAAGAATATTTTAAAGCAAAAGATATGGTAAAGAATGAAGTATCGTGATTCTGTTGTCCTGTTAAGAAACCTAGAGGTAGTTGCAATGTATAGGAAATGTGTGGAGCTCTTGAAAGCTTGAAGGAAACTGGATGCTATAGGGGTGGAAATTAAGTCTGCCTGCTACGATAATTACCTTTCATTTATGTTAGAATACTTATGTTCATAATTGATGAATTAACGTGTTTTATGTTATTTTTTTCTAGAATTCATGTTCGATAAAAGAATCAAAGAAAACATTTAACAATTACTAGTTATAGTCATGTTGGACTATCAGACACTAGATATCGGCTACTAGTCACTTTGATTAGAGGAAAAATAATAGATTGCTTAAATCAAAAGATTAATCAATTATTCAACATATAAACCTTAATTTTAAGCTCCTTGAATTTTGGGACTTCATTAATTGGCGTTGTCTGTGGGAAACAAATCAAAAGGCCATTAATTATTCTTCCTTAACTGGTTTTTTATATCCCTAATCATCATCAAAGGTGTATGATCAAGACACTTCTAAAATGGGACGTGTCACGAACCTCCCTACAGTTATTGGCATATCTACTCCATCAGAGCTTCAACAACTCTTCAATAGGTAGGAAAGGCTATGCAGTAATTTGTTCGCTCTAAGTTAAAGTATGATTTCTTCTACTTGCCAATGGACTTAGTAAGACAATAAAACTTGGGCTATGCATTTGCCAACTTCACAAATACAATTAGAACCTCGAGATTCTAGAAAGCTTTCAACAAGTACAAGTGGAAAGTTGGTTCAAATAGTTAAGCATGTTAAGTATCTTTGGCAATCATCCAAGAGAAATGAAAGAGTTTCCCTCACGCTTGACACTATGATCAAATGAAAATTCATCAATAGCCAATGAGAAAAACAATGTAAGTTTTTTGTATATGAATGACTTATTCAAAATATGTTTTCATTTTCTTCGGGTGATGCCCGGGGACCTCTCATCAACTAGTTAATGAAGGATTTGACTTGGGAAATAGCCCCACAACCTTCAAAGGATGGGATAGACCTAGTTTTCCTAGTGTGATTGCATAATTTATCTTAGAAGTGATTGACCTAGTCACCCTAATACAATTGCACAACTATCTAAGGATGGGATAAGCCTCACAACCTTCCAAAGATTGGATGGATTTAGTCTTTTTAGTGTGATTGCACAATTTACCTTGAAAGAGATCATCACGGTCTTGCTATTGAGATTGCACAATTTACCTTGGAAGAAATTGATTTAGTCACCCTAGTGCAACTCTCCAAAGATGAGATAGGCCTCATAACCTTCCAGGGATAGGATGAACCCAGTCTCCATAGTGCGATTGCATAATTTACCTTGGAAGTGATCGACATGGTCTTCCTAGTGCAATTGCACAACTCTCCAATGATGAGATGGATGATGCCTCAACAACGGGGATGGAAGTGATCTCCCTAAGGCAACAACCCCATAACTTTCAAAAAAGTTTTGACTTTGTCCCCATAATACAATAACACCAATCTCCACATGATCTTAGCATCATCTCAATGATCTATTAGAAATAAAAAGATATAATCACAACCTAAATTTCTTTTCAGTTCCAAGCAGAGGGCATATCCTACTAAGGTTAGACAAAATTCAAAGGTCAATTCCTACCAAAATTTGATAAATATTTTTCTAAGTATGGGCATTGGACCCATACAGATTTTCAATAATTTTCTAAAGGTTTTTAGACCCTACATGGAATTTTTATTATAAGCGTTGGACCAATATAGATTGCCTAGGGAATTCCCTCAACTTTTTTCTAAGTATGGGTGTTAGACCCATATAAAATTTCAAAACTTTTCTTATGGGCCTTGAACCCCACGTGGAAATTTTACTATGGATGTTAGATCTGGGATGAAAAGAATCAAATTTATAAAATAAAACAAAATATATGTTACATGGAGAAACCCTATAGGAAAGTGGTTGTGTACATAAGGATTGAGGGGGGGAGGCTCAGATGTTTAGACTAGGATCTTCAGCTAGGTATTCTCCATGTTAGGCAATTATAGCCCTCTGCAAAATCAGGCACTAGAATTGGAGTGAAGAAAGCACTGAAGTCCACTTGCATTCTTCTAGATTGATTGAAGAAATACAAGTTGGATATGGTAAGAAAGATATTGTCTCTAATCATCTCGAACAAAGCTGCAAACCCCCAAAAACATTCATGGAACTCCCCAAAGGAATTTCTCAACGCCTCCAACTGAGCTCGAGAACTCTAGGCTTTTTTTTAAGAAGTAAAAAGCTCAACCCTCAGACCATCTTAGGTGGTCTTCGCCTCAAGAATCTCCCGTTTTAGGATATCCACTTTATTATAAATAGCTTGAAGCAGTTTATCATTGGAGCCTAACTGAAGAACAATGTCTTGTATCTATTCCTTTAGTGATGAATAGTCCACCTTAAGCCTCCTCAATTTAGCCTCCACAGTAGTCTTCTCCTTCTTTAGTCGCTTGAAGGCAACCTAATTTGTCTTATTTTTTGTAATGACCTCTCTTATGTGGTTCTTTTTTGCCATTTAATGCCTCTTGGAATAAGCGTACATTATAAAAGTCTACCAAAAACAAATGTTGGGAACAATGGTCATAAAACTAATCTACAAAGAGGAATGATAAAGTTCACTACATTGAAGGCTATTTGTCCGATTAAGGCTAAATAGAGATAATAGCTCTTATCAGACATCATTGAGATGTTTGATGTAACGGTAAGGATCCTCTCTAGCAGTCTCATCATTTCTAGGCCAGTCTCTTTAAGGCTTAAACTCTCACCGACAATAGCCTTTATGAGCCACCTCTCCTCATCAGTCAAGGTGGAGAAACTGAAGGAAGCTCAATAAAGACCGAGATCAGGAAAAGCATCCTCAAATTCAACTTCCTTAGGAACAACACAAATAAAAGGCAAAGTTAGAAGTCGAGGTAGAGGAAATGCCACTATATGAGCCTTTATGGTAGAGGCTAGAACACCAATTTCTATAAAGGTGGAGACCCTTCTTCTCTTAAATGTGCCTTAGGCACGCAATCACTTTAGAGGGGGTTAGATTTGTTTGACCCCTAGGTAGGGAAGTGTGACTACCTCTAGCTTTTGTTTCTGAAAGAGGTTGGGCTCCCACCATTGCATCCTTATGGATAAGGATTTCATCGATGATGATGATGATGGAGTTGTCATTCATCTCTTCTCTAATCTTACCTCTACTCAAGATAAGAGACCAAGACCCTTTCAATGAAATCTCATTTGCAGACCTTGTTGAAGTTTCTCCTTCTCCTTCAGCTATTAGTCATGTCATAACCTAATATAAAATAAAAAAAATTGGAATGGAAAAATTGGAATGAATGAAGAAAATTTGAGATTTGGGTCAAGACAACACAAATAGGAAATTTTTTAGGATCAACTAGGGAGGAATTGTAAATTTAGGGTTCAATTTTGTTAGAAATTGAAAGAATTGATAAGTTTGGGGACTCAATTAAACTTTGAATTGGTTTAATTGAAGAATTGATAAGTTTGGGAACTTGATTGAGCTTTGAATTAGTTTAATTAATGAAATCAGAGGCTTAATTAAAGAAATATTAAAATTCAGAACTGATTTAGGTCAAAAGTAAGTAGCCATGACGAAGGAAAAAAAACAAAAAAAAACCTAGAATAGAGAAGGGAATAAAGGACATAGAGAAAGACGAGAAGAGAACAGGAGAACAAACGGGATAGAAAAAAAAGAAGAGACGAAATAACAAAGAAAAAGGTAGAGAAAAGAAACGCAAAGAGAACACGAGAGAGATAGCAGGAGAAGAAAACTCAAAGAAGAGAAGACTAAACAGAAGAGGAGAGGAGAAGCCAAGAGCAGAAAGGCAAATCCTAGCCTTCTCCCAAAATCCCAACAATGAGCTTCATCCCTAGGTAAGTTCTTCTCCTTTCCCTCGTCTTGCCATTTTTAATTAACCATCTACTATGCAATCCAAGCATGAATTAATCCACGAATGCTCACTGCTACACGGTTTGGTCACTGGTTTGGGCCAATGACGAAGCTGGTCTATATGGCTAGGCTAGATCCAACCCCTTTAAAAAAATAAAATAAAATTATAATAAAAAAATAGTTTCCTTTTTTCTTTTAATCCAAATTTTATGGGTTTATTCACTGGCGCTAGAGTCAGAAATACTATACTTTTTGGGTTACATAATTTTACTAAAGCTAGGGTTGAAAATATTTGTAATCGAGTATTCAACGTCAGAGTCAGGAATATCTTAGGCAAACCATGAAAAGCATAATACAACAAACTTTTAGCAATTTAAGACAAACCAGCAATGTTGTCTACCTCAAGTAGGACGCTAAAGGGGTGGTAGTATCTTTCCTTTTTGCGTAATCAGTCCCGTACCATAGAATCTTTGTTGACCAATTAGGATTCCTAGTGATCATAATACTAGGTGGTGACTCCTTAAACTAGACATTTTTCTTCAAAGAACAAGATGTCAGATATCGGTTTTTTTTTCATGAAAAATTTTTAATTGGTCATTATGATGTCTGAGTGTGACAAGTCCTCCAAAAATAACAAAGTCAGCAGTGAACTTAGATGTAACAAAAATAAAAAAGGGTAAGGAAGCTGCATACTTTACAACATAACCTAGTAGTGCCCTCTGTCCATCCTATTGACTTCGTACTCAATTGAGGCCAATGTCAATATAACATATGTCTTCCCCTAATCCAAGCTTAGATGGGGTTTATTGTTGACTTCAAAACAAGGTACCCTCTAATAGTGGGAGCAACCCTAAATCTGTTGCATCCCATCTCTAGGGCTGACTAGCCTATTATACCTCACTATCAGCCACCTCCTCCTCTATTTTTTTACATAAGCAGGTTTTCCCTGCAGGGTTCCTTTCATGGCTCTTATGGGTCTATTGGTGAAGTTAAAGAACCAATATATGTCATTGTCACCATTGGTGCTAGCAACTAGATGATAACAGGTCCTAAAAACACTAATTATAGGCTCAATTATGACGAGCCTAAGAAACTTATCAAAGGCGAAAAAGATTATCCACTTGTTGGGGTATAACTGGCTTGGACCCAATTGATAATACCTAAAAACCTCCTTCATAAATCCTTGGAGATGAAAGGTGTACCCTAATGCATACATGTAAAAATGAGTTGTAATTTCCAAATGACCATAAGCAGAGCTTGAGGTCAATTGGTTGATATGCTCAGCCTCAGCAAGAATTTGAGTTGTGTACTCTCCTACTTGTCGAACATTAACGAACTTAATATTCTCCACATCTAAAGTGCTAGGGGAATCATCCTCAAGGACCTGAGGCAACCTTCCCCTCCCTTAATGTTCTTTAATAACAACAAAAGAAGTATTTCTCCTCTAGAGAGAACTACCTTCCCCTACCAGAAATGGATGTTAGGGCTCCACCCCTTTTAGTTTTGGGGCCTAATCTAATAGACCCATATCCCTGTTGTTTCCCCTAGTTCTAGGTCGAAACCTAAACTCCTCATCATAAGCAACAACATTTTTTTTTCTATAGACAAATCTGACTCTTTTTTGGTCTAATTTTATGTTTAAAGTAGATAAGGAAAAAAAAGCTTTTGGCATGAAATACATAGAATGAGGGATTTTTCTTGGATTATAGCAAAATTGGTTTGAGGTTTTTTCAAATAGAGTAGTTTTTCAGAAATTACAGAAAGTGAAAGTAAAAGAAAAGATAGAAGCAAGAACGACTATAGTTATAAAGAAAACATATTTCTGCCCCCACTGTTAGATGAATAATCTTTCATGTCATCTCAAATCTTCAAAAGTCCATTCAGTTATTGTATTGAATGCACGCTGACGTTTTGTTTCCTAAAGGATACCTCTTTTTTTAATAAAGATAGGTCACTTGATCATCCATTTCAAATAAAAATGAGACACATTGCCACAAAGAATCTCAACAATTCTATAAAGACAAATCTCATGAGGAAGTTAAAAAATCCCTCGTTAATGGGACATAAAATTCTCAAGTAAAACGACTTTTTTAAAGCTAGTAACCTTTCAAAATCTTTGCGTAATAAATATGCAAGGACTTGGGGAGCTACTGATGGGAAAGCATGTTTTATGTTATTTTTTCATAGAATCCATATTCAACTAAAGGACTAAAGGCAGGGTGATGACCCAGCATCCCTGAGCTTAGCTACGCATTAAGCCCATGTATATGTGGATCTAACAGCTTGCCAAACCCAGCATCTATAGGCTCATCTATGCACAAAGCCTAGGTACATGTGGGACTAGTAGTCTGTCAGACCTAACATCCTTAGACTTAACATCTCACTAAGCCTAGATGGATGTAAAATTGATAATCTTTATAGGTTTCCTATTGGGTCACTAGACTCCGTTTATTTTTGTCGTGACCCATAACATAAATAGTTAAGGTCAAAGATACTCATCTCTTTATATCCCCAAGTGTATAAAAGTCTTCAAAATGACTTGTTACTTTATCCCTCATTAATGACGTGTAAATGATATTTATCCCTCGTTAATTATGTGTAAGAGATATTTATCTATCTTTAAATATTATTAGGGTAAGATGACCTCCTTTCCATAAAAGGATAAGGTTTATGTTATCAACTTCATATACAACCAGTGATATCCAATTGAAGCCAAACTATAGACATAAAAGGATTTGGCAGCATCCTTTCAAGAATCAATCAACCAATCTTATATGCAGAAGATAAGATAAGTGACATGAGAAATAAAGGCAGAACTAAGGGTGCAACGCCCTCCAAAATTTAAATTAAAATAGTTTATAATCTTAATAAAATATTTTTTTTATTTTATAACATATCCCTTTCTAGTTAAAAAAAATACATTTTTTTAATCATCTTCAAATATTTTATAGAAAATATGATTTGAACATTTCATAATATGATTATAGAGAACAAAGAAAAAATAGATATTCTTGTTAAATGCCTTTTATATTCTAATTTTTCTTTGGTTTCTTTTTTATAAAATTAGCACAGTAAATTAAAAATATAGAGGAAATAGCACAATTTGAAAAGAGAATTGTTGAAATAGCATAGTTTGTGTACATATCACGATTCAGAACTGCGACATCATAAGTTGTCGTGGTTCTGAACCACGACTTCCTTAAATGTCGTGATTGTGAATCACAACGAGCGAGAAATTTAATTATATTATCTCAATTTAGAGATGCTAACCTATTCTGTTGCAGTTGGATCTTTTCTAGGATCTAGATATGATCAACTAATCTATAAAAACATTTATTAGATTATCTACGTAGTCTTGTAAGGTCAAATCCACCTATAGATATATCAGATCTCCACCCAAATGTTTAGAAACTTCAATTTCTACGCTTCATTAACGGTTGAAAATAAACAAACATGGTAAGCAATTCTCTTAAATAAAGCAATTCAATGTAGGGTATAACTGTTTTGGTGGTTATCCCGACTCCAGAACATATAAAGGAGTCACGTGTTATAAACATGATGTTTATTTAATGTTAATTTTTCAATCGCGACTTCTTTGTATGTTACATTTTGGAACAATGACAAACATAAACTATATTATTTTACTAATACTTTTTATAATTGTATTATTTTGCCAAAAGTTAAAATTTTATATGCTAATAGCTTAATTGTTCCTTTCTCTTTTGTAAAATATCCATAATGCTTAATTTTGGATTCTCAGGTCGAATTGAAGATTAGATGATACTTAAAATGATTACTTAATATCCATTTAAAAAAACCAAGATAATATATACTAATTATTTTTTTTATAGTGTTTTTTTATTAGAAATATATTAAAATAATATTTTTATATATTTTTTAAAAATTATTTTTGACATCAATATATCAAAACGATCTAAAAACATTAAAAAATAAATTTCAAATAAAAAATAAATTTTTTTAAAAAAATATTTTTTTTAAAAAAAAAAACCAAACATGGTCACACGTACATTTTATTGTAGCTTCACCAACCAATTTTCTTCTCTTTTTTTAGTCCTCAATTCTTTTTTGTTCCTCAATTCTTTTTTCAAACACTGACTTTAATGGCTAAACTATTGGTGAATTTGTCAAAATATTTGAAGGAAAAAACAATTTAAAAGAAAAGAAACCAAAGGTTTTTTTTTTTTTAATTTGGGTTGAATTTCAGTTTTTAAACCAATTTTTGGGTTTTCAGTGTTATTATGTGGTTTAGAAAGGCTTTAATAATATTTTTTAGTTATTTTTAAGTAAAAATAATTGAAAATAAATTTTTAAATAAAAAAATTATCTCATCTAAATTTCCAGCCATCATTGACAAATAAAAAATTAATAATTTTTAATTAAAAAAAATATCATTTTAAAGTTTTATATAATGAATCCACGCGGTTAAGTTTTTTTCTCAACTTAGATTTTTATCCTTCGATAAATTTTAGTATGAGCGGAGCGCGGGACAGTAACCTCGTAATAACCCTTTAAATTTTAAAATTAAAAAAAAAAAACCAAGTACCACATTTCCATAAACCCAAAAACTAATAACAATTCAATTGGTTCGTGGAACTCACTCTCTTTCTGATTGGGCCAGCATAGTCACAGGTATCAAGCAAGGAACT
>Ga0307513_10012884_pt1 | contig 10288 bp, 14 predicted proteins | sample 15_EM_MG_FD_202174 | JGI IMG/M metagenome (GOLD analysis project Ga0307513, IMG submission 202174) | Populus trichocarpa ectomycorrhiza microbial communities from riparian zone in the Pacific Northwest, United States - 15_EM | ecosystem: Host-associated > Plants > Roots > Unclassified | place...
TGCGAAACCCGTGGAGCGTCATCGCAGCCAACACGGTTAAAGTAAAGTTGTCGTGACTACAGGAGAAATTTCACCTGAAAACTAGTACTGAAAGCTGCAAGGGCGAGTGGTAAAGAAAAAGGTATTCCACACATCATCGACCCTATTTGGTAAAGCGCTCACAAGCCGAAGGAAAACCATGTAGACAAGCATGCTAACTGTGGAAAGGGCAACGGCTGCGATGCGGGAATCTCTCATCGTATTGGTCGACCCCTCATACGCAATGATCACGTATGAATCTACACCATGACCGATGACGCTGGCGTTGCAGTAGCAGTTGTCGAGGAAATGAGAAAACTGGGAACAAGATATCACGATCAACCCCGTTGAGTTGATGAACGCGAGCGAGATGCAAGTATAGTTGAGGAGGCCGGCAACGAAAGCAGTGAAACCTTTGACAAAGGTGGGTTTTCGGCGAGTTTCTGAGAAGCGGGCGAGGATTTTTGAGATAATGGTGAAGGACATGACCAGGACGGAAATCAATGCGTAGATGATGTATCCCAGCGAACGACAGCCCAAACCGACCCTGGGTGTGAAAACTATGATCATCGCGGCCGCGGCGGCTGTTCCACACTAGAGAATGAGGGCGAGACTTGCGGCTCCGAACATCGAAGAAAACACGCCCAAAGGGAACACATCGGTGGGTTTAGCGGTAGAGTCATCGAGTATCTGTTCCTTTGTTTAGAATCAGTGAGACGACCTCCAACATTAGACGGTTTCTCGAAAGACCCACCTTGGCTTTCCCATGAACGAGTCCATTCAAGGTTTTCACGACGTCATCTACGAGGGTGAGATACCCCATGACCCTGGTATAGTTGTGTCCGATGGATGTGGTTTCCTCCTGGTCCAACTCTTCCTTCACCTTCTCGTTCTCTTCAGGGACTTCAGGAGTGGGATTGATGTCGAACTTCTTGGGTCCCACCCGCTTCGAAAGTCCGGCAATCTTGGCCTTCGTCATGTTGACCACCTTCTTTCCCCCCCACTTCGATCTTCCTGGCGGCTTTCCTGGCAGCCTTCTTATTCGCAAAATCGATGGCAGACCTTAGCTCTTTGTGGGAGAAGGTCGGAACCCACAACCAGCCGATAACCAAGCATAGCAGCCATAGCCAGAGGGTGCCAACCGAATGACCCTGGGATAAGCCACTGGTATCATTGAGGGAGAAGAAAGAGTCGACAAGGGTGAAGATGAATGCGACGACAACCCATGCGACGGATGAAGCTGTGGTAAGGGACCAGGAGTTCTTCCGATTTAAACGTTCGGCGATCTCCTGTTTCCACTTGTCATTGATCGGGGCGAAATCGAGGAGACGGTGATTTGTGGCGAGCTCGAGAGGAACCTGCTGAAGGGATATCAACGCTCTTGCCACGGTATCCTTGGTCCCCCTGTCATCGATGCGTTGCGCCCTGCGATAAACTAATCGGTTGTTCAGGGCGGTGAGGACGAGAGAATAGGCAGCCAGGGCGGGGGACCCCACGCTCATGATAACTGACCGTGTGCGTAAACGTGTTAGGGTGAGCAAGAGGGTCGATGATGAAGGGAAAGGAAAACTAACCAGAGATGAAGTCATCTACATGGTTCCTAGAACCAAAGGGGAGTTGACTGATGAGAGCCAACCAGGGAAGAAGCCACGAGGAAAATAGCTGGGTGAACTCCCTCCGACTGAAACTCTCAGCATCTGACCCACATCGATCCGTGCAGGTTCTGTAGGTGAGTCCGACCGCGTTTGCAGCGCTCGTTGGTTGACCTTGAGCATCAACACCGCCGGTTGCGATGGGGTCATCCGAAATTCATTCAGGCAGTGCGTGAAGTTGGACGCTGCGACGAGAGAAGAAAAGAACAGGAGAAATAAGAGGATGCGAGTGGGAATCGGGTGCATGTCATGAAGCAACGCGTAATACTCACTCGACAAGACTGGGGTCAACTTCAGCGAACTGAACGCGTTGGACACGCGGGCTCCAGTAAAAATGCGCCCGGGCACCCAAACATTACCGACAAACGTAGGCGAATGGCGCGTTGAAGGGATGGAGGAGGAAAGCCAGCAGGGAGTTGTGGTCCGAAACGAGGGGAGTGCTGTCTGAGGACGAAGAAAATGCTCCAAGTCCGAGACGCCCAGACAGACTCTTGGAGAGCCCAGCGATACGAATTTGGAAATCGAGGTCCATTTTTGGGTAACGTTTGTCCTGGGGGTGCCGGTGAACTCTGAGGGTATCTGGCAGAGCTGCTGCAGTCGGTCTGGGCGTTCTACCTGAGCCTAATTTCGTTATCATCCTACCCGCATTTTACAAATCATCTGCGTTTACACAAGTGCCGGTACGGCGGTGAGCTGGACCCCTGGGTTTGAGTCTGATTGGGGCATCGCGTCCTCAGGGCAGCGACCTTGAACAGTGGTGTACTGCGTGATTCCATATCTCTCATCTCCCCCCACAAATGCCCGGGACTTGAACGACTCGGCAAGCCGTGCTCCCCCCGAGCCCTAGCGGAGCCGGGCCAGCGATCAGTTCCGGACCGCCCACAGGAGTACACAGTAATTCCGCTACTTTATCCTCTTATCCTCTCTCTCCCCAGTCTGGTAGTTGTGGCTGAATTTTATAATAACGACATCGTGCGTCACAGTGGGGACAGATTGTGGCGATTCGAGATATTAAAATCGCGCAAGAAGGGGGCCCCGCCCTCCCAGCGGCTCCTCCTTCCGCGTCTGGCTGAGCCCAACCACACACTCGTTGGCCACAGTTCTGTTTCCGTTTGGCGACATCGTAACGACGTTCAATGAACATCGATTAACGCGACTGTGGCTGTGCGGGCAACCTCGTTTAGGAAACGTGACTCCGCGCGTCAAGCCCCACACGTGACCAACGAATGAATTCAGACGCGTCGGACCGGAGAGTGAAATCAAGCGCTCTCTCCTACTTTTAACCACGTTGGTCGAGCGCACCCCTAAGAAAGAGTGACACCGCTCTTGTGTCCTTCCCTCCCCAACATCCGCTCACTCTACCTCTCCCAACGATCACTCCCGAGCGGAGTCTGCCGTTGCACCGATGATAGACATCAAGGAGACGGCTTCGAAACATTCAGTGTCCCTGGATCAGCGGGGATGGGGACCTCCTGGGCTGAATCCTAACATCCTCAACAAATTGCTCGGTCGTCTCATCGAGGGTGATGACACCCTCGTCGTTGTTGGGAGAAAGCGATATGCGGAGAACCCAGACACTCACAATGGCCCGTCAAAGCGCCAGAGGTTCACCGGTGCCACGAACGGGACTTGGGCGAAGACAGAGGACCAGAGAGAGGGTGATTTTGAGGTCCCCGCTTTCAAACATACCTACGACGTCGCTTTTACCTTGTCTCCTCCCGATCCGGACAATTGGGAAATAGATGTGACAGATGTTTATAGGGAAGAGGTGGAGGTTCTGAAGAAAACGCTCTCTCTGTGCTCCCAATCTTCGGCTATCTCCGATCGAGGCGACGTCGCCCTCCCTGCGACTGTCACGAAACACCCCCTGGACGAGCACTCGCGATTTCCACTCACCGTGTACATTCCTGGTTTCAAAGACCCTCTCTTGCAACTCCGCGTGGATCACGCGTCTGGACGCCGGGGATCCGGGGACCGTCGCCCGCTAGACCCCATCGGTGCCGCTCACCTTCTCGGAGCCTATCACGGCGTTGAGCTCACATTCTACGTTCGCCTTCGGCCAACTTTGGATCCCGAACACTCTCCAAAAGATGCGCTCCCGCTAAAGATTTCAATCGACTTGGAAGGTTCCCTCCTTTTCCCTGAGATCACACACGCTCCCAGAAACTTCATGAAGAATCACGGCGATGCTTGGAATACTCTCATCAAGCACTTATTCCCTCCCCCACCCGCGGACCTCCCGGGCTATCGCGGAGAGACCGATATCGCATTCCTTTACTCCAGTCTTGAACCTGCCCCATCTCTCCCTTCCTTCATCTCATCTGCAGATGTTCAACCCAAGGCACTGCTACCGAGTTTGCTCCCGTTCCAACGTCGAAGTGTTTTGTGGATGCTCCAACGCGAGGGGAAGACCCTCGATGGGAACGGTCACACTGTGCCATTTGTGCCAGATTACCGTCCATTATTTTGGGAGGAGGTCGAGCTCGGAGGTCAGACGGTGTATTTGAATCGGTTGAGGGAGGTCATCTCTCTTGAACCCCCTCCCCCAGATGTCGAGCAGCCAGGAGGGTCTCTTAACGAGGCTCCTGGTTTGGGGAAGACCGTGGAGTGCATGGCATTGATCTTGCTCAATCCTGACATTCAGAGGAACCCATCTACCAAACGATGGGACCCAGATGCAAAAGTTCACGTTCGGGAGGTGCATGTAAGTGGATATATGCTATTCAATATATTCCTCAGGGTTCTTTTGACCCACCGAGCCTCTTACAGACAACGCTTGTTATAACACCCGCTGCTCTGGCTTTACAGTGGCAAGACGAATTAAAGCGACACGCACCATCTCTTAAAGTATTCTTCTATGAAGGGTGGTCAAAGTTTAACTCCATGCATTCCAGGGCCGGCACGGCGGCTTCGAGGAACAGGCTGAAGAAATCCACAGCCACTACGCGCAAGGGGAGCAGGTCCTGTTCCGACGAGGATACAACTCCCGCTCCCGAAGACAACAACGAAGAATGGTGTTTGTACATCAATGAATACGATGTGTGCATCACCACATACAACATTCTTACAAACGATTTGCACGTTGCACGGCCTCCCGCAAGACGACCGAGGCGGGGCGGAGTATCGTATGCGAATATTGTGAGACAGAGGAGCCCGTTGGTGACGTGCGAGTGGTATCGGGTGATCATGGACGAAGTACAGATGGTTGGAGGTGGTAAGACCGAGTGAATGTTCTGCTTCTCAGCTGTTGGATTGAACGCTCATCTCAACTTTTTTTAGGGAGATGGTCTCCCTGATTCCGCGGCTGTCCTCATTCGCTGTATCTGGTACACCAGCGCGGTCTCAAGTACCAGACCTCATTCATGTCCTCAGGTGGGGTGGCCGCCTTGCACCATTTCGTCCGAAATCCCTAACGCTCCGCGATATTCCAGGTTTTTACGCGCTGAAGGAATCCCCGCAACGATATGGAATAAATTGCAAAGACCGGAATTCGTTGGCGATTTCGTGTCGCTATTTAGGAGACTAGCGATCAGGTTCTCATTTCCCGCGTCAAACTTTAGGTTGGATGCAATTAACGCTCATCGCATTCAGGACGACGAAATCGATGGTACGCGATGAGCTCGGAATCCCAGAGCAGACAAGATATCTCGTTCCCGTTGACTTGGGCAGAGTGGAGAAACATGTGAATACACCCCACCGATTATTCCCTACTTTCTTTTTAATCGTGGGCTATTTTAGTTCTACGATCAGAGCATGGAACAGGCTCTCCTTGCCCTGGGTTTCGATGCCCGTGGTGTAACCGTTGACGAGAGGTCACTTGACCCAGTTCTGTTAAGATCATGGGTTCGAAAGCTCCGGGGCATTTGCACACATCCTCAAGTTGGACAACTTCAGAACAGCGCGGAGAAGAAGGGGACATTCAAGAGCATTGAGGAAGTTTTGGATGTGAGTTCACTCCTTCAAAATGTTTTCTCACGTGTATAGTAATAACCCTGGGGTAGAGCATGCGTGAGACCAACTGGAAATCCTACATGGAAGAGCGACGAAGTCGGGTAGGCATATCAACCTTTGGAGTCTGATCCAGCTGACCTCCGACGATGGGTACAGATCAACCTCCTGACCACCTATGCGCAACTCCAACAGAGGGATCAGGATGATCTTGCTCGCTACCAACATGCATTGGAGACCTTGCTCACAGCAGAGATTGAAGCCAATGCACTCATCGAAGATCTGAATGCAGCGCTAGAAAAACTTCCTTTACGACCGCCTGAGCCAAGTTCCCCGGAACAGGACGACGACAATAAAGGGAAAGGGAAAGAGAATGGATCTTCCCCTGACACTCGGACTGGCGAAGGTGAAGTCGCTGGAAAGCGCAGCGGTATTACAAATAGGGTGCGAGAAGCAGAACTCCTCTTGCACAAGGTCACATTCTTAATGGGAGACGTCTACAATACCCTCGGCGCCAAGTACTCGAAGGAAGAGGAGTCGGCATATGCAAAGGCAGAGCTGATTCGAAAGAAGCTGCTGAAAGGTGAATCGCGTACGCGTTCTCATGCAAATCACATTGTGCTGATTTCGTGACTTTAGTAACTGAGGAAAATGCTGTTCGCGCGATAGCTGTCATGACAGAGCAGACGGCAAAACTGGAGGTTGACGAACTTCTCTTGCCAGAGAACTATCTCCGGGAGTATAGCGACTTCGTGTCTGCGGAGGAGGAAGAGGATCCCGAGGAGATCGAAGTTTATAAATTGATTGGGGTTACCGAGAGAGAGATCGCGGGGTCCGGTGAGAAGACCGACTACGATAATGGGAAGGGAAAGGCACGAGAGAATGTCAAGAAACCCGTGAGTGGAAAGGAGTCAGAGTCGAAGAAGAAATCAAAGTTGGCCGAGCAAGATTTGAACAAACTCGTAGGATAATTCGCCCCTTGTTCACGCTTTTGGCTCACACTTTGGTAGATCCGAGAAGGAAACACCATGATCACTGACTTGCTCAATGCCCAAACGAACCTTCTGTGGCGATGGAGAGGCCGTTTGGTTGAGGCCCTGACCAGAGCCATCAGCTCCGAATCAGGAGAGGACGCCGATGGAAAGGAGTACGCTCGGTCTCTTGAAACCCAAGGGGAAGCAGAAACTTCCCTGCATGCCTATTCAGTCCTGCTTAACGATCGGCGGGAGGCCCTCTTTGCGGAGAAGTCATTGTTGGCTGCCCATGACGGACGATGGAGATTCAAGCGCGCAACCGCGGCCGCGATGAGAACCCTTGGTGGAGTAACGGACGATGATGTCGAGGTGATCAATAACCTCTACGAGACCCGACCAGAGGATCAGGTCCTCGGACGAGACCTTATGGGGGAACGGTTGATGTTGCTCGATCGGTTCCAGGGACGTGCACTCAAGTCGATCGTGGTCGACCTGACGAATTTCGCTTCGAATCACGGCAAGAGGTTGGGGGCTGTTGCGACGGAGGCGGCTTCATCGCTGCGTGATTTGATCTCTTCCCAAAGTATGTCCTCATTGTTCGCGGCCAACCGACAACGTTGTACTAAGCTGATCCGTAGTCAAACGCAACGACAAACTTGACGCTGATTTGGTTCATTTCCGACGCGCCTTCAATGAGCGTGTTCTGTGAGTCCTCTCGCTATGTTCGAGACATCTCTTTTGACTCCTTGAAAAGTTACTTCCGACAGCTTCAAGAAATCTCTGATTCGGTCGTTGAAGCCGAGTTGGAAGGAAGCCTCACCGATATGGTTATTGAGATGAAGGCGGCCGTTGACGGTCTTGGTGTTAAGATTAATGGTCTCCAATCACACCAACGGTACCTTGACAACCTTTCGGGTACGAATGCAACCGGCGAGGAAGACGATACCTGTATCGTTTGCAGGTTTGTTACAGTCATTCTCTCCACCTTCTGGTATTCACTTTACGATTATAGGTGCGAATTTTTGACCGGTTTCGTCACGCGATGGTGAGTTCCCTGCAGGGTCCCTGTCCCTACTTTTAATCACTCTACTACACAGCGCACACGTTTTCTGCGAGGTGGGGTTGACCTTCCGAATCGCGTGAGCCCATGCTGATACGTGCCTGTCAGGGTTGCTTGAAAGTGTGGCTTTTACGAAAAGGAGGAAAATTCTGCCCCGTTTGTCGGTATGTTCGATACCTCCCCTTGATGTTCTACTTCGTTGAAGACCATTTTTAGTATTCCCATCGATCAAGACCAACTACAGAAATTCCACGTTAAAGATAATACATCGGACCCTACTTCCCAAGACGCGCGGCCTGAAGAACCGGCTCCTAAGTCGCGACGCGTCATCGAGTACAACAATATCAGTACAGATCTCTTCACAGCCATTAGCGAAGTCCAATGCTCCGGAAGTTATGGAACAAAGATCGAGATGCTGATTCGTCATTTGCTGTACCTTCAGAGACAAGAGCCAGACGCTAAGAGCATCGTGTTCAGTGCCTGGGCAGATTCTCTTCATAGTGAGCCCGTCATCATTTGTCATTATCTTTTAGTTGACAGTTCCAGTCATCGATCACGCGCTCAAGTCCAACGGAATCCCATCAATCAGGATCGATAAAGGTGGAAAGGGGAGTGCTGCGAAGTTGTTCGATCAGAACCCCGGACTTCGCGTCCTGTTGTTACATGGCGAACGCGAGAATGCCGGGCTCAATATCGTTTGTGCCTCTCGTGTATTCCTCCTGGAGAGTGTTGTGAACCACGCATTCGAAGTGCAAGGCACGTGGGTTGTGTAGTTTCAGTTTTATTTTGTGGCTAAGAAGCCTTCTAGCCATCGCCCGAATTGATCGCTTGTCCCAAACACGGTCGACTCAAGGTGAGCTCCTTTGGCTCCGCGTCATCTGGGGAGTTTACTGATTCATCTTGTTTTTTTAGTGTTCTGTTACTACGCTACGGGTGACGCTCACTGCGACATCACATTTTGCCATGCTCACCCACAGAATCATAGATACGATTGAGAAGAACATCCTCGACCTCGCTGCCCGTCAAGGACTTTCGTTGTATACCAAGGAGAACTCCGCTGGTAACCTCACAAATGCCGCTCTGGCGTCTACAACTAAAGGCAAGAGTGGACAGAAGGGTGATTTCATCTCGAGGTATGAAACCAACACCAACAGAGCGGCTAATATGCTGACCGCTTTACCGGATAGCGCCGAGGACATGCTTGCGATTCTCTTCCCACACTTGTTCGAGGACTTGGAGTTTTTACTCCCGCCCGAAAACGACGTTATGATGGACGATGCGGTGGTTACGGGTGTTGCTGAGGGAATTTCCCAGATACATGTCAACGCTGAAGCGGGTCCATCTAGACTTAGGTAGCTATCATCTATTCCGGTACTACTGTTGGGTAACTATCGGTAAGACCAGAGATACTTCTAAACGTCGTAGATGGGTGCCAGTACCTGAGATCCACATTGCCCGTGACCCGAGACAGCGGTCAGGATCTTTGTACCTTCCTCACAAGCCCTTGGGTATCCTCTGGGTGTTCCGAGACTTGGCTCGTGCAAACACGGTGTAGCCTTGCGGGCAGCCGTGTACCAGTTTAGCTAATCAGACTATACTGAATTCCTCGCATTCAAGATCGGGACGGGTCCTCCCACCACAGTGGAGCCCTCAAGCGAGCCAATCAAGGGCTTTGTATGACCAAAGCAATCTGTGTCCGGCGATCACTCCGATCGCGGGCGTCCGGCGAGGTCTGACTGGACCGAGGTGAGACGCTGATCTACGGGATCCGGCCCACCGGTTCGCCAAGGTTTTTTCGTCATCTTCACTGGGATTTGCCAATACGGTAAAGACTACCGACCCTTATTTCAACATGTAACGCTCTGATACCTGGCCGTTCCCCGGAGGCATCGCCCTAATTTGTTGCTCAGTTTTGATGGCATTGGGGCTCGGCATCCCGGCATTGCGCGCGTTGCCGGAGCCAGGCCCCTGGGCATAGCCCGTTTCCATTATCACCTCACTCGCGAAAATTGCCAACACGTCCTCAGCACAAATCACGAATCGCTGACGACCCTGTAGACCAAAAATCGGGTTGTCGACTATCTGAACTCGATGTGCGACTCGGCCAAAGCCGCGATCCCAGGGGCCGGACACCGATCCCATCGAATGATGAATGACACATAGGAGCCGTATCCTCTGGGGAACGGCCTACCGACGTGTGATGCTCGGGCTACGCGATCAAGAGGAATTCAATTGACTGCTGCAATCGCATCGATCGGATTGGTAGATCCCTCACGCTAATCAATAAGTAGATGCTTGCGTGCCGCAGCTGTTCGTCATACGTTTTACAACGCTCCTTCGTGTTTGATGGCAACACCGAGCCTCGTGACCACCAGGTTCATACTATATAGAGAGAGCTCCGCGCCGCGATATCGATTCTTCACTACGACCCCCTGCCTGCCCGATGCCTCTGTTCAGACTACCCCCAGGACCAACTTTTATCCTTAACCAGCTCTTCAGCTGGAAATTCGCCTCTTTCGCCAGCTCGGTCTACCTCGTCCGTGTTGGAACCGATGCCCTGGGTTTCAATGTACCAATATGGGCAATCGTATCGTGCTCGGTCATCGCGGTTCCTTTTATCTTCATTGCCCAGGGAG
>Ga0307513_10012885_pt1 | contig 10288 bp, 9 predicted proteins | sample 15_EM_MG_FD_202174 | JGI IMG/M metagenome (GOLD analysis project Ga0307513, IMG submission 202174) | Populus trichocarpa ectomycorrhiza microbial communities from riparian zone in the Pacific Northwest, United States - 15_EM | ecosystem: Host-associated > Plants > Roots > Unclassified | place...
TAATTTTAAAACTCAATTTAAAGGTCGATCCGGGGCAAGGCCTGAGTTATGGGTTGAGATGGTCAGCTTGGGTTGACTTAGGTCAATATATAGATAAAAATAGTTATTATCATAATTTTAAAACCTAACTTGGGGGTCGACCTGGGGCAAGGTTTGAGTCTTAAGATGAGAGGGTCAACCTAAGTTGACAAAATATTTTGCTTTTTAAAAAAATCAAAACAATTTTGTTTTATAAAAAAAAATAAAAAAAGTCAAAAGGATTTCTTAGCCTTGTTTTATCTTGGGTCGCAAGTCGACCTGATTTTTTAACCGAGTAGGGTCGGATCAATTGTTTCTTTATTTTTTCTCAAACTTAGATTAGTCCAATTCTTGTGTCAGTCGGGTCTCATCCGGTATCTACCAAACACGAAATAAAATAAATTGTCTAGTTCAATTCAAAGCACACTAAATACAAAAACAAAACAATTATTTGTCGAGTCCAATTAATATTGTCTAGCATACCAAACACTACCCTACCACTCATAGCCTTTGTGCAAAATGTTGAGGGACCTCGAACGTTTTATTTATTGCATCACTTGTGCTAATACTGTTCTGTCAATGATAAAAAAGATGGTTATTTATGATCTAATGATGAACACTTCTATAATTCAAAACTGAAGTTAACTGATATATAGTTTTACAAATATTTTGGACAACATTTTTTAAATTTCAGGGATGAAAATCTTAAAGTTCAAAAGCCGTTTTGATCTAGTTTCTGTTGGAATTCAAATCACATACCATGTGAACTCCCTCTTTTTTCCTCCATCCTTCTCTATGGTCACATTTTTTTCATTAAGTTTTTTCATATCTATTTTTAAGCTCATTTTCTGTACTTCCTCATTGTAGTTATGGTAATTTTCTTCCAATGCACACAGGATATTACCTTACAAAAGTTTCATCTAATCCTGGAGCTGGTGATGTGTTAATGGGATTCTTGGGACCTGTCATTCTTTCTTTTGCCTTCTCAATGTTCAAGCAGCGAAAGGTAACTTCTTTTCTCACAATCCATGCCAACAGGTCGGGTTCATTTTGTATTAAGTGGATATGTTTCATCTGTGCTGTTACTCAGGAAGGACTAGCGGTTCCTTTTATTTAATTGTAACTATTTGGTGTTGCCAACCAAACTATCTGGTGTTGCCAACCAAACTATCTGCTATACATTATTTTTTTTCATTTGGTAATGGAAGACGATGCGTTTGAAATTCAGAGTAGAGAATAAGCAATGAAAAACCTCAAAATATTTAGACCTTGCAAGAATCTAGGAATCTAGAATATTGCATCTACCTTTATATGAATTTATCCTCAGTAGTATTCTATGTATGCTTTGTCATTACATGGTTTGTTGTCCTCGATTCAGAATAATAAAAATTTGTCATCAGATGATGCTCTTAACTTACTGGTCCTTTTGTCATGGCAATGTGAGTTTATATACTCTGGTGTTTCTGCAGCTTGTTAAGAGACATGCAGCTGAGATTTTCACGTCCGTCATTGTTGCAACACTATTTTCATTGTATTCAACGGCTCTCGTGGGACGTCTAGTTGGGTTAGAACCAACGTTGACTGTATCCATTATTCCCAGATGTATAACCGTGGCATTAGCCCTCAGCATTGTGTCATTCTTTGAAGGTATAGTAATGTTCAGAAGCCAGCTGGAAGCAGGGAATTCCATAAATGGGCATCCACTAGTGATGCTAAAATTAAATTTTGACATATCAAACACCGTTATTCTGAGATGAATTCATTTCCAATTTACTTAACGACTTTGGTCAGTTAGAACACAATGTACTGCAGATGATTGGTGTGACTCATTACCATTTTTAATCGAATTAATTTTACATATTGGTTGTAGGTGCCAATTCATCTCTCACAGCTGCTGTAGTTGTTGTAACTGGTCTCATTGGAGCAAATTTTGTACAAGCAGTGCTCGATAAATTAAATTTTCGTGATCCCATTGCTCGAGGAATAGCAACTGCTTCCAGGTTTGTGGTTTACCAAAGACAAATCAGTACGAACTCAAGCACTAAACAATCTTTGCAAGCATAGACCCTTCCCTTTCTTTAGTAAATATAATGATGTGTCATATCAGCTACAAGCAACTATCTTTCTCATAGCTCACCTGTATAGTTTTCTTTCAGGGGACTGCAACAAAAATGCATCTGGGACCAATACTTTGTACTAACAAAATGCTTGCTGTTGGCCAGAAACTGGAAACTGAATCTCCTGGGGAACTTAAAACTGGTTAATAATTAAGCTATTTAATATGTAGAAAATTCTGAATGTCACTGAGATTCTTATTGCTGAATCTTATAAAAATCAAAATCATTTTAGAATTGGACTAGTCAATGAAAGGAGATCTGTGTTTTTCTGTTTTGGTTGAATATTTTAGTCATTTTGGTTATAGCATATAAAAACAAAACCGTGGATTGAAAATAAGAAGAAAGATAGGATGCTCGAACTTTGCTCACTGAATTGGACTTGATGCACAATCTTGAGTTATGCTTTAAAAACCTTACCCAAGTTTGTTTGTGACTTCGGTTATAGTCGCAGCTTGTGATGCTCAGATAAGCTCAGTTTACCTGTTCTGTTCAAGAGTGTACAACCTGACATGCTCAGTCCTGAGTATTATATTCATATCCTACTTTAGTTTTCCTGTGTGAAGATTTTGCAAAGTTTTGTAGGAACTGTGTCCCATTACTGCATTTATGCTTATCCTTCTTAATTGTTTCAGTGCTCATGGACTGGGAACTGCAGCATTGTCAGCCAAGGAACCTGAGGCACTTCCATTTTGTGCCATTGCTTATGCTCTCACTGGTATATTTGGTTCATTGTTTTGTTCAGTTCCTGCAGTTAGGCAAAGCTTACTTGCAATAATTGGCTGAAAGATTGGGCAGCTTTTGGTTATTGGTGGCCAGACACACTTTTGATTGATTATCCTTGTCCACCCACAGCATGATTTTTAGCAAGTACACAGTGCTAATAGCCAACCTTGTATTATTGATTACAGTCAATTATGTATAGAAGTTGACATCATCCTTCTGCAAAAACTCCTCACCTCCTTTAAATTCCTTTAAATTATGAATAGTGAACTGATTGTCTTCTTGTTAGAAGGCGGTCAGCTGGCTGAAAAGCAAAAGCTAAAGGTCAAAGGTAAATTATCTATTCTACACCTTGAGAGGGTGGAAAATCCAGTGGATACCAAAGAAGCCACTGTTGCTCAGAAAGAAAATCTCCATCATTTGACCTTGAATTGGAGAAAATATGGTGAATCTGAATCACAAGAACATGCTGAACAGGCACTTGAATCTCTTGAACCTCATCCAAATCCTAAGCAGTTGAAGATAGAAGGATATAAAAGCATTCATTTTCCACATTGGATCTGAGAGCCAATCCTACTTGATAATTTGGTTTCTGTTGAGCTATCTGATTGGGATAATTGTGATAGATCCTCCACTACCAGGGATGTTACATGCCTTAAGGAATCTAACATTTTCTAGAATTAACAAAGTGGAGTACCTAGAGAAAGAATCTCATTGTGGAGGGGCAATGAGAAGATTTCCATCCCTGCAAACACTCAAAATTGAATATTTGCCAAGGCTGGAAAGGTTTTCAAGAGATAACGAAAGAGAATTGCTCCCAAATCTCACTAAGTTGACAGTCTCTGATTGCTACAAATTATCATCGCTGCCATTGTCACTTGTTTCACTTAGAAAGGTAGATACATGGCATTGCAATGAGGATTTATTGGATTCAGTTTCATAACTTAGCACCCTCACTTCCCTTGTGCTAGGATACTTGGATGAGGTGACATCCTTTCCGCATGGGATGCTGCAAAACCTTACTGCTCTTCAAAAATCACAAATTCTACACCTCACTTCCCTCCAGCGGCTGATATTAGTCAATTCCTTGAGCTGGCTGCTTTGCCAGATACTGTTGAACACATTATCTCCCTCAAGGATTTGTGCTTAGATGGGCTTGATAAGTTAAAAATCTTGCCATGGTTCACTTCAGTGCACTGCAGTATCTAAAAATAGTTGGCTGTCCCAGCTTGGCATCATTGCCAAAAGTCCTTAGGAAACCTGACATCACTACGAGCTTCAAAAATCTTCTGGGGTTGCCCAAAAGCTGACATCTCTTCCAAAAAGCATCAGGATCTCACCAACCTTAAATATTTGAGTATTTCATTCTGCCCTGACCTAATGAAACATGGTGAGAAGCAAACAGGAGAGGACTGGTGTACAAGAATTGGGTGGCCCACATTCAAGACCTTGATTTGCACTGCTAGCTATCATTATAGCTGTGACTTGTGGGTCATACTGTGACTGCAGCCTGCAGGGGTATATATGTCAAAGAACATTATTTTATTTATGTATTTATTTGGATAAAATTAGCATTTGTTTTATGGTAGAAAGATCGAATTCCTCGTGAGATTTTAATGCGCCATTTGCTAGTAAATGATGATTATGCACTTTCTTTTTTATTAAAAAAATATAAAAAAACCACGCAAGGCCTCGACCAGTCCATGCACCCAAGACCATTATTTTTTTTTGACGACAAATTTAAATGGTATTTTGTGAAATAAATATTTAGTCAAACGTTAAAATACTCTATGACACACTAGTACCGGAGGGAATATAAATAGAAACAAATGTTAACACATAAAATCATGCAAACATAATTTGCAAGGATGAAATTGAAAAGAAACTAAGTGCAATGACCAATCTGTACAATGTTAAATTTTCAGGGACCAAGAAAGGAAAAAATTGATTATGAACAGTTGGGTTAACATGTTAATGTGAGAAAACAAACAGTAAGGCAACAGCGAGTCTCGGTTTTCTTTGAGTCTACAGTGTTAGTGTCAGTGTTAAACAGTCTTCAAGTCAACTTTATGAGTAATCTGTTTTTCAGAGCTTGAACTCCACTGCATGGTGGCAACATTGCTCTTCCTTTTTAGGTACTGTACTTTATTTTCCTTTATGAAGTAATTTGGGGTTCGCATGATGTTTCTGTCTTGAAAATTCTTGCCTTGGGGTCACTATGGTGCATATCCTAATATTCTCTGTAGGAGCTTCAGTCAATGCGTTTTTCTCTGCTCATTCAGGAATATTGGGCTCCTTTGCTCATTCTGTTCTGTCTTTTCTAGCAGTGAACTTGTAAGTTATTTATGAAATTGAATCTGTTTTCGCATATGCTGTGATTTATTCTAGAAATGAGTAGGTATTTCTTTTTAGATTTTCATTGTAAAACATCACAGTGAAATAAGATTTGTGCGGTGCAATATATCCTCAGACTGTTCAGAATTCTGCACTTCCTACCGTACTAATTCCACATGCTTTTCCATAATTAGTTTGGCTGGTCTGGTTTAGAATTTTACTTGATGGTTTTGATGATGAGGGAATGAATTCTGGCCTGAATTAGCCAGCTTTTCTTGATGCTATTCTATTTGTTCCCTATCCTTCAGCAACATCTATGTATGGATTATAAGTGGAATTTGGGCTGACATAGATGTCAATTGCAGTTGAGCGCCGGGATTTTGATTTGCCCGAGCTACCTCCTGACGCACATGTGTTAATCCAGTGGTTATGAAGATGGGGACATACTCTTGAAACCATGTGATACCAGAAGCAAGCACAGCGGCATCAGTTTCACATTTTTCCTGGTTTTATCCCGGACGGTTCTTCTCTGCACCGAAAACAAATTCAGGTCCTGACAGAACTCAGAAGGATACACAACCAGGTGTTCCAGTTGCTTCCATCCGTTCAATATCTCCAGCTGAGCTAGCTAAGAGAAACAACTCACGAACTAAGCCCAGAAAGGCTAGGAAACAGAAGTCTGCTGACAAGAATTCTAATCAAATTCCACCCAAGGTTTTGGGGCCAAAGCAACCCGAGAAGAAATCTTCCAAGAAGACGAACGGAAAAATCAGACCTGAATCAAAACGTGAGGAAAAGAATCTTGATATCGATATTGGCAAAACAAAGTTCGATTTATCCGGGGTTCCTTCTCCATTTTGATCTTGTACAGGTATGCCAAGAGTTTGTTACAAATGGGGTGCTGGTGGATGGCAATCCTTGTGTTGCACGAATAGCATATCTGAGCACCCTCTTCCCATGAGTTCATTAGGCCTGGTGTTCGCATGGCTAAGAGGAAAATGAGCAATGGAGCATATGTGAAACTTATTCTGAAACTGTCAGCCGAAGGTTACGATCTTTCTCATCATCTTGACTTGAAGGACCACTGGGCTAGACATGGCACTAACAAGTTTGTTACAATCGAAAAGAGATCTGGAATGTTGGAAGCTAAATTGCCAGCATACCTAATTCCCAACCTTCCACGGGTAAGTCGTGGAGTGTTGTTATATCAAAAAGAGATCTTGATTTCCTCGACCTTTTCCTTTTGATCTGATATAATAAGCTAAACGCAAGATGGCGATGGAAGTGAATGTCATTTCTCTGCCTAATGATGTCATTTTCGTTTTATTTCCAACAACTCGTAACTTTACATGATAATTGAAGCCCATCCTACACCCTCGGTTTCCCAAAGAGATTTTGGCAGTGTCTTTAACTCCCTTCAAAATCTGCTAAATTGAATCTGACACAAGGGAAAACCGGTTTGGATAAGGCCTTTTGCTTCTCTTTGCTTGTGGGATCGAATTTGTTTGTTTCTCTTTTGCAACCCTTACATAAGAACATTAATGCTGTCCTTTCAGAGCTTCAAAGTAGAACATGCTTCTCGCCATAACTTATTTCATTAAGCTTTCTTTCCAGCTTAAAATGCTTCATAGTTACAAGAAAGGATTTGATGATTTGCTCTTTCACTTAATCTCCCTGAATAGGCAATCGTGTTAAAGGTGGCTCTGCATTCGATTGCTTCCCTACAGAAACGCAACAACGTATAAATGCTGTCTCTGAAAAGGCAATCATGCCCTACAGAGATTCGATTGTCGAATCTCAACCAAGAAGACTTTTTTTTACTGTCTTGGGAAATCAAACTAAATCAGTATACACACTCAAAAAGAGAAGGCCAATGTTACTTGCAAACTTTACGCCATGTCACTGGACTTCCTGTTCTCTTACATTTCCTTTGCACATTGAAGGGGAAAGATAAAAATCATGCATTTTAATTAGGCCATTCATGTTCCAAGAAGAAAATAGAGCACAAGCAAATCGCCAATGTTAGTGGCTAAATAGGTGATGCAAGAAGGAAAAAGTGGTGCAGGAACTTGAGAGAAAACAATGCCAAAAGGTTCTGATCTTCTATGAAGTTTCTGAAATGAATTTCATCTGTTTTTGATTCTCTATATTATACAGATCTCCATAGAAATATAACACCAAATAGATACAGAGTGTTCTCAACATCTCATTCTTATGAGGACCGACCTATCACTGAACTGAAGCACAAGAGGACGTTGAAAAAGAGAAACTCAAAGAGGGTTTTGAGAATGAGTGCCTTGTTCAATATGTAAATTAGGCTTTTGTGGCTTCAACTGGGGTTTTGGCCCTGCTGGCAACAATTTGCTCGAAGAGGTCTCTTATTTTCAATCCGACGATTGTTTGGAAGAGACCTGTTCCGTTGTTGCTGCCGGGGAAATCAGCATGCTTCAACATCTGCTGGGTGACTTCTCCATAGAACTTGGTAGAGATGTTACTTAGATGGCTTTCGACATAGATGAGCTCATCTAATCTGTCAAATTGCCCATCCATTTCCAGTACAGACACCTGAGAACGAACAAAACAAAACAGAGTATAAGTAACAAAAATATTAAACTGTAGAAATTGAGCTCATTGTTTTCTCAGACCAAAGAAAGAATCTATGGATCCCTTCCTGCATCATTATAACTAAAAAATCAATTCCGAAAGATTCTTACTTCTCCAGCATATTCTTAAACAGGTCAAATCTAAAGCATATTTAGAACTTTAGACCAGATACCTCATGGCCGTAGTAAGCGTCGGGCCCATAGGAGAATTTGATGCCAGGGTAAGAGCAGGTGAGCTTCCTACCACACGGGATCCATGAAATAGAAGAGCCTTCATCAAACAAGTAGACAGGGCTGAAAAATTCCACCCCTTCTTTCATGATCAGCTTAACTCTTAAAACCTTCCCCTCGTTGTCGTCCGGAATGAGTTGGGTTGGCAGCACTTCAATGACAGCATCAGCATATTGCTTTTGTGGATCTGCAAAGTGAGAAAAAAATTGAAATAATCATGCATTTGGATAGACATTTTAGGCTGATAAACAAGCAGATGTATATTAACAATTGGTAATATAATCTTTTACGAGTTTGAAGGAACTACCAATATAAGCATCAAAATCCGGCTTGCGTGCTTCAATACTAGCTTTAATGCTTTCAAGACTGTGTCCTCGCTCAGCCATATCCCTCTACAATCAGTACGACATCTTTAGCTCACAAGAAATGGATAAATGGTGGCCACTGATATAAAGAAGTTGGAAAGATGGATTTATAGAGGTAGTTACCTGAATTTTCCATGCAAATTTAACCTCGTTGCTAATGTCCAAGTAGATACTGAAGTCCAAGAGGTCCCTCACACGTTGGTCATACCTACATGTTTGTATAGATGGTGACAATCAGTCCAAGCTCTTGCAAACAGATCTTACTCAATAGATTGTAATATATTGCATCACTCTTTCCTGTGCACATTCTGGTTTTGTCTGGTATAATAGCCCTATATTGTTTTGGACGGATGAGCCCTTCATCGACAAAGACAGAAAGGTTAATAGTATTTGTTTTCTTTAAGGTTAGGTATCTTTTGGATCATTTTTCATAAGATTAAATCCCTCTTCAATTGAATCTTAAGCAAGTCATTCACGTACAACTTGATTCATTCATCTAAAAATTTATTTCACCATTCTCCCCTTGAATTCAATCTCTCTACAATAGTCTGCATACAAGGAGTGGGGCTATGGTGCAGGCCCAAGCTAGCTTGGGCAGTATAGAGTTCCAATTCCTCAGCGTTGTAATTAAGATAGAGGATCACTTAACATATACTATATCGAAATGAACAAACATAAATGATAAAACATATACTATCTCAGGATCAACGATCCATTTATCCTCAGATCACTTTGTTGAAAAAACAAAAATATCCTCAAAACATGTGGTATTCTTATTTTCTCCAGGTATGCTTTTTTGCTTGAAAAATTGATCCGTATTTAATATGTGATACATTGTGTCTTTATGCCTTCATGTATAAATATTATACGATACATTAAGTTTTCTGGAAAAAAATGATTAATTAATTACAGATGCAGAAAATAACAAATTCAGTTGATGGAATCCTCGGCTTCATTAAAAACTGGGGGGGGAAAGTGAAAGATGATTCCGAGATTTCACCAACACGTGTGTGGTAAAGAGGGAGTGAGGGAAAGAAAGAAAGACAGAGACAGACAGGCAGACAGAAAGAAAGACAGTTAAGCATATGCATTATCATAAAAAATACAAGTAAAGAAAGGAAATTCGAAGCTGTAGTCTTACTTACATTGGATGCAAACCTTCAATGACAAGAATCTTAGGAGGCTTAATAAGCTCAGGAGGATCCAAGAGACCTGTAACATGATTGTAAATTGGTTTCTCAACAGCAGTCCCATCTTTGATAGCCTTTACTTGCTCGTACATGAGATCAAAGTTGTTGGCTCTTGGATCAAGCGCAGTGACACCCTTCTCTTTCCTTCCAGTCCTATCAAGTGAGTGATAATCGTCTAAACATATTACAGTTGTAGTGTCGCTTATGAGTGTGTTCGAGTCAGGATTGCCACCTCTTGGTGGCTCTGCTGCACCTCCAAAAACACTTGTTAACCTCCTCATGAAGGTACTCTTACCACACCCAGAGTCTGCTGCTAGGCCAATCACAACAGTTTGTGTGTCAGCTGAGCAGGTTATCACAGCACTGCTAGCCCTCTTGGTTGTTTTCTTGTTAGTGCTATAGAACACTACATGTCTTTGGTTAAACCCCAAGTGGGTTTTTGTTGGGGTGGAGATTGAGCAAGTTGAATTGAGGGACTGCGTAGTGTATACCGTGCAAACTGCCATTTCCTTAGCTTGAGAGCGGAAGAGATGGTGGTGAGCTGAGTTCTGATCTTTTCAGCTAGTTTTGAAAGGGTGGCATATAATGGATTTGTGGACGCTTTTCCTTTGATTATATCAAAGGAAAAGTTTGGAAAACAAATGAGTGGAGGAAAAGGTTGAAGAAAAGAAAAACAGATAGCAGTTTGTATGGGAAAGAAAAAACTGTTT
>Ga0307513_10012886_pt1 | contig 10287 bp, 15 predicted proteins | sample 15_EM_MG_FD_202174 | JGI IMG/M metagenome (GOLD analysis project Ga0307513, IMG submission 202174) | Populus trichocarpa ectomycorrhiza microbial communities from riparian zone in the Pacific Northwest, United States - 15_EM | ecosystem: Host-associated > Plants > Roots > Unclassified | place...
GTCAGAGAGCGCATCTTAACCCACCCAGTCTTGTTTGCGTCGATGATACGTGGCATGACTGCGCGCACGTATGTGCAAGTGCAGATGAGGAGGATGACGACTAAAATGAGGGCCTGGAAGTTGAAGAGGGCCGACTGGGGAATATTTAGGGTGTTATGCAAATTCACAGATCTGCAGTTGACGCACCATATGTGGAACGTGGCTGGGAGAAGGTCGCGGGTCGCTCGCGGGTCGCGAGAAGGATCGCGGAGAAGGAGAAGGCAGCTCGGCACTCGGCAAGAGTCGGCCGGAATTGCGGCGGGAGAGTTCCGGAGCCGTTTAATTAATTGGCGGTGATATTGATAGCCTCAGCCTCAGCCTCAGCCTCAGCCTCAGCCCCCGCGTTATCGTTCCACCCACAAACCCACAAAATGTTGTTCCCTCCCCCATCTTCCGTAACAGAACAGCAAGACGAAGGTGTATGTCGTTCACAATCACCCCTTGTCGCCCCTTGGCGCTCACCCAGTCTCAATATCCCACACTTTAGCGATCCACCGCCATTGACCTCGAGCGAACGCCCACCCAACCACCTCCCGTAGTCAATGGCGACCCATATAGACTCACCGATCGAATTATCCCGCCAGAAAGGCTCCGTCAATGGCAGTCATCAAAGAACAAAAAGGCCGCAGACTACCACCATCGCCAGAATGAGCTCATTGGTAATCTCCTCAAGTCCATGGACGAGCTCGCAGAGGATGCCCGTGCAGACGTCGCTCAGAATGCCCTCACTGTACGTCTTCTGGTTCATTATATTGAGGCTGCCCCACCTGGACAGTTATCACACTGGCCATGACAGCCATCGGTAATCCCGGGGAATCCCAGGGAATCCCAGGGAATCCCAAGGATTACTAGGTTTCTCCGCCCGTCCCCACCCTCGAAGAATCCATCCTCATCCCTATCTCGCTCCCTATCCCTTCCTCCATCAATCCCGTCCCGTCCCATCCCATCCCATCGCCCAATGTCCCTGAGATCGGACCAGTTTGATATCAATTTTGGGTTCGCAGTGAACCCTTGGCATCGCTAATCGCTGGAAACCGCACTCGACACTTTGAGTGTTTCTTCAGATCGTAACCGATATCTTCCATGGGTCTCGCTTCTCAACCCAGGCTCAGTGACTGAATTGAGTTTTCGTCTAGGTCAAGATAGCAATCGTCGCTAGCTTTGCCGCAAATATCTGCCTCGCAGCCGTCCAAGGTACGCACCTTTCACTGTTCGTATGCTATGTGGCGATGGGGCAAGTTCCCGATCCGTACATATCAAAGCGTTGCTCCCTTGCCGGTTCCACTGCCACCCTGGTCTGAGTACGCTTGGGATTTACAATTTCTAACCATAAATCCTAGTGTGGGCTTCCATCGAGGCCAGGTCCCTCGCGCTGCTAGCGACTGGTATCGACTCTGTCTTTGACATCGGTTCAAACGGTGTTTTATGGTGGTGCCACTGGAAGTCAGCCCGAATGGATCGCGACAAGTGGCCGGTGGGCGGTGAACGCCTCGAAACGATCGGAAATATCGTTTACGGGTCTCTGTAAGACCAAATTTCACTCTCAAGCACAACACTCCATAGCCCCTGACCACCAAACTCCTTTGCCTTCTTTAGGATGTGTGCCGTGAATATGGTCGTGGCAGTCGAATCATTGCGTGCTATCGTTGACCACGGGCCCAACGATCCCATCACCAACACGTTCTTTACACCCGCCCTCGTCGCCGTCGGAGCTGCTTTGGGCATCAAGGTCCTTTTGTTCCTCTACTGCTTTAGCTTGCGAAACAGGGACAGCCAAATCCGAATGCTGTGGGAAGATCATCGAAATGACTTGTTCCTCAATAGCTTCGGTGAGCATTACAATGCTATTTTTGCATTCCACTCAATACCGATGTTACCTTTCAGGTATGATCATGAGTGCCGGTGGTAGTCGCATCAAGTGGTGTACGTCTTCATCTGGAGTTTTACATTAACCAAGTGTCTGAACCATTCATGCACAGTCATTGATCCAATGGGCGGCGTTATCGTGAGTATTGTCGTGGCCTTGAGGTTAGATGGCGCTGACTCCAGGACTAAGATTTCTCTTGCCATAATTGCTGCTTGGGCCCGAACGAGCTATAAACAATTCAGCCTATTGGCGGGTAAAGCCGCCCCACACGAGTTTCTCCAGCTTGTCATCTACAAGGCTTCCACCTTTGCACCCGAAATCGAGAAGCTCGATACCGTTCGCGCCTATCACGTACGCCACGATCAATGCTCTTTTTGAACACTTGGAGGGCTGGGAGCTGACTTTACACTCGTAATGCAGAGTGGACCTGATTACTTCGTTGAAGTCGATATTGTCATGGACGCAGAGACCCCTTTGTGGAAGTCGCACGACGTCAGCCAGGCGTTGCAAGATAAGCTCGAAACCCTCCCCGGTGTCGCAAGAGCGTTCGTGCACGTCGACCATGAGACCGAACACCGACCGGTACGCATTTCTGCAGTCGGATAACGGCCCTGGATGGTGTACTGATAGACTCTCTGCAGGAGCATCGTAAATATGAATGATTGTAGAACCCGGGCACGTGCTGGATCCACAACTTGTGCGACGAGTAATCACCAGGGTGACAGGGAATAGAAGAACATGAAAGAAAGACAATTTGTACGATGTCAAATGGTTCAGTATCGAGTAACTCGCTGTATGGCTATTATTGCTACTGTGCTCATCCTTCCACTGTGCATTGAATGTGCTCACGGGCTCTACCGGTGGCCTAATGCGACGTGTCGACGGTTTGTATTGTTATTCATACCTATTGTGTAAGGATAAGCCATATATTCCGTAATGTGGCCGTAAGTAGTAGCGGACAGAGAGGGTATCAAGTCGGCCACGGAGCACCCAGCCGTGAATATGCTAGGACTTCCGACTTCCTTCGGTTCGAACTTATTTCATTTGCTAAACGTTGCGAGAAAGGAGGGTCGGCGGCCCATTCTGCAAACTATTTAGTCCATCGCCCCCGATCAATTGCCTTTATTCTACACCCCACATACCGGGTATGATATCGAGATCTTCCGAGTCATGGGTGACAGAAAGCGGATATGCGTTGGTGATGGTTGTTACGGATATCGTCATGGACGTCCCCAGGTTTGTTCGAGGCTTGTAGTCTCTCAGGCTGAGCACCATCCTGCAGCACAACACTATCGCATTCACAGTAGCAAAGAGGGTGCCCTGTCATTTCAATCAGCCGTGAGTCGGTCTTTGTGAAGGATGGCGTACAGATTGCATTTTTGCAAACTGAATTGAATCCCCCACTTTCCATATGGCCAACGAGGCGAACTGTATGGCAAGACTACCCATGTAAAAGATTAGGCTGTCACTGGAGGGGTATCAGACAATATGGTCAGCAATGCCCAATGAGACACTTGCCGTATGATGAGCCTAACGAAGCCAGCCCCTGTAATGCGGTGTGCCGTCATGCCCTTGTATAGGACAAGCGCGCAGATAAATGTATCAAATACTTCAGCTCGTTAGCGAGGCCCTTAACACAGAGTGATTTTCTCACAAATGGGTGGAATCCTAGGGGATTAAAAGTCGCACAGTGAGAGCATGCGCTTGAAGAGAGAAGCGATAACAGACCACCACGTGAAGAGCCATTGTGTATCCAGAGTTGGTACACAAACGTGAAAGTCAATGCCAGGAACAGGGGTTCCAGTGACTAGAGGTGCGAGTCCTTTTAGCAAGAGATCCTATGCACCTAACCCATCATCCGACTTACAGGTCATGGCGTATCGGTAGTGCAAGCCCCATATTATTTCCATTGCAACGATTTGGGTGGTGAAAAGGAAACAGATAACGTAGAGAAGGGTCTTGGGTGTGTCAGCCTGGACGCGATCGGATTGCAAAAAATAACCGAACCTTCCATCTATGAAAGGTGAGACTGGGAAACCGTGGAATACGAAAGACGCACCGATCGTACAAGGCATAAACGCGAGCAGTCATTACGCATTGGACAATGAACCACGGGGTGGGACCTACGAGGTGTGGCCGGCATTAGGCCGAGGAAACCTCCAAAGAGGCAGGAACGCACCAATGTAGCCTTGAAAAAAGATCCAAACTCGACAGCTGACAGTGTCAATATCGTCAATAGATGGAGCTAGGGGGTAGACATACAATGAGTCTGTTACGTTCGGGGCCATATAACCTGAGCGAGGGTGAATTGTGAGCCAAAACAGTCCACCAAGCAACAAATACCCATGACACAGAATGTGAACCCGAGAAGGGACCCATATCGCATCTAGCCACAATTAGCGAAACCTCGGGAAAAGGGGACAAGCACTCACCAGGACATAGAGGAAATTGACAAATGTCCAACTGCGTGACTGATATGTTATAAGTGCTCGATCCAGCCCATTGCATGTGAGGGTCATACCCAAATGAGCGCAACCTAAGTAACATGTCAATACGGGAGGAAAGAATTCATGAAATGAGCAAACCTCCTGCTTTAAGCATAATACTGATTTTTTTTAAATTAATTTATGAACTGGCCAAAGAGTAGAACGTACCATGGTCGTACAACAGCAAGGTCCAGGCGGCCATGGTCGCATATCGGGAAACGAAAGCATTTTCGGCGAACGATACCAGTATCCGCGTTTTGGCCTCTAGCTCTGTGCTCGACATGGACGTGTCGAATTTGCAGAAAGGAAAAGAGGACGAAGAACCGGAGAAAACCACGTAGCCTGGATCACCCGAGGGTCTTCCGGAAAAGCTACGGTAGCGCGTTCAACTCAGAGCTTGAAAGATCTACCAGCAGAGAGGAAGGGAAACACTTTGCGTGTTTGGACATTGGGCTGGGTCATCCTTCCATAATGAATTGGAGTCGTGCACCCACCAACCTGCATTCATCACGTCGCAACAGGGCTTGTATTCAGGCGCAGCATCGTGGGAGATCGAGGGGGCGTCAAGTTGAGGTGAGAAGCTGTCATATCCGAGGAACAAACGTCAGGGTTACATCAGAGCCTTTGAAGGCGACTCTTGTGATGCAACATAATAGCAAAGGCACATTTGTATGATACCTCACCAACGTCACCGATCAGTCTCCTTAATCGACCTGATCATAATTCAGTTAAGAGTAGCCCAGAGAGGCTGTTGTCCTTAAGTTGGTGTCAAAGGAGTTGGACAGTGGCTAGAACCTGCATAGCATTAGAACGGAACGGTCACGGGTCATGATGTATGGTGTATTGTAAGGGTAGAGGTTGTAGCAATGTGTAATGTAATAGTCCGGGTCTAGAAGGATGAACAAAGGAAGATGGCCAACCCTTGCTTTGTTTCGACCAGTGCGCTAGGCTCAGCCATTTTGGCGGCCAAATTCTGGCCATTGAGAAATCGCACTTTTGCTTCCCGAAGCCTTCGCATACGAATAATGGCGGAGTCACACCACCGCGATGGCGGAGTCGAAGGAGTGAAGAACGAATTGTACTGCTATATAATATAGGAGCAATGCCCCTTACAAAGGTTCTGTCCCTCCCCCGAGATCTTCTTGATGAGCGTTGACTTCGAACTGGAGAATGGGTGGTATACAAAGGTGTCATTTCAACCCCGCTCCATTTTCTGCGTCAACACCGAACGATGGCTTCCTTCACTGACTATGATGAATTCGGAAATTACATCGGAGGCGACCTTGATTCGGACGAGGACGAGGAGATGGACGCACAGCCGACATATACAGAACCTGCCCAACCGCTTGAAGGGTTCGACGAAGAGGAGGAAAGCGTTCCTGTGGATGAAGGCGCGTTGATGCACATCGGTAGGGTTTCTTTTTTGCCGGACAACCTCACCCGAGCCGTTAACGCGCGCGAAATAGACGATGTACCACGAAATCAAGTGGTCTTGCACGAAGACAAGAAATACTACCCCACAGCACAGGAGGTATATGGAGAAGACGTTGAGACTATGGTTCAAGAAGAAGACGCGCAGCCGCTCTCTGAACCAATTGTTCAGCCCATCAAGGTTCGCAAGTGGGCAATCGAGGAAAAGGGTTTGCCTGAAACGCGCTACGACAAAGGGTGGGTCCTATTGAGGCCTCTCTGCACGCACGGCTCTGAACGAAAATTTCCTGTACGCCAGCTTCCTCGTGGATATGATGAACTTTCCAGAAATGATACGGAACGTCGCCGTGCTTGGACATCTCCATCACGGGAAAACTGCCTTACTTGACATGTTAGTCTTCGAGACACACAGCATGGTTTGGGATGCCGATCGGCCTGTAAGCTTCTCCATTCGCTCTTCGATTGCAAGTCCGGATTAATTGAGTGCTTAGATCCGTTACACAGACACGCACGTTCTGTCAAGAGCACGGGGTATATCCATCAAATCGTCACCCCTCTCTCTCGTTCTGCAAAATTCCTCCGGGAAGTCACACCTTCTGCATCTCATCGACACCCCTGGCCACGTCAACTTCATCGACGAAGTGGCTGCGGCTGTTCGACTGGTCGATGGCGTTATCATAGTCGTGGACGTAGTGGAAGGCGTTATGGCGAACACAGAGGCGGCCATCAAGCATGCAATGCAAGAAGGAGTCGCCCTTACTCTTGTGTTAAACAAGATTGATAGGCTCATATTGGAGCTCCGAATGCCTCCTGCGGATGCGTACTATAAAATTCGCCACACTCTCGAAGAGGTGAACAACTTCATCAGGTTCGTGGTATTCTCACTGCTGTGTTCAAATACTTAATTCTCTGTAGTGGCATTGATCCAAATCCAGACTTGCGTCTGAGTCCAGAGCGCGGCAATGTCGCATTTGCCAGCTCCGATATGGGCTATTGTTTTACACTTCATTCTTTTGCCAAGCTCTATGCTGAAACTTACGGTTAGCTCGGTTTAATGTCCTTTTATTTGTCGTCCCACCCTGATATATTCCTTGTTAGATATAGACCCGTCTGTTCTGGCCCCTCGACTGTGGGGTGACATATACTTCAACAAAACCTCAAACAAGTTCACTCGCAAAGCCCAAGACCCTTCTGACCCACGTGCCTTCGTTCAATTTGTTCTAGAGCCATTGTACAAGCTGTACAGTTCTGTGCTCAGCAAGGAATCGGGTGACCTTCAAGAGACACTCGCGACCCTTGGCATCAAACTCAAACCAGTCATGTACAAAATGGACGTACGGCCGCTTTTAAAAGCTGTGCTCGATCAGTTCTTTGGCCCGAGTACTGGATTGGTGGATATGATCGTAGAACATGTCCCAAGTCCAGCCGCTGGTGCTGCCTCAAAGGTGAGGCAGCTGCAGACTACACTACACTGCTTTCTGACTGTGGCAATAGATCGAAAGAAGTTACACGGGACCCATGACCTCTGCCATTGCGGACTGTCTCAAGAAGTGCGATCCAACGGGACCCACAATCGTTCATATTACGAAGCTTTATAATACCACTGATGCTCTGAGTTTCCGGGCGTTCGGCCGTGTATTGAGCGGAACATTGAAGAAAGGAATGCCAGTTAAGGTCCTTGGTGAAGGATATTCACCAGAAGACGAAGAAGATATGGCTCGAGCCGTTGCTGAGGAACTTTGGATCGGAGAGTCAAGGTTCGAGGTCACTACTGCCTCGAAGTAATGGTTTTATCTCACTCGGAACATGCAGATATATTGTTCCGGCCCAGGAAGTACCTGCTGGAAATCTCATCCTAATAGGCGGTATCGACGCATCAATAACCAAGACTGCTACCGTTGCGGATTCCTCTATCGACGATGACCTCCACATCTTCCGCCCGCTCAAACACGCAACTCAGTCTGTCCTGAAGATCGCTGTTGAGCCCATTGCTCCCTCCGAACTTCCAAAGATGCTTTCGGGCTTACGAAGTATCAACAAGTCATATCCCCTTGTCTCGACCAGGGTGGAGGAAAGCGGAGAGCAGGTAATTATCGGCACGGGCGAACTCTACCTAGATTGCGTCATGCATGATCTCCGAAAGCTTTACAGCGAGATCGAAATCAAGGTATCGGATCCTGTGACAACGTTCTGCGAGACCGTTCTAGAAATGAGCGCGCTGAAGTGCTATGCTGATACTCCCAACAAGAAGTACGTCCATATGTGCTCTGAAGGCTTTTCCTCATATCGCCCTTAGGAATCGCCTGACCATGATTGCCGAACCTCTTGACAAGGGAATCCCAGAAGACATCGAAACTGGACGAGTGACGATGCGCATGACGCCTAAAGAGCGAGGCAAGCATTTCAACGAAAAATACGGATGGGATATACTCGCCGCTAGATCTATCTGGGCCTTCGGCCCCGAAGACTCTGGCCCGAATGTTCTTATTGATGATACACTGCCATCTGATGTGGGTAGTGTGTTATTTTTCTAAAGCGATCTGACGGGGCATGTAATGCAGGTCGACAAGAAGAAGCTTGGGCTGATCAAGGAGCACATTCGACAAGGCTTCCAATGGGGGGCCAAGGAAGGCCCACTCTGCGATGAACGTATGTTCCCCCTAGATCTGATCCATGCCTGATTATTGATTGCCACCGTCCAGCGATGCGAGGAGTGAAGTTCCGCATCATGGGTGCCACCATAGCAGATGAGCCCATTTATCGAGGAGGTGGTCAGGTCGTCCCAACAGCACGGAGAGTCTGTTATTCGTCTTTTTTGATGGTAAGTGGCAGTCGCGCTGCGGTGTACTACTGTAAACATATCTTTGCAGGCCACTCCTCGTCTGATGGAGCCAGTCTACTACGTCGAAGTTCAGGCACCCGCCGATTGTATATCCGCCGTTTATACAGTCCTTGCACGGCGACGCGGTCACGTCACTCAAGACACTCCGAAAGCCGGCTCGCCACTTTACACCGTCAAGGCGCTGATTCCAGTTATTGATGCCAACGGGTTTGAGACTGACCTCCGAACGGCAACGCAAGGACAAGCATTCTGTCAGCAAGTCTTTGACCATTGGAGTATCGTTCCGGGCGATCCCACCGACACCAGCGTCCGGCTACGGCCTCTTGAGCCCGCCTCTGGCCAAGCATTGGCCCGAGACTTGGTTCTCAAAACAAGGAGACGAAAAGGTCTCGGTGATCAAATCGCGGTCTCCAAATATCTCGATGACGAGTTTGTGGTATGTAGTACTACCTCAGAAGTGCACCATTACTTAACTGACCGGGACGTATATCACAGCTCGCTCTTACCTCCTCCGGCCATGCGGACCTGTTGGGATAGATTGCCTGCCTGTCGTGGAGAATGTGCTTCTTGACATCCCTACTGTCTTATATACCGTACATCAACGCGTTGTGCTCCTGGTACAAGCTATCGTCTCAAATTTGGAGTCCGTAGAAATGCTGGTTCGAATAGAACCAGATCAAGACATACACTGCGTCTGGTCGAGTTCCTCAATTTCGGTGACCGATGTCTCTCTCGTCGTCATGGTCACGGCGAGTAAACAGATCAATGAGCTCTCGCATGTCAAGTTTGTTGCCTTTGGCCAGTTTGCCTCCCTCTAAGGCGGCCTTGGCGAGTGCCCGCTTCTTCTCTTGAAGCTGTAGAACTTGGTGAATCTCTGGATGACCTCCAGGATGGGTCGACTTGCCATTAGAATTCGATCCTCGACTGTATCAGGAACGACCAGCTTGTAGATGTTCACATCGCGGGTTTGTCCGATGCGGTGAGCTCGATCGAAAGCTTGCTCCTATTCCGAAGCAGCTTTAATACAATATCACGCCTGTGACTAGGACGAACCTCGACGGCAGGGTTCCACCAAGGATCGACAAGGATGACATTGTTACAGCAAGTCAAATTGAGGCCTGAAAGAGATCAGATGACGTTTCGCTGACAAACGGGCCCAGTACCGGAATTCCCGGCCTTGGTGGAGATGAGAATGACTAGAATCTCCGGCCTCTTCTGAATATCGCTTAATGCTTTTTCTCGATCCTGTGGCCGCATACTGCCGTCGTCTGTATGACCGATTTCTCGTTAGTCAGCAATGCAATATGTCGATTGAGCCTCACATCGAACATGCGCGATACCCATCTCTCTCAAGACGGGGGAGATCAAATCGATCATTTTCACGAACTGAGAAAAGATAATCGTCTTCTGCACACCGCCTTCGTGCCGTTTGATATACGCTAGCAACTCAAGTATCTTGCGAATCTTTGCTGAGCGATAGATTGCGCCATCTTCGGGTACGGCCTTCTGTACAACTGAAACAAAAGCCTTGCGACATGCACGGCAGTGCGTTTCTTCCTCAGGTTTGAGGCTGGATGGCAAGTGAGGTGGTCGTTAATCAAGAATGAACAGAAGGAGACACA
>Ga0307513_10012887_pt1 | contig 10287 bp, 12 predicted proteins | sample 15_EM_MG_FD_202174 | JGI IMG/M metagenome (GOLD analysis project Ga0307513, IMG submission 202174) | Populus trichocarpa ectomycorrhiza microbial communities from riparian zone in the Pacific Northwest, United States - 15_EM | ecosystem: Host-associated > Plants > Roots > Unclassified | place...
CTATGAGCCAATTGACTACTTGTTTACGTCTTATGATACAGTGCATATCCGCGAGCGTTCTGACCAGAGCCAAGATGCGTACCCCCAATCGCTTCCGTATTCCACAACCAAACCCATCCCGGCACTGAGCGGTGTGGGTAGGGGTGGGTTTGTTTGTTCCTTAGGTGGCGGGGTACGTTGTGTGTGACGAGGAGGGGGCGCTTGGATGTCATCGTGCGTACGGTGAAGCGCGTTTCTACATCTTATACATGCTTTGGTAATTGCTTCTATTGGTGACAATCCGCTCAGCTGCCGATCCTCTCTGTGGGTTGTTGCAAAATAACTAACGGTAGCGTTCGCAGAGAATTGTAATTCTAGAGATCCATGACGCTTTCCAAACGCGACGACCTCTGCCTTCTCTGTCAGACATGAGCGGAGTGGTCAGTCATCACGACTGACTCGGTACAGTAAACTCATGCTTGTTGGAACTCCAATAGTCATCGAAAAGCCCTTGTAGGTCGATCGCATCGTTCGCCTGTCGGCTCTTCGCCCAAAACAGATGACCAATGACCCTTTGGATCTCCACGCGTATCTCCGATGTCGGGGAAATTTCTATACACATTCACAACCTCTAGCGAGTGTATGTAGTGACAAAAGAAGGGACATACGAGCGTTGGGCTGGTGTCCAGGTCCGGTTACCTTCCTTCTGTAATTCTATCTCCTGATTTCCCACAAACAACTCCAGTTCATACTTCGAATTTGGAACACCTTGCAACGTGATTTCTGTATTGACGCGCAAGATCATCGGTGTGAGCTATATTGTAGTGAAGCGTTGCACGGTCTAAAAACAGGCTTGGAGGTGATCAGACAATAATGGCGCGCTAGCTAGCTGTGTAGATACTCACACGTTGGCTGCATTGTGTGCTCGAGTTGCTATGTTTAGCGAGGTAGAGCCCAGGATCGGGAGAGGACGGAAGGGCAACGTGGGATCAATGAGGCTGATCGCTGACAAGGAAGCGCGGCATGTCCCGGGCGTATTGGGTGGATGTCCGTATAGAACCTGAGGATGGTAAGCAACCGACGTCCGTACAATCTACTCTCTTGCAGAATACATCTTGCTTGTATTGCATTTAGTCTATTCCTTGTATTGCGGGTTGGTATGGTGCAGTACAAATTATAGATACACGTTGTGATATGAACAATATAACCTCATAATGATTTCCCATGGATTTATATGTACCTGATAGGCGGGTTACAAGCTGGGTTGGGGTACAAGCCGGGTTACAAGGGGTTTACGCAGAATATGGTCTCTTGACAAACCTCTTGGCAAACCCCTTTGGACCAACCAAGGTTATAACCTGTGTTATACCCCATCTACGGGATTACAGAAGGTTTCCGACATAGTCTCCGACATCCATTATCTGGCTGATCCACTGCAAATCTCAGATTGAATGCTCTCAAACGATAGTTCTGTATTACCGAGAGGTACCACACGGGGGATTACGCAATGAGAGGAGATGAGACTTGGGTTACGACTGGATCAGCACTATAGTGGGGTGTTGTATATCGGGACGATAGTGAAGTTGTGTTTTCCGTCCCTTTGTGGTAGTAGGACTGTCCATATATCGGCGCACAGCATCGCCTCTACCGTGGTGCCAAAGCGGGCAATATAATATTGCCGGCAGTGTCGGTATGGGTGCAGGTGCGGTGGTGGGTAGCGGGGAAATAGCAGGAGCGGTCCGGATCGAGGCGGACGTGGAGCTAGTAGTGGGTTGTGAAGAAGCAGGCGAGGAGAGCGTATTCGCGCGCTGTCGTACCGGCAAGGCAAGCAGTGTCTCCATCCTCTGCCGTGACCTGGGCATTTTGTGCGACGGTCTGTTCGACGTTGGTCTCAGTTGGGACGGTGCAGAGGTCGTTGCGAGCTGCAAGTTATTGGGTGCTTGCTGTTGTGGCTGTTGTGGTGAATAGAGGCCATACGGAAACTGCAGAAAGGGTGTCATATTTCCTGCAGTGTTCAGATGGGCAGCATTGTCCGAGCGCGAAACAGAGCTGTCCAACTCTTTGGCCCTCTCGTGACAGCGTGACAGCGTGACAGCATCGTTTGGCTAGCGGTTTTTTTTTTTTTCGACTTTCAAAAATATGACCAACTTCCAAATTTCACAATTCGGTGGCCGACGCCCGACCCAGCTGGGAACTCTTCGGTGGTTGTCCCCAGCTACTTGTCACACATGTGTCAACAGAGCCATATCCCACCATTCATTTTATTTTTATATATAACACAATCGCCTCAGGATACATTAGAGAGGACCGTACAACTTCCCATGAATAAATGTCCCGACACCATACAATCTAGGTAACCAGCATCTGACACATGAACCAAGGACTGTTTGACTATCTATACCCTCCCAGACCTAGTGCGCCTGTTACTGTCAGTAGCTCTTGTGACGTAAAGTAGACGATTCACGACCACAAGGGTAAGGGTGCGAGCGCAAGACAAGACACTCCGCACAGAGAATAGTACTGATATGGCCCATTAGCAGGCATATCAACTTCGTGACAAGACGATGCACCAATCTTACGCCCATCTTGTTTGCATCGTGGGGCTACTCTGATAGAAACTCCAACTAGGTCGGCGGCAGCCACGTGTTTGCCAAAAACCGGGGATGAACGCGGGAGTAGCACGACCTCTCCGGCAGAATGACGGTTGTGCGTCCACTCCAGAGCAGGAAATTGTGGACAGTGAACGGCATTGACGACTTGCTTCACGCGCCGTGTGACAGAGGCGGATGTACGAGGCTCTCGTACTGAGCTTCGAGAGGACGGTGAGGCGAGTCCGAGAGCAGGTCCACCTCGACGGGTTCGACGAACGAATGGAGATGTAGGTGAGAGGAATGGCGATCGCGGAGGTGTGATCGGGGTATTACGGTAGAGGTCCTTTGCAATAGATGAGTGCTGGTAGTGCGATACGAACGATAGAGGACACTTCGTTAGGCAGGTTGCGAACGTCCATCGAAGCGGACGTGTGACCTTGCAGCTGTGAGCAAATTCATCAATAGTCCACGCACCATCCCCAGAGAGTGAACCTAGCACTCCTGCTTACCTTCCACTAAGGTGAGTAAACAATTCGGTAGACCCAGTCTCTGGTGTCCGATCCGGTACGTTGTGTGACGAGGAGGGGGCGCTTGGACGTCATCGTGCGTACGTTGAAGCACGTTTCTACATCTTATCCATCTTTATGTGCTTTGGTAATTGCTTCTGTTCGTGAAAATCCGCTCAGCTGCCGATCCTCTCCCAGCCCGACAAAGCGAGTCGCCGCACTTCGACACGAATCCATCTTGCATGGATATTCTACGCCTGTTCACTGTAAATTGAGGGAGCGAGTCGACCGATGAGATGGTCAAGGTCAAGAACGCTGACAAGGTGTTTTCCAGCAAGGGACGTCTTCGTCCAGTTTCAAACGCTGGCTATGATATCTCACTATCAAGTGAGTGGATGTTATTGCTGCCTCACTTCGCCTGCCTCAGGGAAACTAAGGACATACGGACAGAGAGACACGCCGGCGGAACTCGTCAATCAAACAACTTGTCTCTATTCCACTTGAGCATCTCAAACGTTGTCACAGAAATAGCCTGGACGCGAAGTTCAGTACGCGTACAGGGATCTTAAAGACGTCAACGCACATTAGAAGGAATCTACAGTGGGGGGGAATACAACACTTGAAGCGCCCAACGAGGATACCAAAAAAGGGAGAGGACCTACGTGGTAAATGATCCGCATACCCGCACCGCGCATGAATCCACTCCATCCTGCCTGCCTCCATATTTGTTGGATCAACCCGGGCAGGGTCACCTTCTTCGTCACATCGCCATTTGGGGTAGAGACGGTTATGTGACCTCCACTGGTCTGCCATCGAGTAAGGACAACATCGAATGGATTGGTTATAACCACTGCTGTTGACATCCCGGCTGCGTAACACATCGCATAACGGCCCGCCAGTCGCACTTACGATTCATTCTCCAGGCCAATCTTCACGATAGACGAATCAAGAGGCGGTGGATAGGAATTGGCTCGGAACACGGGGATGGGGAGTAACCAGGGATGAATGCAGTCTTGAATGTCCCGTAGGCGGCCCAATCTGAGAGAAACGAGTTAGTACTAGATGAATGGATATGAGCGTGGGTACTTACATATGCTAACATGGGGACTGAACCAGCCATCAGCATCCCCAATATAAGAATTACGGCCGATGGCAGGGAACGTGGCTCACCCAAAAACCGCAATGGACACCCAGTATCCCTGTGGTCAGAGCGAGGGTCACTACCATCCCGCGACAAAACTCCCAAGTTCAGTCCTACCCTAAAAACCCCTCTCCAACCATCCCTTGTCCAAACGCCCTTCAAAATTCGAACCGCACTCTGGCCGATAGAAGCGTCCTCTACACCTTTCTGTAGTCGGCTCTTAGCAACATCCATCGGCGTCCAAATGACGCCGGAGACGGCCTCAGCGGTCAGCCCAGACAGCAAGTACATCGGCGCTTGGTGCATCCAGCTGGGGCTGTCCCACCATACTTGCAGTATGATACGCAGACGGAAACAACGTGGGAGCCCAGAAGAGTTTCGCAGCTATGTGGGACCGGGACACGAAAAAAAATCGGTTAGGATGTTTCTTGGATGAAAGTTCAGTTACAATGTGGCACATACCATCGTACACGGTATAATACAGGGCCAGAGCAGGCGCAGAGAATCCAATGGTAACCGGTAGACCAGCATACAGCATCGGCAGAAGCGGTTTCCCGACACAGGGGCTTGAAGATGGCCTGGTCTGGACACGCACGCGTATTGTGTCGACTAAAATCAGGTAGGAAAGGTTAGTGGATAATCGAGGACCGATTGAACGCGAACTGACGGGGATGGTAGACAGTTCGAGATGCAACAGCGAAGAGGCCAAATGGGTCAATTATGGACCCCCTCGTGGTTTTAGTACCATTATGAGTCATTAAAACGAGGGTCTAATTTCCACCAGGCCGCTGAGGGTGGTTTTCTTTGTTGGAAGTGGAGGGCGTGGAACCGCTCGACCTTGACGTGTTGAGCGTCTTGTTGGTGGCGCGACAGGGTGGGAAGAATGTTCCGGAACATCCTGTATGCCCGTGACTCGTTGTCGACGGTGGGATGTAGTTACAGAGGGCAACGTAGCGAAAGCGTCCGGCGTAGTTGCGGTTCAACAGACTACACGTGAACCATCCCTCGGCCGGAGTGGGAAACCCACCCAGGAATTGCGGAATGCCACAAAGTACGTTGTATCCTGTAGTTATGAGCGAGCGAATATAACTATGTACAACGAGCTCAGCGGTCTTCAGTCGAACCACTGAAGCAAAAGTTCTCCTTCGTACTACATATCGGAGCGCGCTGCCGCCTTCGTTGCCACGTAAGTCCATAGGAATCGGTTCCTCATGTTCGTCCGGGGAGGTTTCGTGGTGATCTTGCGGTTGTGGTTGTGGCGTGTGTGTTATAAGGTGCCAAGGTCATAACCCACCAGGCTATCTTATAACCCTTAGGTAACCCTTATGTAAACTCTCGTGTAACCCTATGTAACCGGATTATGAAAACACAAGGTTACCACCTACGTTAGGAACTTCCGACTTTGTCTCGCGGCTCTTCCATCTCGGTCCCTCCCTCGACTCGTTCCCCTATCGACCCCCGAACCCTCTACGCAAAGTCTACAACCGAGTTATGCACAATCTCCAACCCTCGCTCGCCCAATTCAGCCCAATCCCCCGTGCTTCGGCCTCGCTTGCCATGTATACCCCCCATAATAGTCCCCTTCGACCTCGCGTAGATACGGTCCCCGGAGCCGATCGGCCTCTCTCTGTCAACACCCACAATCGGCTCACTCCAGGTCTACCTTCCGATCTTGGTCCTTACTCTTCCAAACCGATCGCACCTCGCCTCCCACACCTACCGTAACGTCTCCGTGCGTACTCCACCTGCACCCCACACCGTCGGCGCAAACCAATCCCCATCTCTACCTTTTTTCCCGAGTATCTCCCGCACCCACGTTCCAAATCTGGTACAATCGTCCAATCGTCCCACCGCTTCCAGTTCTACCGACGGATTCCTCAAGATTGATGGCTCGCGCGACGGGCTCAGCTTCCGCACCGCCGATATTCCTAGCCGTCCCAACCTCATCGTGGGCACACCCTGGCCGAGCTATCCGATCAGCCTAGGGGCCGAACACAACGACGACGACGAGGTGGCCGTCGTGGTCGTCGTAGACAGCCCGGTGGGAAACCACGACGGACAGCCCAATGGAAATCTAAGCGAGTGCAACGGCAAAGGCAAAGGCAAAGAACACGCGACGATCCCGGGACCTCTTCCAGCACCTATATCTTCACGGCAACACCACCAACTCCGCATCAAAATTATCCTCCCTCCTACACCCGTCCGCACGTCCACGATACCACTCCTCAAACGAACAAAAATGACACAGCCCATGCCCATACCGCCGACGCTCACGGCGATCGAAAAGTCTTCGCGACTGATGCGCGACTGCGCGACGTGCGCCGCCGCCGGTGTCGACTTTCCCCGCTGTCCCCGCTGCTCTGAGGCTTGGTGCTCCCGCGAGTGCCGTGTCGCCCGCATGGACGAGCTCCCTGATGGACGAAGGAAACACGTGTGCAAAATGTAGCGATCGAACGTGGTGGCTGCGTTTTATTTCTTACGCACAAGCACCCTTTTTTTCCCGCAGTCACATGTCCGTTGCTTGCATCTGTACTGTCTCAGTATCTCGATGGGATCGGTTGCGGTTTGCTTCCGACTGGTACTAGCACACTACTGTTGTATTGGTACCTCTATCTAGATGTGTGAATATAACTCTTACATGGCATTAAAGGGGGGCAAGTACATCAATGTAGATTTCTCTACACCCTTGGTCGTTTTCTGACCCTCTGGCGGTGCAAAATGGGAAATTATTGCCCAAAGCGGTAATGATCAAGACAGAAGCGGTGGTCATATATTGGACTGTGTATATTGATATAGTTGAACCGTCATGTTCGACAGACTGCATGTGTATGGGGTGAGTGGCAATCAGGGACTCGGGAAGTAACCCAGAGGCGATACCTTGAAATGAGAGCCCCGAACGTATATGCCTCGGCTGTAAACTGCAGGGGAGGCAGCGGTAAACTGGAGGCGCAGTTGGTTCGATTGAACTACTATGGACGTACAGGATCCGCCGCAAAAAAATCTCAAAATCAGGTTGACCCCTCTGAAATTGCAGACAAAGCTTGTTGCCAGGGACTTTTTCATTTCGGTATTTCAGGGAGCTGCATCATTGGGAGGTACCGTAAATACTGTTGCTTTGCGTCAAAGCCTTCATGCGATGCGTGCCAGTGCTTGCCGGTTGAGGACCCGCGTTGCCTCTACACTCTTATCCATCACTTCCTCGTCCTAAGTTCAGCTAGTATGGATGCGTATATCATCGACCCGCGTGCGTTTCATAATGCTCCCGCCATCGATTTAGCCAGAATACCGCTCGCTGCTCATTGCATGGTCAAGTCGGAAGCAGGCCGGTTGTGCAAGACTTTTGGACAAGTAACCATAACGCGCTATGGACCTGGAAAGCGAGCGCGACGAAGGCTGTTGAGGCTGTTGGAGGTGACTCCGGGGAGCGGGACACGTGTCCCAAGAAGGCGAATTCGGCGAGTGCCTGGCAGTCGGTATTACCCGTGGTGAGGGTTCAAAAGATTCTCAAGGCAGAAAGGTCGGCGGCCACCCGATACTTTTGCTACCTACGTGAGGGAATTGACGATATTTGGTCTTGGAACTACAAACGGTAGTGAAAGTGGCGATCTTTCTATGGCTACTGTGCGTCGGTCGTTGGCCACTCATTCGTACAAAATATGTAAAAAGGGCTCACATCTATACGTATAGAACTATTTGTCGAACATCTCGTTCTAGCAGCACAAATACAAGCTGCCCAAGTGACCGTGCAAACGAAATATTTTGTTGCGGAAGCCTTAGTCTAACGCACTGACCCTTTGAACAACTTTCTGGTCTGTCAGCTATTGCTGTCTGCAAGGAGGGGTGAATATTTCCTTTTGGAGGGGTGAAACGTGGTTGCGATTCTGCGGTCTTTGCAAGGAGCGCAACTGACACGCGTCGAAAAAAAGTATGGACTATCTACTGGCGAATACACCGGCTGTGTCCACCTAGCAGCGAAAAGCGGCGACGACGACCGGTCAGGAGGATGCTGCACCGACGGTCACGATCATGCAGCGTTTGCCGAGGCTGGAAATAAAGATGCAAAGAGGACAGAAGCCCATCAAAAGGCGTCGGGTGAAAACGAAGGGAGCGCAGAAGGAGATGCCGAGGAGACTCTGGAAAATCCATTTGATGGAGACATTCAAGGGGTTGAGGACGACACAGCCACCTCACCATCTATTTCTACACCTACAAACCGAAATCCTGCATCTATATGGCCCATAGACACTGATACAGATGAGGAAATGGGGATCCATAAGCAAGCCCGAGTTTCCGTGGGCTTTACGTCTCCTAGTCTCCCTGATTTACAGCTTATCCTGTATCCTCTTGACCAGCTCCATACCACCTTCGTCGTGTAACCCACCTCTTCGTTCGCGTTCGCGTTCGCGTTCGTGCAGGTCCATATGCAAAGGGGCACATGGGTCTGGCTTCTCAAAGGGTGACGGAGAGGGGATGATATGCACCTGCGAGTTGATCGTGAATCCGTGTGTGTAGGATTGGTCGAGGTATGCACATGAGGAACGGCGTGGGTGCAGCCTTGATTGTAAACGCAATTCAGGTCGGGATTGTCAGGGGCTGTCATCGTATACACCAAGGCTGAATTTAACCCTCCAGCTCAGTGACACCCACCATGAGTTGATGCGTTCCCCACCTTTGCCACGGCTGCTCCCAGCGCTCAACAGTTCGAGAGGAAATTCAGGAAATTCAGGTCCACGTGTGGAGAAGTTGACAGTGCGTAGGTTCGCTATTCGTAACTGCAAAGGAGCCCTGCAAACCATCTAGCTGTACAACACAGTTTTCAACCTTTCCTACAGGGCTCTGATTCTCGATGATTCAGGAACAAGAAGGATAGAAAAAAACATATATGTGTGAGCCTATACACGGAGGAAATCCTATAGATGCACATTTATGACAAATGAGCGGCTTGAGGAAGACGGTCTGGAACTTCAATTACCAGAGAGCACTTAATACACCTAATTAGAAACAAAAGGTCACGAGGAAATAATGGCTAGCACTGTGCACTGTTGAAAATTTGGGTCCAAGACGTCCCAAAGGCAAAGTCTTCAAAATCAAGAGAGACTGATCGAACATTAGACGGCGGAGAGATTGTGATGAGAGCGGGTAAATGGAGGCCACTACGACAGTCTAAGGGTACCCAATAGAGTAAGCCGCCGTCTGAATCTGTGACCCAGCCCTCTGAATCAGGCCGTGCCAATAAATAAGCATGCATTGGATTACAAGAGGAGGGTGGCCCGCGTGGAAATGACTCCCACACACGGATGGCCGGGTCACGAGATCCGGAAACGATGTGCTGCCCATCGGGACGGTAGGCGACAGACAATACACTCTCGGTATGCTCTTCTAGAGGCTTTCCAACTGCAGCACCAGCCTCAGCATCCCATATTCGAATTGTCTTGTCATCAGATCCAGAGATGATGTGCCGCCCATCGGGAGAATAGGCGACGCACCGCACACTCATGGTATGCCCCTCTAAAGGTTTGCCAACTGCAGCACCAGTCTCAGCATCCCAAATTCGAATCGTCTTGTCATAAGATCCAGAGATGATGTGCCGCCCATCGGGAGAGTAGGCGATGGACCACACACTCTCGGTATGCCCCTCTAGAGGTTTACCAACCGCTGCACCAGTCTCGGCATCCCAGATTCGAATCGTCTTATCATAAGAGCCGGAAATGATGTACCGCCCATCGGGAGAGTAGGCGACGGACCACACACCCTCGGTATGCCCCTCTAGAGGTTTGCCAACTGCAACACCAGTCTCAGCATCCCAGATTCGAATAGTCTCATCATAAGATCCAGAGATGATGTACCGCCCATCGGGAGAGTAGGCGACAGACAACACCCACGAGGTATGCTCCTCTAGAGGTTTGCCGACTGCTGCACCAGTCTCGGCATCCCAGATTCGAATCGTCTTGTCATAAGATCCAGAAATGATGTACCGCCCATCGGGAGAGTAGGCGACGGACCACACACACTCGGTATGCCCCTCTAGAGGTTTGCCAACTGCAGCTCCGGTCTAGGCATCCCAGATTCG
>Ga0307513_10012888_pt1 | contig 10287 bp, 10 predicted proteins | sample 15_EM_MG_FD_202174 | JGI IMG/M metagenome (GOLD analysis project Ga0307513, IMG submission 202174) | Populus trichocarpa ectomycorrhiza microbial communities from riparian zone in the Pacific Northwest, United States - 15_EM | ecosystem: Host-associated > Plants > Roots > Unclassified | place...
GCACGACGCTCTTCTCGAAAGAGCACATCGGGCAGTCCAAGTCGGCGGTCGCGGCGGAGGTCATCAGTAAACTCTCGCTTCACGAGGAACCGCACGTCACATCCTATAACCTGCGGATACAGGACGTGGGCCGGCAGGTCTTTCTCGACAACGACATCGTCATCTCCTGTGTGGACACGAACGACGCCCGCGCCTATCTGAACGAATGGTGCGTGCGGCTCAGAAAACCGTTCCTGGAAATGGGGTTCGAGAAGTTCGTGATACAGGTCTGCTTCTTCCCGAACGCCGCGCGCGGGGACGCATGCCTCAGGGAAGTCATCGGCTACGGCGAGTTCGGCGGGCGGCGGCAGAGTTGTTCAAGGTTGAAGATGGCCGACACCGAGTTGCAGCACATCCCTACGATACAGGTGTCGTCGGCCCTCGCCGGGGCGTTCGTCGCCACGGAAGTGATCCTGTACCTACAGGGCAGGAGCCGGCTCGACAACAAGATTCTTCAGTACTCGGCCGAGCACCACAGGTGCAGCGTCTTCGATGTCCCGCAGAGCGAAAAGTGTCTCCTTCACCGGGACGGCGATCTGGCGGTGGTTGAAGTCGGTCTCGACAGCACGGCGACGGTGCGCACGCTGCTCGAACGGATAAAGGACATGACAGGCGAAGAGTGCATGCTGCGCCTGCCGGATCAGTTCATCATCTCGATGGAGTGCGAAGGCTGCGGCAAGGAACTCTCAATCGGGCGGTTCAAGGCCGACGTGTACGACAGGGAGAGGTGGTGCGACGCCTGCCTTGAGGCCGGAAAGTACGAGGAGATTCCGATCAGCAGCGACTGGAGCGAGATTCGTGAGATGAACTTGCTCAACCCGAAACACGCTGAGTTCACCGGGCAGAGGCTCGCAGACTTCATGGTGCAGCCGAAAGACATCCTCCGTGTGGACTCGCTTACCGACCTGAGTAAGGGTTACCTGGTCAAGATTCACTGACACGCCGATGGAAATCGTCCAGACAAAAGTCACGAAAGCGCGGCCCATTCAGGAGGCGCAGGGCGAAGAGTTCCACGTCTTCCGCGACCGCAAGTCGCTTCACAGGGGCGACGTACCGGGCTGGTTCGTCTACATCTACGAGTACGCATGGGATGCGTTCCTCAGCCACACCACGGAGATTTACTCCCGCACCGGGCACGAGGGGCAGGGCATCTTCCTCGGCAAATACTTTCGGGATGAGTACGGCGAGTTCGCGGTGGCGACTTATTACTTCGGCGGCGAGGGAGAGTCCTCGCAAGCGCACGTGGAGATGTCCGAACAGTGTCTCTCGCTCATCTCCAGGCAGTGCCTCGCCGAAGACCTACTGATGCTGATCTGGATCCACACACACCCGACGTTCGGCGCGTTCTACTCGGGCACGGACTCGCATTGCCTGAGGACGAACTTCTACATGGAGTTCCAAATCGGCATCGTGGTGGACATCGTCAGGCGAGAGTTGAAGGGCTTCCGTGTCCGCGGCGGCGAGGTCATGGGCTTCAACGACTTTGCCCTCTACAGCGGCGTATCGGCGCGCATCTTCCAGCCGTACGAGAAAGAAGGGTCGTCGATGGTGCGAGCGCAGAGCATTGAAATAAAGCGGAAAGGCTCGGAAACCGCGCGCCCCCCGGCCGACGAAGTCCTACAGGAAGTTAAAGCCATCAACGCGGCGCTGCCCCACCTCAGGGCGCTTCTGGAAGGTCTGCTTGCACGCGAGCATGACGCCCAGCAGGAGCGGGCCGCGCACGACGGGGCCGTCGCGGCGGAAATCGCTTCGCTCCGGAAGGAATTAGAACTCATAAAGGGGCTAATCCGAAAGGACGAGGCGGCCGAAGCTCAATGGGACTTCACGGCATCGCTCACCTCGCCCCTCGATCGCATCGAAGCGGAGGTCAAATCCCTCGGGCAGTTGCCGGATAAGTTCGACACGCTGACGAAGTCCGTCCAGTCTCAGGCAAAGGAGCCGAGCAGGCAGACGAAACTCCAGGCCGTCATGGTGACCCTGTTGGCGCTCATCTTCCTCATGCTCCTTATCAGATTGACCCTTAGACCTTGAGCAGAATCCATCAAAAAACAGCAAGGGGCAGATGCACGGCCTGTAAAAGAAGCAGACGAGTCGCCATCGTCGAACAGGCGGCGAAAGGCGAGACGTGTCCCCTGAACGGGTGCGAGTTCGCCGCGGAGATCACACAGGAGATCGAGAACAGGCAGCGACTCAGGGTCGTCCCGAAGGAAAAGAAGATGGTTAATATCATCGAGAAAAAAAGTCCGAAGATTGACCTCATCAAGCGCAAATAACGGCTGGGCGATTCGATGCGAATCAGCGAGATATTTTCACTACGGCGATGCCGAGTCTGTCACCGCGATAAGGAGCAGGCGAAGCAGGAGCAGGTGGTTAAGGGGGATGTCTGCGGCATCGAGCAGTGCCCCTTCCATGCTTACATCACAACGGCGATCAGGGAAGAATGGAAGGCCGAATTACTGAGTTTCGACCTCTCAAGCGAAGACGTTTTAGAGGGCGATGCGATCCGGGTTAGCTGGCAGACGAAAAATTGCGCGCGCGTCTCGATTACCGACTACGGCGAGGTTCCGGCGTCCGGCGCCGTCACGCTGGAGATGACGCAGTGGACGCGGCAGGTCGAGATCAATCTGGTAGACCTGTTCGGCGAGGAATTCCAACACACCCGGCGCATAAGAGTTCGGCGCAGGCCGAGTCTCCAGGTGATGGAGTTCAACGAACGTGTGCTGACGGGCGAACGGTCTTTAGTCCGTTTCAAGGCGAGGAACGCCAGGCAGGTTCTCCTGCTCGACCTGAGCGGCAGCGCGGCCACCCAGGACATCACGAACGAAGAAATCTTCACCACCGGGCCTTTAACGCAGGACGCAAGGTTCGCGCTCTGCGCCATCGGCAAGGACGGCGGTGAGGCCCGGCAGGAAATAAACATCTGTGTCTACGAGCCGCCGCTCGTAGACTTCTTCAGGGCTGACGCCGCCGAGACGGTTGACACGCTGCCCGTCCAATTCTCCTTCGATTACCGCAACGAAAGCCGTGTGGAGATTTTCCGCGACGGGGTGTCGCTGGCGGACGTGACCGGCGCGAAGGAGTACACCTGCTTTGCCGAGAACAAGACGGCGGCCGTTGCCACGCACAAGTTCTCACTCGTCGTGACGGGGCCGACGGGGGCCACGGCGATGCTGGAGCTGGGCAGCGAGTTGTTCGTCTACCCACAGCCCTCGATCAGGCAGGTCGAGTGTCGGCCCGGTCACGTCATCCTCTTCCCGCAACTGGCGTCCCTCACGGCCCGCGCCGGTTTCTGTGAAAAAATAATGCTCTCGGACGGGCACACCACCCGCATCGTGGAGCCTGACACGCCGGTTGAGGTACGCCCTTCGTCCGACACACAGTACGTCTTTACGCCCGTCGGGAAGCTTGGCTTTCAGGGCCAGCCGTGGACGACCACGATTCAGGTGGTTTACCCGGTGGAGATCGAAGCGGTCGCGAGCAGAAAGGTCACGCTGCCCAACCTGCCCGTCACCATCACCTGGCGCGCGAAGAATCACACGCGGATTCTGCTTGAGCCGGGCGGCATAGACGTGACGAACCTTGCCTCGTACGACATAAGACCGGAGAGAAAGACGGCGGTCAGGGTATGGGCTGTCAACCAGCTCGACAGGAAAGCGGCCGAGGTCTTCGTGGACGTCTTGAGCTACCCGAAGTTCGACGGGCGGCTGTTCGGCGGTGTGCCGCAGCCAGGGCTGCGGCCTGCCGAGATCAGTAACGCGACGCTGTCGTCGCTCACGGGGCGCATACCTTCGCGGCCCGCGCCCGCCCTCAGGCTGCCGCGACTCCCGAACCGCCCGCTCCCGCTCCCGAGCCTGTCGTCCAAACTTCTCTCGTCATTCAAACGGGTCATGCCCCGGAGCGGGTTCAGCCTGTTCCGGACACTGCGGGGCAGGCTGTTCAGTGAACTCAGGGCAATAGCGGAAAGGAAGTAGTCGCATGAAGTATTCAAGGTTGCAGCATTTCTTCTGGCTCATCTCCGGCTCCGAGATTTCGGTGCTGAAGGAGTGTGAGAACGAGTACAACCGCCACGCCAACATCGGCATGATGATTCTCATCACGTCTGTGTTCGGCTTTTTTACCGCCTACGTGGCCGGCTCCACCTTCGCCGGCGGGAACGCGTGGGCTGTGCTCGGCTTCGCCACCATCTGGGCGCTGCTGGTCTTCGCCATCGACCGCTCGATGGTGAACTCGATCAAGAAAGACCCAGAGGCCACGGCGCAGCCGTTCTGGTCGTTCTTCCTTCCCCGCCTGCTTCTCGCGACCATCCTAGCGTTCTTCATGTCGATTCCCCTGGATCACATCGTCTTCCCCGAAGCCATCGAACGGCAGATGAAGCTCAACGTTCACAACGACTGGCTGCGGCGGCAGGAGGAGTTGACGAGCGGCCTCAACGTCGCAGGCACAGACACCGCCCTGCAAGCCGTGGAGAGCGAACTCACCGGCCTGCGCGGAGAACTCGACTCCGAGTGCCCGCTGCCCGCTTACAGAGAGGCGAAGCAAAGCTACGACGACTGCTCGCAGAAGCTCACGTCTCTCAAAGCTAACTACGAGAACAAGAAAAGGGCCGCCGCGAATTATTTTAACCGGCTCCCCACCACGCCGCGTGGGAGTCGTATCGTAGACCAGACTTACGCCGCCTTGCGTAGAGAGAGAAATGAGGCGGAGGCTGCGGTGGCCCGGCAGACGAAGGAGTGCGACGAGTACCTAGCCGAGGCGCGCCGTATCGACTCGGAGTGGCGGACGGCCAAGCAACAGGAGATCGACGAAAAGAACACCCAGCGCTCGCAGACACAGAACCAGTTGAACACAGACCGGGAGACTGTCAGGACCAAGTCAGAAACCTTCATGAAGGAGCTGGAGGCGATGAAGGGTTTCGACACCAAGTTCACGACCCTGTTCCTGATGCCCAACTGGGGCGTGCAGGTGTTGAAATGGGCCATCTTCCTGGCGCTGCTCGTGATCGAGATTCTGCCCACCTACTTAAAACTAAAGACCCCCGTCGGACAATACGACATGAAAATGCACGAGCGGGAGGTGATGACCAAAAACGACATCAAGGCGCGCGTCACCTCCGAAGAGCAAATTATGAACCAGACCGAGTCGCATCGCGTGGCCGCCGAAGTCAGGCTGAACAAGGCGGTCATTGATCGAATCGCCGACATAGAGTTGCGGCTGGCGGAGGAGATGCTCGACGACTGGGAAGAGGCGGCCCGAGCGGAGGCGCAACGTAACGTGCGGGAGCTGGGCCAGCCGATGCCGGTCTGAGATATGCTGTTTGAAGACTACCCGCCCGCCTGGCCGGTGAAGGAATAGCGCCAGCCACCTTTGAATCCTAAAATGCGCCAGTCAAGGAGAGCGATCCTACATTAGACTGCGTGATGAGGAAGGGGCAGGGTCAAAAGGTTGGCTGGAAGCGATGCACGTATAACAGGCGAAGTTTGTCGCTTCACTGTTTCAGTTCGCCGCTTGAGAAAGATTAGCTAGTGACCTTAGGCTCTCGAAAATAATTCTCGTCACACCGGCGTCGATGATCTTCCTGCCTGCCGGATTCCGCGTTAATAGATGACAGCCTCGCGAAAGTTTGGTCGTAGCGCCATGAATGGTAAACGGCGGATGGGCCGCCGCGTTCGCTAAGGCAGGGCATAGGGTTGTGTTGCAAAGATTATTTTGAGTCACGAAAGGTCGTCTGGTTGATTCCATTATGCCGCGACCTGAAAGAGGTTTAAGACAAAATTCGCCTGGCTTTGTGCGTCACTACCACTTAATCTTTTGACCTGCCCCTTCCTCATCATATTCATCGATTCAATGCCTTCGAGAGTTCGTTCAGCAGTGTGAAAACTCTTGAAGCATTGAGAAGAGCGTACCTTCTTTTTGATGAAGCGGTGATCTTGCTCGATCACATTGTTCAGATACTTCACACGCCTCAAATTACAATTCGTAGGCAGTATCTTTTCTTGGCTCTGGTGCAAATAGCAGCTATGGTCGCACGTATGCTCAATGACCCCGAGCTTATGGCGCTATCACTATTTCCCAGATATGTACTACTGGTGTTCCGGTGCCAGTCGTTATCCGTGAAGTGTCGAACTGCCCCTTCTTGATCTTCTGCACTAACTCAATGCCACTGATTGTGACTGCTGCGTTTACGAAGTTCTTAAACCCGAGCATTGGATAAATGCGCTGCTTCACTCTTCGATGATCTTGCTCCACTATGTTGTTCAAGTATTTACTTGTCCAGACCTTTGTCTGTTGGCATAGCACTGCTTCCTTCTTCAATTCAGCGATAGCAGTGTGTGTCGCAGGATAGCCATCCAGCGTAATGCTCTGTGGATAACCGTGCCGCTCTATTGCTCTTGAGAAGAATCGTTTAGCTGCGGCAATATCTCTCTTCTCACTCAGCAGGAAATCGACCGTCAGTCCCTGCTTATCAACAGCGCGATAGAGATACATCCATCTCCCTCTGACTCTGATGTATGTCTCATCTACGCGCCACGAAGTGCCGACCTGCCGGGCATAACGCTGCCAGCACTTCTCGAATTCAGGGACGAAGCGTTGAACCCATCGCAGGATTGTTGATGAGAGACATCGACACCGCGCTCGGCCATCATTTCTACCAAGTCTCGATAGCTGAGTTTGTAAGTGATATACCAGCGGACACAGATAATGATAACTGTGCGATCAAAGTGGCGACCTCGAAACAGGGACGATACGTGAGGAGAAGGAGGCTGATTCATGCTAACGATTATCAGCCCAACCTAGCGTTTGCACCAGAACCTCGGCCATTAGCTCGTCTTTGAAGTTCACAATGCCATCATTTAATTGTTTGATGGGTTCCCCCGCCATTGAACCTGAGGTGTCGAGCAGAAGGAGGCAAGGGCAGCGCGGCTCCGGGTTCTCAGCAAATTCAGGGGCCGTAAACGGCACTTGATCGTGGAGATCACTCATGTGTCAGTTACCTTTTTTGATTATGTTCATTCACTTCGGGCAGATGTAAAACGCAATGTCGAAGGCAGCAGATGAACCTCTGTGCCTTGAGTGCCCTGATGTTTCGAGAGCTTAAAAGTGTTACGAAGTCAGGTCAGAGGAAAACGTGAGAAAGCCTCTGCTAGAGGAGGTCATCCTCCTCCGGTTCCACATCTGGTACGTACTCAAGTGCATGCTCGAAATTCTTGCGGTTGCCACGCGCAGCCCTCGCCCGTAGGTACTCAACCGTCATCCACGCTGCGGCCTTCTCCGCCGCTGCTGAGGAGATAAATTGCTCGACCGTCACACCCTCTCTCGCTGCCAGTTCGCGGATCTGTTTCATCAGCGAGTCCGGAATTACTTCTTCGACCATGCTCATGATATTTCTCCTAACTCCCGTAAAAATTCCTGCGGCCTGATTGCAGTAACGCCGAACTTCTCTGCCCCGGCGAAATCCCTCATGTTGAAGGTGACGATATATTTGCACCCACTTTCTACAGCCAGCTCCAGCACGAAGTCGTCCTTCGGGTCGGACAGCACGGGTCGCCATAAGTAGAAAATCTCCCGGAGGCTGGCCGAGGCACACAGAAAGTCAAGCACATCGTCCACCTGCTCCGGGGACAACAGGTGTCCCACGTCGGGCCGCTTCAGCACGTCCTCGTACTCCAAGAGGAGCGGCACCGACAGATTGATTCGCCAGCGCGGGTCGCCGACGAGCCTCAATAGCCGATGGGAGGCACCACGCCGTGAGCGTAATGCTGCCACAAGCACGTTGGTGTCAAGGACCACTTGATAGACTTTGCTCAAAGCCGTTTCAACCTTCACACGAAACCAGCGAATCGCGATCAGGAACAGACAAGGCTGCGCATCTAGCTTTAGTCATTCTGTGGTTCCGGTGCATTCAGACTCTCCGGTATCAGGCCGGAGTCGTTTGTGATTACACTTGGCTACACCCTTTTCAAATCCGCCGGGGTAATACATCCCGGTACCAAAACAGTCAGGGCATCCCCGTGCCTCCTCACGCGAGATTGTCGACCCTTGAACTTGGGTTTCGTCTTTTCCGGGTGGAGGCTGCTTCCGATTATCCAGCTTCCACAACCTGCGTCTGAGGTGCTCGGCCAGAAATGCCGGAACGGATGAAACGGTCGTCCGACCCGCGGCGATGCGAAGTTCAGTGATCAACACCTCCGCCAGTTCTGTCCACTTCGCGGCATCGGACGCAGAGGGTTGTCTGCCGGTAATCTCTCTAGCGTTCTCCCGTAGCAGACTGACGAATTCGGCGAACGCCTCATCATCAGTCCCCCGGTACTGATTTGATGATGAGGCTACGCCAAGTTGGGCTGCGGCTTCAGAAGAATTTCTATATTTATAAACTCCCGTACTTTCTACGGGAGTAACGGGAGTAGTTTCTACGGGAGTACTCCCGTAGTTTTTACCACCAGTTGACACTCCCGTACCGACTCCCGTACCGACTCCCGTAGTTACGATCCGCTTCGATTGAGGGTCGATCTCGATGCCCACCGTCTTACGTCTTTTGAGAATCTCCTTGGGGTCATAAATGCGGTAGCGTGGCCCTAGAGGATTGCCGTGGAAGTACGAGATTATCTCGACCGAGAGCTTCTCCTGAAGACCGTCGAGTGCCCGTCTGATGGTGCGGTCGGAGCGAATGCCTGTCTTGCTACACAGTTCCTTGAATCCGAAATGTCTCTCCCTCTGCCCCTTGCTCAGTGTCTCGCGATACATGACCGAATATATCTGCTGCTCCGAGGCCGTATGTGTCGCGTCAAGATAAGGCTGTTTCTCCTTATTTTCCGATTCAGACCTTGTCTCCGGCAGTGAAGTCCTTGGTGAGGCCGAAGAATCTTGATTTGAGCTTTCCGTAGATACACCCGTACTAACGGGTGTATCTACTGGCGTTGATACTGGAGTATTTACTGGAGTCCGAACGGGAGTAGGTACGCCCGTACTGCTACTAAGTGCTGTAGAGTCAGCGGTTTTATACTCGCCCTGAACACGCTCCCGCTCTTCTTTGGCCTGAAGAAAATCTCCAAGACTATGCCACTGCTGCTTCTTGTTGCTCATTAATTGAGGCCTCTTGTATCGCTAGCTCCACCGCCCCTACCGGAACGGTACGTTCGCCGGACTGTAGGGCCAGTACATAGGCGAAACCGCATATCTTCAATACCTCGCGCGGCACACCGCCGGTCGAGTTGTAAATCAGCTCCACAGTATCTTCGGTAAATGGATTAGGGATTTCGGCCTGCTCACACCGGAAGGAGATCATCTCTCGCGTCTCGGGTAGCGATAAAGGAGCCAGCAATGAGGGCAAAAAAATGCGCGAGCGGAGCGCCTTTTTGCTCTGATCCATCAGTTTAGCGCGCAATTCGAGCTGTGCGGCCAATACGATTTGAATGAGTTTGTATTTATTAGTCTCAAAATTCAGGAGAGTCCGAATCAGTTCCAGATGAGGACCCTTGAGCCGCTGGGCTTCGTCGACGAAAAGAACGCAGGTCTTATTCTCCTGGTCCAGTTCGATCAAAAAGCCTCGTAACTCATTCTCTTGGTCAACCATCGAGCGCTTAGGCTTGATGCCGAAGTCGTTGCAGATGGCCTTCAGCATCGAGAAATCGGAAGGGAAATTAGGCGAAGGCAGAATCGCTGTGACGAATTCATCGCCATTTTTCCTGTAATCAGCCCATAAGCGACGCAGCACGCTCGACTTGCCTGTGCCGACATCCCCCATAATGGCCGTTAAACCCTGGCGATTTTCGACCACATGCTGAACTTTAAAGACGGTACTTTTGAGCGCCGGCGTGAGATACAGGAGCTCGGGATCGGGCGAGATGGAAAACGGCTGAGTTCTCAATGTCCTCATGCGGCATGTTTATATCATCGTCAGTTTAGAAGGGCAACAGTTATTTCGAGAGGGGGGTAGCCAAACTGGGCTACTCGCGTGAAATAGATAAAATCTCTCCATTTGAGGTTCTCAAAAAAATATTTCGCTCAAATTCACCTTGCTTATCCCTGAACATTGCCAAATTCATTGTGTACGCACGTATGTTTCACAGCCACAAATTAACTTCAATAAAGGCATTGCAAGTGAAATTGTTTTCCGTTATGGTAATTCCGATAATGCTTATTTTGTGAATAACCCAATAAGCGTTTCTATTCAGCTATCGTGTAAAGGCAGGCAAACAAAGGTGATAATGGCGAGATAAAGGCATCATAACTCAAGCGTACTCCTTCTCA
>Ga0307513_10012889_pt1 | contig 10287 bp, 8 predicted proteins | sample 15_EM_MG_FD_202174 | JGI IMG/M metagenome (GOLD analysis project Ga0307513, IMG submission 202174) | Populus trichocarpa ectomycorrhiza microbial communities from riparian zone in the Pacific Northwest, United States - 15_EM | ecosystem: Host-associated > Plants > Roots > Unclassified | place...
GCCAGGTGCCGAAGAAGCCCATGGGGTTCTCGGCCTTGAGCGCGCCGACTTCGCTGGAACAGATGATGTCGTCGCAGATGATCGCCCAGTCGGCGAGGGTCTCTGATTCGGGTTTCCAGCGCCGTCCGCGGGCGCGCACCTGGTCGAAGGTGCGCGCGAAGCAGTCCATGTTGTCGGTGGCGAGCACCACGGATGCTTGGGCCTTCAGTTTGCGGAGGATCTCGAACAGGTCGACGTTGACCCTCATCCTGGCGCAGTCGACGTCGAGTCGTCTGCTGAGGAAGTCGTCCCGGAAGCGGCGGTCGAGCTGGATGTCCATGGTGGCGATGATCTGGTCGGACGACAGCAGCCCTTTCATCCACTCGTTCGCGACGGCGCTTTCTTTGGCGAAGATGCCAGCGAGGCCGGCCTCAAGCTGGCCGCGCAGTGGATGCGTCGCGCTTTCGCGGATGGATATCCAGAAGGGATCCCGGGAGAGGACGCCATGCCAGTCGACAAAGACGACCCTGGGCCACAGCGGTAACTGTCGCATGCGCTCGGCTTGCCCCTCTCAGGTGTCGCGGCGGTGCAGCAGTTCGGCGATGTGAGCTTCGGCGAGGCTCACCAGCTTGGTCGGGTCGAGCGTCCCATCTAGCCAGACGATGCGAGCGGGTTCGCGGTCGGTGGCGTGGGTGTAGAAGTCGCGGATGCCGTCGTTGAAGGTCGGGTCGATGAAGATGCTGCCTGGTGGGAACTTCCTCCTGTTTCGATCAAGAATCGTCCGCTGGCTGACATCCAGGTATATTACGAGATCCGGCCATGCCGGGGCCGCTGATCGGGCGATGATGCACTCGGCCGTTGCTAGGCAGCTCAGACCTGTCACGCGTTCGAGCGCGTGACGGTGCGCGAGCAACGTGTAGACGCTACGGTCCATCAGTACAAGATCGGCGGGGTCGCTGCGGGCGGCCGCGGCCCGGTCCGCCTCCACCTCCAGCAGCGCCCGCACTGCCTCTTCGTCTTCAGCGACCGTCTCGGGTACCGGGCGGGGGAGGAACCGGCCTCCGCCGGCGTGATCGGCGTAGCAGCGCACGTGGCTGACGGTGATCTCGGTCAGCTGCACGAGCAGCCCTCGGCTGAGTGTGGTCTTGCCCGCGCAGCAGGGCCCTTCGATCGCCACCCATCGCTTGGTTGTCGGCGTGTTAGCGGCGTTCGGTCTTGCCGACACCCGATCCTCCTCTCAACAGTCGGGCGAGGCCGATGAACCCGCCCACGCCGAACAGTGTGGTCGCGACCGGGCAGGTGACGAGCCTGGCCAGCCGTGTCGCCCATCGTGCGGATGCGCCGATGGCCAGGTCCGTGTAGAGCAGTTGGGCGCCGTACGTCACGGCAACGGCGGCGGCTATCCATCGCACCGGCCCGCTGCCGACCGCGAGTACCAGCGCGGTGGCTGGCGGGGCGAGTGCGCAGCCGAGCCATTCCAGCGCGGACCCGAATGCGGACGCGGCCATGAGCCGTGCCCGCCAACCGGGATGGGTGGTCGGGTCGCGGAGGTAGGTGCGGAACCGGGCGGGGCCGAAGAACCATCGGGCGGCCTGGTGAAGCTGCGTGCGGGTCGAGCCGGGTACCTCGGCCCGATCCAGGCTCGGCACGGCCACCATGGGCAGGTTGCGGGAGCCGAGGTAGAAGCTGTAGTGCATGTCTTCCAGCGGTGACCGGGCCGGGAATGGGAGCTCCAGCAGCAGCGACAGCCGTATGCACAGCCCGTGCCCAGTGACGTGTGCGTACACGTACGAGCACAGCGCGCGCTTGAGCCGGCCCACTGCGGCGGACCGGTTGACAAGCCGAGGGATCTCGAATCCGAGCACGAACCGGTTGGCGCGCAGCGCGGCTCCCTGACCAACGCCTCGCACAAGCCGGGCCGCGAGGCCCGGCCGCGCGGCACCTCCGGGCACGCGCAGGTCGAAGCTGGAGGACTGGTGGAACACGCCCGCGCGGTCTGAGCAGGCGTGCGCGGCGGCCTGGGCGAAGTGATCCAGGGAATCGAGCGGTGGGCGGGAGTCGGCGTCGTAGCAGACCAGGAATGCTCGCTCGGCCGATACGTCGCCGAGCAGGATGTCGGCGCAGTAACGAGCGGCGAAGTTGAGCTGGTCGCCCTTCAGACCGTCTGCCTCCGGGTAGTGCAGGTGGACGATCTTGCTCCCGCCGGCGACCCGCTCCACAGCCGCGATCGTGTCGGCCTCCGCCTGGTGGTGATGCGCCTCGGCGGTTTCCCGGGCGGTGGTGACGATGATGAGCTGCGCGGTGTGGCCGTGGACGAGGGCCTCGAAGTGCGTGATTGTGTCCGCGATGCCGGTTGCCTCGCGTAGCACCGGTAGCACCACGAAGAATGTCGGCGCAGTGGCGGCGGAAGCCTCGGGGCGCCGGCCAGCGTCGTGGGCCGGCGGCCGTCGCAGGAAGCGTGCGGAACGGACGACCGCCGCGAGGATGACGAGCTGGCGAACCAGGACACCGGCCAACAGCGTGCCGAGCAGGATGTTGAGCACCGTCACGCCGTCCGGGTGCGCTGCCGCCGTACACCCGCCCGTCCGTCATCGCCGAGGGGCAGCTGGGTGGCGGCGAGGTCCGCACGGTCGGCGGTGCCGGCGTCCGGCTCGCTTGGCGTCACGTACCGAATCTTGTTCTGGCCGCGGACGAAGTGGCGTGGGTCGGTGATCGGTTCACCCGAATACGGCCGGGCTTCGTCGCCGCCCCACCTGGCGACGTACTGCGCGTGGAAGCCGTCGCACACGGCCCGCAGGGCGCACCCATCGCAGGCCGGCACGTGCACGTACTGGTGACGCTGCTGCTGCCGGGTGGACGCCTGCAGGTACCACTCCGGTGGTGGGCTGCCCTGGTGGCCGGCGTCGTACCAGGAGTTGTAGTCCCACTCATGCGGGTCGTAGGGAAGCTGGTAGCCGGTGTAGACGTGGGCCTCACGGCCCGGCAACTGGCAGGGCGGCATGTAGCGGACGTTGGCCTCAACGCCGAGTGCGGTGCAGCGGTCGATCGCGGCAGCCAGGTACGGGGCGATCTCGGAATGCCGCGCCTGGAACGGGATCTGCGGCTGCGCCGCCCATTCGAAGTATGGGTTGAAGGTGAGGAAATTGACCACCCGGGCGCCAGCGGCGCCGGCCAACTCGGCGATCGCCTCCAGCTCGGTCAGGTTGTCCCGGACCATGGTGACGTTGAACCGGAACGGCACGCCGAGCCGCCGCAGATTGTCCAGGGCGGCTCGCTGGCGGGCGAAGTTGTCTCGGCCGCGGCCGTGGATGGCCCGCGCCGTCTCGCCGATGCCATGGATCGACACCAGCGCGTCGTGCAGGCCGGCGTCGGCGAAGGCTCGGGCACGGTCCAGATCCGCCAGGTGCATGCCGTGGGTGATGACCGTCGGTCGAAGGCCGATCCGGGCGGCGTGGGCGACGATATCGAGCACGCGGGGATGCAGGGTCGGCTCGCCACCCATGAAGTCCACGTACGCGTTGCCGTAGAAGAACCGGAACTTGTCCAGCACCGCAGTGGCCTCGTCAACCGGCATCCACGCTTTCTCGCGGCCGGCGACCATCTCGTCGTAGCAGAACTTGCACCGCACATCGCAGGCCAACCCCAGCCACAACACACCCCGGCGGGTGATCTCCCGGCTGGTCGACCATTCGACCTGTGGGTGGGTCGCTTCCATGAGCGCCTCCTCGTCCTCGTGGGGCCTGCGTCGGTGTGCCGAGTTCGGCGTGGTGGGCCGATGTCAGAGGTAGATCTGTCGATACCGGAGCGCGCCGTGGATCTCGCCCACGAACACGCCGGCGGCCTCCACCAGCTGCAGAACCGCTCGTGATGCCGGGCCTGGATCACCGGCGGCGAGCCGGACCAGGCCCCGAGGCGCCGCCGCCAGCGCACCGGCGGTACGTCGCAGCGGGTAGGTGTCCATCACAAACCAGCGGCCGGATACGTGCCGGTACTTGGCGAACAGCAGCACCTGGTAGATGGCGTAGAACCAGAACCGGCGAAAGTGCGCGGCGACCGTAGCGCGGTCCTCGTGCCACACCACCGCATCCATCACCAACACGAGGGCGTGGCCGGCGAGCCCGAGCTTGTAACACAGGTCAACGTCGTTGCCCGAACGCAGATCCGGATCGAACCCGCCCACCGCGCGGACCGCCTCCGTGGCGAAGCCGGCGTTGGCGCCGACGACGTACGGCAGATGCAGAGCGGGCAGATAGTTCAACCGGCGTTGGCCGTCGGCGACCGTGATCGCGTACCGCTGCGTCCAGGTCTTCGGGTTGTACTTGCCGATCAGGCCACCGACCCCGGCGATGTCACCGACGGCGAGGCGGTGGGTCAGGTTCTCGATCCAATCTGTCTCTGGCACGCAATCGGCGTCGATCAGCAGCAGATACCGGCCACGCGCCGCCTGCAGCCCGACATTGCGGGCCGCGGCGGAGTTCGCGATGGGGCTGTGCCGGTACCGGACAACGCCACCGAGCCCGTCGACATCCCCGAACCGTGCGCTGCCGTTCTCCACGACCAGCACCTCGTACGCATCCCTGGGCACGGTCTGGTGCAGCAACCGGTCGACCAGCCGGTATACCCGCTGGTCGTCCTTGACCGCCACCACCACCGACGCCAACAGCGGTACCTCAGTCACGGAACTGCCGGCACATCGACGGAATCAGACCGAGCGTCATGTTCCGCGGCGACGAGCACTGCTGGCAGAACGGGATGCGGTCACGGCGGAACGCCTCGAACGCCTCACCCGACCACACCTCCGCCAGGGGTTGGCGCATCACGTTGCCTACCTCGCCCTGGTGGGAGATCTCCACCAGACAGCACGGCAGCGCCCGCCCGTCTGGCTCGATCAACGTGTAGAAGTTCGGTACCCGGCATGCCTCGCGCACGCTTTCCGCGTCCGGCCAGTACACGCCGCGGGCGTAGTTTTCGTCGCTGTTCTCCTGGGAGAAGAACGTGCCCAGCACGAATGCGGCGTTGGACTGTACGACCTCGGCCGTGTCCTTGTCCCGCAGCACTGCCAGGATCGCCGGGACTACCCGGTCGCGGAACTCGCCGATCTCCGGCACGGTCAGCAGCGACCGTCCGACGGTGTCGCCGTACACGTTCATCAGGTAGATCGAAGCGATACCGGTATCTACGCAATGCGCCACCAGGTCCGGGATCTCCCGGAAGTTGTCGCGCGTGATCACTGTCATGTAGTTCATCCGGAAGTCCGCACGACCCGAGCCGGCGTCGCGTACCGTCTCGATTGCCTTCATGATTGTGGGCAGCGCCTTCTGGACGCCGCGCAGCTTCTGGTATTTGGCCGGATCCAGGGTGTCGACGGAGAAATTCCACGCACCCAACCCGGCGTCGATGATCTCGTGTGCCTTGTCCACCGTGACACCGGTCCCGACCGAGTTCATCAACACGAACACGCCGGAGTGCCGTTTCGCCGCTTGGATCACCTCAACCAGATGCGGGTACAGCAGCGGGTCGCCGCCGCTGAGCTGGAGTTCCTCCATGCCCAGTGCGGCCGCTTCATCGATGGTCCGCAGCGCGAGATCCAACGGCATGTTTCCCGGATTCGCCGGTCGCACACCCGGCGTCCGGGGCAGCGTCCGCAGCTCCTGTTTGCGATCGGCCACCATCTCCCGGTAGTAGTCCTGCCGTAGATCGCAGTACGGGCAGCGGTGATAGCAGTACACCGTGGGCTTGAGCACGAACTGCTTCAACCTCCGTGGAACAGCCGGAGCAGACAAAAGAGATCACCTGACCTTCAGCGCGGTCAAGACACCGGACGACACTGACATCCGTCGATCCGGCCGCCTGTCGTCTCCTTATGGTCCGCTCGCTGTAGGTGCTGACTCAACACCTTGCGGTAGTTGTACGAAACTCGACATCAGCAACGGCCGACGCCGAATCACGTCATCGCTCGTGGTTCGGATAGCCCTCGGCCTATCGAGGCGTCCCACGCTGTAGGCCGGATACCGCCAATTCGCCAGCGATCAAACCGCCGGGGCCGGGAACGCTACCGGTTGGCCAGGTCGGGGATGACGACGGCGAGCAGACTCGTGATCGTCGGGACGAAGATGCTCAGCGCCGCCAGAGGATTGCGCAGCAGCGGAACGTCGAGGTGCAGCAGCGCTTCCAGCCGAGCCCGGTCGGCGACCCACGCGTCGGTGGGACGGCCGTCAGCCGGCAGTGGGTAGGCGCGCTCGATGAGGTCGCGTGCACGTGCCCGCCAGGTCGCGACGAGCGGTAGCCCGATGGCGGCCTGCAGGACGGCGAACAGACCGCCGAACAGCAGCACCACCGATCCGGGAAACTCGTCCGCCCGGTTCGGGGCGTACGCGATGAACGCCGCCCGCAGCGCACCCGCGGTCACGATGGCGATGACGATGCTGATCGCGGCGACGGTGATGCAGTACGTAATCAGCCGCCACAGGTGGCGCAGTTCCTTGATCGTCTCCTCGATTGACTCCGTCCTGGCGGCATCCGGCGTAGGGTCCACAGTGGCCGCTTTGAGGCGAGCGCATTCGGCGTGGGCCAGCCATACCAGGGTGAGCCAGGGGATCGCGGCCAGGTAGCCGGAGAGCAGGACACCGCGGGTGCGCCAGGTCGGGTGTTGCACCGGCAAGTCGGCGGCTGCCGGCCACGGCTCGGTGGTCAACGTGAACGCGATGAGCGCCGCCATGAACAGCGCGGCGACGCCGAGGTACCCATAGCGACGGCCCGTAGGCGCGTGCACGAGTCCCCAATCGCGATGCGGCCGGACGATCGCGCGGACGCCCAGCACCAGTATGACGGCGAACACCGCGACGGAACCGCCGGCCAGGAAGACCCAGGTCGCCCACTCGGCACTGCTGACGAAGTGTTCGCTAGCAGCCGTGCCGTCGTCTGCCGCATACCCGACGACCACGCCCGCCAGCCACAGCAGGACCAGCGAACCGATCGTCAGCGTCGGTGGAGAGAACCGCGGCGGTCGGTAAGCGGCTGCCATGGTTCGCGTCTCACCGCTGCCGAGTCATGTCGTGATGTACCCGCGCCGCGCAGATGACCCAACGGCTGTTTGAGGCCGTCCTGGTCGGCTGCCTACCGCTCGTGCCAGTCACGATCCGCGACACCGCCCCGGTTCGCACCCACTGCTCGCACATCACTGGCGGCTGTCATCCCCGGCAGGCTCAGGGAGCTTCGCACGCTCCAGCGCGTCGGCAATGGCCGCGAACTCGCTGAGTGCCGCCTCCAGGTCGTCGACGATCTCGCGGGCGATCACTTCGGGCGGCAACAGGGCGTCGGCGTCGTCCAGGCTCGGGTCTTGCAGCCAGGTGATGTCCAGGTTGACCTTGTCGCGGGCCAGTAGTTCCTCGTAGGTGAACGGCTGGAAGCGTTCAGTCTCCTCGCGCGAGGCGCGTGGTTGGCCGGCCAGGTAGCAGCCGACGAAGTCGTCCAGGTGGTGGCGCTGGAGACGGTTCTGCTTCAGCGTGAAATGCTGGCCGGTGCGGAAGTCGTAGACCCACAGCTTCGACGTCCACGCGGCCTCGGGCCGGGCCGGCTTCTTGTCGAAGAAGAGCACGTTGGCCTTGACACCCCCGGCGTAGAAGATGCCGGTCGGCAGCCGCAGCAGGGTATGCACGTCGAACTGCTTGAGCAGCCGCCGCCGTACGGTCTCGCCGGCGCCGCCCTCGAAGAGCACGTTGTCGGGCAGTACCACGGCGGCGCGGCCCGGCACCCCGAGCATCGAGGCGATGTGCTGGACGAAGTTGAGCTGCTTGTTGGTGGTGGTGACCCAGAAGTCGTTGCGGCTGTAGGCGATGTCCTCACGCCCCGCCCTGCCATTCTCGCCGATCACGGTGATCGACGACTTCTTCCCGAACGGTGGGTTGGCTAGCACCACGCTCGGGTACTGCTTGGGCGGCTCGGCCAGGCTATCGCGTACGTCGATCAGAGATGGACCATTGGGACGGCCGATACCGTGTAGCAGCATGTTCATCGCGGCAAGGCGGGCGGTGCCGTCTACCAGCTCGGCGCCCCAGATCCCGCCGGTGGCCAGCCGTTCACGTTGCTCCGGGTTGAGGTCAGCACCGTGGCGCTCGGTGACGTAGTCGGCGGCGGCGAGCAGGAACCCGCCGGTGCCACAGGCCGGGTCGCAGACCGTGTCGTCCGGGCCGGGCTGGACGCAGTCCACCATGGCTGACGTGAGGGGGCGCGGGGTGAAGTACTGACCGGCGCCGGACTTGATGTCCTCGGCGCTCTTGGCGAGCAGCTCCTCGTAGGCGTCGCCCTTGACGTCAACGCCCTGGCTGGACCACTTCTCCTTGTCGATCAGGTCAACGATCAGCCGTTTGAGCTTCGCCGGGTCCTGGATCTTGTTCTGTGCCTTACGGAAGATCACACCCAAGGTGCCCGCTTGCTTGGCGAGATCCTCCAGCGTGTGCCGGTACTCGATCTCCAGCTTGTCGCCGTCCGCGTCGAGCAGGCGCTGCCACGCTGCCGCGACGCCGGCCAGCGCGGTCTCCGCGTTGAGCTTGCGGGTCGCCCGCTCGTGCGCCATCTTCAAGAACAGCAGGTACGTCAACTGCTCCACGTAGTCGATCGTGGAGACTCCGTCGTCGCGCAGCACATCACAGTAGTTCCACAGCTTCGCGACGAGCTGTCGGGTGTCGGCAATACTCACCAGAGGGTGCCTTCCTGGATCTCAGCGCTGGCGCCGGCGGGAGGGTCGGAGTGAGCCGGCGCAGCCTCGGGCCGGGGCTTTCTCGCCGCCCGCCCCCTTGTGCTCGGAATCGGCCGCGATGCCGCTGATTCTTGTCTGATCCTTACTAGGAGACGATCGGCTGGTTCATCCATCGGCTCCTGCGGCGCCAACCGCCCTGCAAAAGCTTCTGCGAGCAGTGACTTGCGTAGGGCCACGCTTCGGATACCGGTCGAGCGCAAAGCACCTGCAGTCGCTGTCATCAAACTTGTCTGACGCTCGACTTCAGACAGGATTTCCGTTAATTCCTTCCGAGGTGGCACGGGAATGGGGAGCTGAGCGAGAGTCTTGCTATTCAGATTGTGTTGACCTGCCGATGAAGCGGCCTTGCCTTCGAGGTACTGGCGCCACAGCGTGCTGTCAACAACGATTCTGATCCAGTCGGCTGGAACACCGTCGGGAACAAGTCGGAACCGAATGAGGTAAGAAGCAAATGCGACTTCAAGAGACTCTCTGACAGTGGCCACTCGACCGATAAGATCCCTACTTCCATTGGTTCTAACAAACAATACATCGCCAGCTCTTACATACAGGTTCGCCAGATCAAGAGAAGGGTCGACTGCGTTCTTAAGGTCCCGTAGATCGATTTCGCCGTCCTGGATGTTTGGAATCCGCAAGACAGGAGTCCCGGCGGCGTCATAGTTGCATTTCGTAGATGTCCCGTAGCCGTGGTCGTAACACAGGGCGTCGAGGCTTACGACCTTCCAGTGTGACGGTGGTTTGTAGCCGGCGATCTCTGCAGGCATCGCAGGGGCGCCCGCTTTGCCAATGAGCCGAGTCCTTTCGGCCTCAAGCTCACGTAACTCCCTTTCGGCATCGAGTTCTGAGGTCTGTGACGCCAGGTGCCCTGCGACGGCGGCGTGAAGCAGGCTCCGCGACAGGACTCTCAGACGACGGGCCGCGAACGTTGCGCCGGATGCCGCTGCTTCCAGGCGCGATAGGTGATCCTCAAGGCAAGCGACGATTCGCCGCTGTTCCGCGATGGGTGGTAGTGGCACAGGGAGGGCCTGAAGGAAAGACCTCGACACTCGTCGCTGCCCAACGGCGCCGGTCATGTTGCGTTCCGCAAGATTTCTGATTGCCGGCTGCAGCAGGTAGTACATTAGATATTTTGGCACAACCGCTCCGCGAGCGCGGAGGACGTGATACTCGGTGCTACCTACCGCCCTTCCGCCAATTAGGTTGGCGGCCAGTGCAATCTTCCCATTCTCCATGCACGGCGTTATCTTGGAAAAGATTACATCGTCATCCTGGAAATGCGTTAGTGATCGTTTCTTTACATCGCGATAAGTGGTCCTGCATCTTGGATCAAGTCGCCCAGTTTCGGCCTCGACCAACGCCATCGGGACGAGAGAAAGTTCTTCATCGTCCGTAATCATTCTGTCGAAGTGGCGTGGATTCACCTCACAGAGTTCCCCGATCGTGGCTGACGCCCAGCTAGGCGGAAGGTCGGTCATGCGGTTAGGTCCCGGTTGAGGTCGGTGAGGATGGCTTCGGCGTGGTCGTTGTCGAAGGCGTGGAGGAAGCCGTCG
>Ga0307513_10012890_pt1 | contig 10286 bp, 14 predicted proteins | sample 15_EM_MG_FD_202174 | JGI IMG/M metagenome (GOLD analysis project Ga0307513, IMG submission 202174) | Populus trichocarpa ectomycorrhiza microbial communities from riparian zone in the Pacific Northwest, United States - 15_EM | ecosystem: Host-associated > Plants > Roots > Unclassified | place...
TTTAAGCTCGCCCCGCGGTCCCAGGTGTTACCAAGTTGGCACCGACGGGGTATCCCTAAGGAGATGATCTCCGGTACGTTTGTTCGTTGCCCTCCACGAGAGAAATGTATGTCAATTGGTGGCGGTCGTCTGTAACTTCTAGCAGGTGATGCAGATTGCGTGGTTAGGTGTTCCCCGGGGGAAGATGCAACGAACGGCTTCTTCGTTTCCTGCTTCGTGCGCCAATCTCAAGGGGAATTGACAAAGTTGGGGAAACGGAGTCGACCTTCCGTAAGAGACGAAATCTATGAGGGGGAGACCGGGGAACGCGGTGAAGGCGTTATCCATATGGAGAAGGATGCGGGTGGGCGGAAACGGAGCAGACAGAAGAGGAAAACGAAGTTCACGTCAACGTGAGTCCAGACTCAGGGGTACCTCATGAACTTTGTTGAGGGTGAATTCAAGGGTTGCTGATCACGCGGGAGTAGCATACGGCACAGAGATAGATTCGAGGGCTACAAGTTCGACGACCCAGTACTGAAGGAGAAAATGTTCGTGGCTAGTGTGTTAAGGAGGAATACGTTCGTGTGCAGTCGGGGGTCAGCCACAATGCAAAAGGAGGAAGGTTATACCATCTGCATACTGTGAACGTTCTGACAAACCACCAAAAAGAAATACCATGTAAGAGACTGTCGAGGCACCACTGAACACTAGGGAAAAGGTAGTCGGCTGGTTATATGAGCAGGACAAAGGAGGTGGACGATCTGGAAAGAAGTGAGCGTTCGGTTGGTCCAGATAGTTGTGATTGCTGGGGAGGTGAGAAAGGCGAATCGGTTGCTTGTTAGCATCGGGATCTTATCAAGAGCTTTAGTGAGCGGGAGTAGGGGCGTTTTGCTGTTGCTGCGTGTATTGGCCCTGATAATATGATGCGTAGTTGTCGCCGTATCCTTGCTGCTGCTGGTACCCTTGGTAGCCGCCCTGCTGTGGTTGACCCCATTGGTTAGCGCCTCCATAGCCTCCTTGCATACCAGCGTATCCCGCATCAGGGCCAGGGGGTCGGAACTGTTGAGGCTGCGACTGCGACTGTGACTGTGGGATGTTTGTCTGCCACATCTCAGGTCGACGCCAGGGGGGGATGTTGGTTCCTCCAGCGGTAATATCGTGTCCGGCACCTCCGGCCCAGGGCTTCGCACCATCTCCGGGTCCCTTCCCACTCTCTCCTAGCTCCGCCATAAGGTTAGCGTACTCCGAGTCGAACCCACTCTTGCCCACGGTCGGGCTCTGGCTCTGCACAACAGCCGTAGGATCCCTGTTGACCGGGCAGTCACGAGCCATGTGTCCGGCGCTCCCGCAAACACGGCAGATGATGTTAGCAGTAAAGTTGCGCTGCTCGGGACACTCATACTTCCTGTGACCGACGTTGCCGCAATTCTGACAGACTTGATTTTCATCGTCTCGAAGGGTTCCATTAAGGGCAGCGAGTTCGCGGAGCTGATTGCGTTTATGATCGTTCTGGCCTTCGGGTGTGGAAGCGGCCTAATTTCAAAAGATGAGCAAAAAGTTGAAATTGCGGAGGTAAGGCCTAACTCACGGTTTCGATAACCCTGTTGATCAATCTCACGCAGGAAGCAACCTTTTCCTCAGTGTCAGCAGTAACAAGACAATGGAGATCTTCCTCCGCGTCTTCGGCGTACTGATCCGGCCTGGCCTTGCCTTCTTTAACGCTGCCCTTCCCTCGGATGCTGATCTTGGCACCACTGTCTCTCTCCATCTTCTTCAAGCTGTTACCGCGAGGACCAACGAGCAAACCGAAGAAGTTAATCTCGGGGAATTCCTTGACGGGGATGTAGACCTTCTCCGACGGGCGGTGAGAACGTTTCTGTTGCTGATATTCGACGGGCGGTCGGAAGTTAGGGTCATTCTTCATAGCACGGTCGACTAGTTTGATGCGCTCTTCTTCGAGCTTTTTGCGGTAGCGGACCTCCCGAGTGTTAGTCCTGCGACCGTGATTGTCGTAAGTGGGGGGTGGTGATGGTGACCTACATCAGCTTAGTCAGCAACCGGTCTACAGGGAAAACGTGGCGTAGGGCTCACCTCTCGCGCTCCGGGGGAATGAAGTCGTTAAGCCTGAGTTTGCGATTGATCTCCTCCAACCTAAGGTGGATGGCATAGTTGTCAAGCTGAGCCTGAGACACGCCGTTGGCGGAAATCGCAGTGGGCAGCCCAGGAAGTTCGGCCTTGGCCTCGCCCCAACGACTGCGTCGCTTACGCGGGGCGTTGGAATCAGCTAGATAGATGTGAGAGGAAATAGGTCACGAAAATCACGGTTAGTAATGGTCAGTATGGATGAGTAGATTGTGCACGCGAAGGTGGAGAAGACAGGAACGAAAGGTAATATCACCAACGTTGCAAAGAGATTTCTCCCGATACACCACGATGTGCGAGGAATCGTTCGCGTGCTAGTGATGGTTTTGTGAACGTGTTCTACTTACCGGGTGTAGGGGTCGAGGGCGACTCTTCCCGAGACTTGGGTGGACTGTCGTTTCCGTACGGTCTGGAAAAAGTCGTCGGCGAAGGTTGAGCGAGTTGTGGCGGGGTGTTGTCTTCGACTGGGGCTGGCCCAAATCTTCTTCGGCTCCCCAACGGCGCTGAACACAGGGGCTTCCGTCAGATACTTGGTTTCAAAAAATTGCACGAAATACGTACTGTCGTTGGTACCGGAAACTTCACGGGTAGCTGGTCTCCACATAGCGTGCAGCAGAGGATGTCAGAAGGACGGGAGAGGAAAGATAAAATGGGAGGAGATGACTGTGCTGAACAAAGCGTGACCAACTCCGCGACTTGCCGGGCGAGAGTCATCCCCGCATCCGTGGCTCTCACACCCCCCCAGTTCTTTGTCACACACTTTCATGTCCAGTAAACGATACAGTGAGGGTATGGCCCACGAAATATCGCCAATAATTGCGTTGATCCTCATCACTTCCGCAGACACACCGGTACTCGCCCACAAACGACAGAAATTTGGAGATGATTCGGTTGAAGGAGATGTCGAATATGTAGACGTCGAGGATCCACCTTCACCTCCCCCAGCTTCTCAGCTCGTACCGAGAGGCGCAACGATCAGGCTCAGCGCTCTAACTCGAAAGCTTGACCAGGGAAAGAAGGGCAGAGAACTGGGCTCCGTGATTGCCCATCGAAAGCAGCAGGACAAGCTCATCTCGCACATCTTCAAGGACAGCGATTTTTCGTGGCTCCACCTGAAGGCCGACCACTCCGCTCGGCCCATATGGATAAGCCCTGAGGACGGCCATATTATCCTTGAGGCCTTCTCCCCAATTGCGGAACAGGCCCAGGATTTCCTGGTGGCGATCAGTGAGCCTGTTAGCAGGTACGCAAATGTCTTTTTACCACACCGATGTACATATTCGAATACTATTGGAATCAGACCTGCATTCATTCACGAGTACAAGCTCACATCTTATTCGCTCTATGCTGCCGTGTCGGTTGGTTTGCAAACAGAGGACATCATCGAAGTCTGTCTCTCTTCTGCCCCGTTTTGGCTGACCGAGACTGAAACTGGTGCCATCCAGGTTCTGAACCGCATGTCAAAGGTTCCGGTACCTGAATCTATCACGAACTTTATCCGCGAACGCACCCTCTCGTATGGCAAAGTCAAACTAGTCTTGAAACACAACAAGTACTACGTGGAGTCGAGCCATCCTGAGACCCTCCAAACCCTCCTGAAGGACGACGTCATCCGATCGGCCCGCGTTCACACTCAGGCTGTAGACAATAGCATCAAGGCGGCGACCTTCACAACTGGCAAGGTTCCCGCGAAGGGTGTACTTATCATCCCTGGGACGAAACAAGGCGACAAGAAGAAGACTGACACAACCAGTGGCGCATCATCCACCCCTGGCGTAAACGGAACCACTGACACCGATTTGTTCACATCGGTGGTTGGAGTTGATGCGGGTAAAGTTTTCTGTTCCCTTTGCTTGTAACCTGGCTGCTAACCACTCCTGTGATCGTCTTTCATTTAGACGAGGTCGAGGAGGATGATGATCAAGTTCACGCATTCCAGATTGACGATGGAAAGATTGACGTGAGTTCTTACGTTACTTTTGACTGCGATGGGTTAATAGTCATCAATCGATCCATCGGGATTGCCGAACCTTAGGATGTGAAGAAACGCTGTGTCTTGCTGGAATATCCAATGCTCGAGGAGTATGACTTCCGAAATGATACCGTAAACGCCAATCTGGATATTGATCTCAAGCCGGCAACGGTCATTCGACCCTACCAAGAGACCAGCTTGAGTAAGATGTTCGGAAACGGGTAGGTGAAAGGCATCACCGGCCAATCGGCATGGATTGGGCTGAAGAACGTTCTAGGCGTGCGCGCTCCGGCATTATTGTATTGCCCTGTGGGGCGGGCAAAACACTTGTGGGCATAACTGCGGCCTGTACGATCAAGAAGTCGTGTCTTGTACTCTGTACCTCCTCGTAAGTCTATAGCGTGTTGTGATTTACTATTTGATAGCTGAAACTGTTCGTTACAGAGTCTCAGTTATGCAATGGAGACAGCAATTCATGCAGTGGTCTAACGTTACCGACAAGCAGGTTGCCGTATTCACTGCTGATCAGAAAGAAAAGGTGCGATCGAAAAAGCGGGTGGAACTCACCGACCCTGCAGCCATCAGGCTTTGGCGGGACCGGACTGACCGATTACACCCGAACTTTGTAGTTTGCTGGAGAAAGTGGTATCGTCATCTCGACATACTCCATGGTAGCCAACACGACGAATCGATCACACGAAGCAAAGAAGATGATGGACTTCTTAACGTCCCGCGAGTGGGGTTTCATCCTCCTGGACGAGGTGCACGTCGTCCCGGCGAATATGTTTAGAAGGGTTGTAACCACGATCAAAGCACACTCCAAACTGGGACTGACTGGTACGTCCGGGCGGCGTTTGTGGCACGGTGGTGCGCCACTGACGGATTTGCACGTACGATCATCCGGGATTTTAGCTACACTCGTCCGAGAAGATGACAAGATCGAAGACCTCAATTATATGATTGGTCCTAAGCTGTACGAGGCAAATTGGATGGACCTGGCTGCCAAAGGGCATATTGCAAATGTCCAGGTAAGTCTAAGCCTCGTCTGCAGATGGAATTTAAATTCACATGCGGTACCGGGATCTTCGCTGATGCCATTGGAATGTCCGAACAGTGCGCGGAAGTGTGGTGCCCCATGACTCCGGAATTTTACCGCGAATACTTGCGAGAGCAATCCCGGAAGCGGATGTTGTTGTACTGCATGAATCCAAAGAAGTTCCAGGCCTGCCAGTTCCTCATAAAGTATCACGAGGAGCGAGGGGATAAGATAATCGTCTTCTCGGATAACGTTTATGCACTCGAGGTGCGTGATGCAGATCCACCTCCCCCGATACGTAAGGGTTGCACCGATTGGGGGAGTTCCCCTCGTTTTTATTTTTGCCATCTCACCTGGAGACCGCATCACCGGAACCTATTGCTGACCTTGTTGTCGTATTTGTAGGCGTACGCCAAGAAACTGGGAAAGTTGTTTATCCATGGAGGGACTGGGCAGGTGGAACGGATGAGGATCCTACAACTATTCCAACACCATCCAGAGGTCTCTACGATCTTCCTATCAAAGGTCAATCCTCTAATTTTCCCTCCGGCTGGCAATTTGGAATGGGGGAGCTGAAATTCCGATGTGAAATTTTGGTTTTCAGGTCGGTGACACCTCGATCGATTTACCGGAAGCGACATGCCTTATCCAAATATCATCGCACTTTGGATCACGGAGGCAGGAGGCACAGAGGCTTGGTATGATGCTGGTCGCCGGATTTCTGAGCGCTCAAGCGCGCTGATGATGGTTTCACAGGTCGGATTCTACGCGCAAAGAGGCGAAACGACGAGGGATTTAATGCGTTTTTCTATTCCCTGGTTTCGAAAGACACACAGGAGATGTTCTATTCAACCAAGCGACAACAGTTTTTGATCGATCAGGGCTATGCGTTCAAGGTGATCACCCACCTTGACGGGATGGAGAACATGGGGGAGCTCGTGTACAAGACGCGGGACGAGCAGATTGAGCTCCTGTCGTCTGTGCTCCTTGCGAACGAGCACGAGGCCGATCTCGGAACAGATGTGCGGGGAGGGGAAGGAGACCTGGCCGGGACGGTGACATCCAAGTCGTTCGGGTTCCCAACTAAGACCCCTGGCGCCCAACGGACGACGGGCTCGCTGGCTGCGCTTAGCGGGGGGCAGCACATGTCGTACATCGAGCAGAACAAGTCGGCGAACAAGAAGCTCGGGCGAGCTGCGGGGTCGGCCCCCCCGCGGCATCAGGCGTTCGTGAAACGGGACAAGGAGCGCGCAGCGGCGAGGAAGGTGGGCAGTTGATCGAGAGGGCGGAGGTGGAATATTGGAGCAGGTGATGCACGGCGTGATGGTCCTGTAACAGGTGGACGTTGTGCCTAAGCCGTGAGTGGTCGATTGGTTGCTCTGGAATCAGAATAGGGTTCCGACGGAGACGCTTGAGGGGTTTCACAAAACGGTCTGCCGGAACATGCTCGTTTCGTCCCATGATCAGCCGGGTCGATCCCCTATAATATTTTGCGCACCGTTTTTCTTCCCTGTATGTATGGTGGGCTTTGGAATGCGAATCATCAGGAAGGTGATAGCGGGAGTCCCTTGAGAATTGCGGAGGTAATAGGGAAATCCAATCGTGGCCAGACTTCGCCACGCGCTTTGGGCGATGAAACGGCATCCTGGACCAAGACCATGGCGACCGGCTTTTTGGATTCGCTCTTGGATTTGGCCCCTCGTTTTGGGATTTTTTAGGATTTTATTTTCAAACCTTTCCCTTCTCGCTCTTTCTCGGTCTGGGTCACGTCCGCTAAGGATGTTTACCGATTGACACGCTCAAGAACGCGATGGTCTAATCCTTCGCCTCCGCAATCACCTTTATACGCTCATCTCTCCCCCACCACCTCCTCCATCTGCTCTCCCGACTTGCCCTGTCCGTTCCCGCAACCAAAGATGTCTTCTAAGCGCGGCAGAAAGAGAAACGACAATCTCCCCCCGAACAGGGCCAGGGACGTCCAGCGCGCCTTCCGCGCTCGCCGGGCTGCTCATCTGCAGGTCAGTCCCAGCTGCTATCCTCCTTTTGCCCACCTCTGACCCCGCCCCCTCCGTCGCTGCTAGGCCTTGGAGCAACGGGTGGCTGAACTCGAAGAGGAGAACGAGCAGTATCGCCAGGCCCTCAGTCTTCCCCCCTCCAGTCGCCCCGCCTTGGGCAAGGGTCCGACGGGGAAGGACAAGCCCAAACCACCGTACAGCTCTCGTCCGTCCAGCTCCACAAATTCCACCCAGAGCACCAACACGACGCTTCCATCACTGACCACCTCCGTCCCCGCCAACAATCCGAAATCACGGCCCAGCCCATCAGAGTCTCCCTCTTCATCGTCGGCTCGGACTCACTCGCTCTCCCCTTCCAATTCCATGTCCATCCCCAATCAAGCGTTCAGGAAGACTCCTCCCACTTTGCCCGGGCTCGAGACTGGTTCCTCGTGGGATCACCATACGAATATGGTGATGCCCAAGGAACAGCAACAGAGTGCCAACCCCCACACTTCCCCTCGCGCCGTTTCCTACACGTTGAACCCTGGGCATCACTCTACACAGCCCCAGCTAACGACCTTTGGCTATAGCGAACCCATGCCCTCGCGATCCACCCAATCCAACGCAATGTATATGTCTCACCCTTCGCAAAGCCTCCCCCCTCCACCTCCCCCAGATCGACCGCAGCCCGTACGCGAGCAGTACAGCGAACCCCACTTTGTATTACGTGATGTCCGAGAGGAAAGACAGCACTATTCGTTTTCCCAACCCTCCTTTCCCTCTCCACATGACGGATCACTTCATTCTCCAGTCCCCCACGACACATCCCAGATGAATTCCTTGGCCATGTCTCAGCACCGGGATCAAATGAACTCGGCTCAGCAGCAGCAACAACAGCAACAGCAGCAGCAACAGCAGCAGTCATTCGCGCATCGAAGGTCGATTACCGAGCCCCAGGGTTTCCGAGGGATCATCAACACATTCCCTCATTTACCTAGTCCCCAAACTCATTCCCAACATTCCCAACAGCCTGATTACCCCCTACGCCTACCCCCTCCCCAAAAAGTGGCAGATCCGAACGGTGCCCGTTCGGGATACGGCGGACATGAGTCTCGTCGAATGATCTGATCGGTCCGTCCCTCGTTTTCCCTCTTGGAGCTCCTATCAAGGTTCTAGCCTCAAACTTGTTGAACGTTGAACGTAAACCTATCTTGTCGTTTTTGCTTTGTTTTTTTTTTTCCCTCGCCCGATCGTATCCGTACCTCATCCTTTCCTACTTTATCCCGTTCCCGTTCCCATCTTTCCCAAGCGTTGTGGACATTCTCTCCCCCAGAACCCGTCCCCTCACAAGCACGCGCATCGCACGCCGCACACGTTCCGAATCCTATCCTATTCCCTCCTCAAATCTACCATGTATCGTTATGTACGACGTATGTGTCGGTGGCTGTTTACTACGCTACTTCTCAATCGTTTCCGCCTGTTTTCGAACGCTGACTTCGACCCTTCTCTCTCTCCCTTGTATCTGGTTACTTTTCGTCCCTGCCGTTCCTCCCCCGTTTGCTTCCGGTTTCAGATCATTCTATCTATTAAACTACGCTACAGAGCACAGATTATAGAGTTGTAAAGCAGGCGGGAATCATAATATAGATATTTTTCAACCCCGACGGTCACCGTGGGGTTCTGGAGACCTCAAAGTAAGATTGTATTCTCCCGCACCCTTGACCCGAACCTTCTCCTCATATAAGCCGCCTATTGTGTCTGGTATCATCACCATTGAATATTGAATTGCGACCTCATTCGGAACACCGTCCAGACCGGAGGGCAGAGTAGATTAACCAACTGAATGCCGCAGGTATCGAGGCGCCTGAGGGTTTCGAGACGGCGTCATCAATGCAAGAAACAAGGAACAGAACGGCTTATGGTGAACAACAACAGGTTGTGCAGTGGGAAGGGGGAGAGCGGAGGCTGTTGCTTCCTGAGTGTTTCAGGAGACCACCTCTGACCGACCCCAAACACCTGGAGATAAGTGGCGGCAGGATTAGGCTCGTGAAGGTTTTTCTGCAAACAAAAATACCATGACTGTTTGTTGTGAGGGCAACCCCATCCGTCTTCGACCGGACGACTTTTTCCGGCCAATCCCAGGGCTGGTATGGCAGCCCCAAGCGCTCGGTTGATCACAGTATTTCGAGGATCCGATAAAACAGGTGTTTCTCGATGAGCGGGGTCGCATTCTCCCTTATTTTAATCACATAAACCCCGGAAAGAAGGCGCGGGAGAGGTAAGGCGGCGTAGAGGCGGGCGAGAGCGACCCTGCCATTTATGAATCCTAAGATATAACGGGTTCAACGTTGAGTAGAGAGATCTCAACTGCTTTACACCCCTGACCAGAGGGCCAGAGCATATATCCAATTCAGTCGGGGGAACGGGAGACTCTATCAGGGCGGTGAACCGTCGATCAAGAATTACACGATATCTGTAGAACGGATATGCCGTTAATATCTGAAAATTCTCTTCCCGCGCGCTCATCAGTCTTCGACGTGGTCTCTCGCACCTAACCGGGTTTTTCCTGGTGACGTGTCGTGCACCTGAATTCAAAACCCATACTGCATCCGCGCGGTACGTGGGGCCGCGTGTTTCCGTGGCCCGGGTGCAAAACCCCCTCCCCTCAGCTCTCTCGCATGTGAGGAAAACTGGCTGGATCTGTGGAACGTGTAACAGCTCGAAAAAAGCGCTGCACGGTGCCCGATCGCGGGCGAAACGGGCCCAACGCGTGAGTCCATCCTAGGGGACCCATGCGGTCCGGGGTCGTCCAAGCTCACTGCCACTCGTGCGAGTCCATTCTTGTACGGGTTCCGTGGTGAGCTGGGACCGGTTCACGTGGTACCCTGATGCGCATTTCGGTTGGCGAGCGAAGGAGGATCAGTTGGCGGAAGGGATGCATGGGGTGGAAGCCGAGTTCCTCCCTTCCATGTCGGGGGAATATAGATTCCAGCCTAAGGAAGGGTGCAAGTCGTGGTCGAATCATATCGCAGACTTTCTTTGTCAGTGATCTGATCGACTGGATCGGCCAGGTCAGATCCAAAGCTATGTTCCAAACTTGGACCTGCAGACCCGACCGGTGGTCACCAAGTAATACCCATCGGCACAGCCGGTGAAT
>Ga0307513_10012891_pt1 | contig 10286 bp, 9 predicted proteins | sample 15_EM_MG_FD_202174 | JGI IMG/M metagenome (GOLD analysis project Ga0307513, IMG submission 202174) | Populus trichocarpa ectomycorrhiza microbial communities from riparian zone in the Pacific Northwest, United States - 15_EM | ecosystem: Host-associated > Plants > Roots > Unclassified | place...
ATCCAGAGCCATCCACACGCGATCTGCCTATTTTTGCCCCACATAAAACATTAGCTTGTATGTAACTACATTGTATCTACTGAAACTTCCTTTTCTGCGATGAAAAACTGAGCCCAGCAAGCCCAGCTGCCATTCGAGCGCGAGCAGGTGCCTAATTGATGACGCGATCTATTATTAGATCGTGGCAAATGGGTGTAATAATTTTAATTAAATGCTATCTACCCAAATATATATTTTCCTCCACCCCAAACCACCCCTAGCCCGCCCAACAGTGAGGGCGTACCCTGTGGTCGCTGTTTCCCACATTGTTGATGGTTGTTTACTGGCGCCCCCAACCCAACCAACATTCCCGCCCATCGGGCAGCCCAAATGTAGCAGGGCGGGTACATGCCATTTTGAGAACAAGCTGTGCAGTAGGGTATCTAATGTGATATATCCCAAAGTGTATCTAATTAGACTGTTTGATGTATCACACTTTTTATCTAATTACATACCCATGATATATCATATTGCCAGATAGGCCTGGACGTCTCTATGAAAGTAAGGGTGGTAGATAATGTAATGTGATGAGTGCGTACTTCCGTTCGAGCTCAAGCTCGTCGTTTCGACTCAAACCAGCAGCTAACACCCAATGGCGCAGGTTCGCACTACAAGGGTTTGCGGAGACTTTGGCAACAAGGTGCACCATCGTCGATGGAAGAGTCAAATCCCAACCTATTAATGCTCTGTAGGTTGGAGTGAGCTGACAACGACTGCAAAGGGCGAAAGAACAAACGAGGGCTCATTGCCGATGCGACGATAGCGAAGAACCCAGCGAATGTCGCACCCCCATGTCAATGAGGCTGACAGGACGCTGCTAGGAGGGCCGTGATTTACCCGATACGCGTGATACTAACTACCACCACCAAAGCACTCCAGCCGAACAAACGGAAAACTGAGATGACGGTTTCGAAGTAGAGGCGCAGAATAACTTGCTTCGAAAGCCAAAGTTGTCTACTCCACGACGGCGGGATGTGCGAGAGGAAAGCTGAGACGATGAGCTTGAGATGGAGGCGAAATGCGACAAGTCGGATCAAGAGTCTGGGTGGAGGGACGAGGAAGATAGGACCGTTACTGCTCGCTCGCGGCGTGCTGCGCTTTCTCGGTTTGCCTCTGAGAATTTTTTGCCACCACCACTTATGCCGTTCTTCCACACTACTGTACTGTTTCGACCGTAGGTTCACAATTTTGGAAATTTTTCACGCCGAGATGGCCGATAAATTCTCTTTTGATTTAAGACGAATATAAAAAAATACTTTTTTTTCAATGTTACGCGTTACGTGAACCTATGGTCGAAACAGTACAGTAATAGCGAACATCCGTCGTCTGAACCTTTTTCTCGTTCTCCAACAACCAGTGTCTTCAGCCTTGGCGGTGCCTTCTGTCCTGGTGACAACGGCCTTGGGATCTACGACGACGGCCATACCTGCTACACCTACGAAAGGCGGCATGACGCTGCTGAGTCAGATTGAGAGTGTCAAGAAGTGGGGTGTGAGGGGGACTAGTTCAACACCCTCAGAGGTTATTGGTACGTTACTTTTGATCTTTTGAGCTATTTTCTAACCTACCATCCTAGTCGGATCACAATTACGACCACCCCAAGCGCACTCCATATCCGAAAACGTCCATGTCACCATTCACACGCGAACCATCAACCTCATCATTGTATTCCTTTACCCCGAATGGTACTTCCTCCATGACAGACACAGCAGCAACAGAAGCCGGAAACCCCCAACATACACATGTGCACTGGTTTTTCGAGTTTCCAGTGGTACTGGCAGCCCAGGTACTTCCTCCGTGCGTCCAGGATCAAGCGGACGAGATGGCATCGGGAGTAAACAGAGGAGCACAAGTAAGAGTCAGACGCGCGAACAGGTGGAGATCGAGATGCTGGAGATATCCGTGTCGGCACGTGAGGATCGTCAGGTTTGAGGCGGCCTCCGGGAGCGATAGGAAACAGTGGTAGAGATTGGAAGGCGAGCCAGATGAGCCTTAGGCTTACAGTTGGGTTGCAGCGAGAATGTGTGATGGAGAATTCGCCGCCTCCGTTCTCGCCCATCTTCTCTTCTTCCTTCGATGCAGGGAATTTCGGCTCGTAAAACGCGGGTATCGTACTCGGGAAGACAACCTTCAATTAGCGGTGCGGCGAATACACAATTGGCAGAGAAGCTTCGTTTCTCCCCTTCAGTTATCGTGGATGGTATATCCTACCCGTGTATTTAGAATCAATCTCTGAAAATTTCCTTATCTATAAGGACCTATAAGGACGAGAGTACAAGATGAGCCTTCCTGATACACGAAAGTTAGGCAGGCCCATCAGAGGATAAGATAAGTCTGGAGGAGGGTAGCGAATGGGAAGAAGTGGCTATAGTTCAAGTCAAGGAGGAGGTCTTAGAGGTCTGCTGAAGGGTTGGGCTCGAATAAACACGACTGGTGAACCGTGAAATATGGATGGGGATAAAGGTAATGGCAACTGTAGACACCAGACCTGTCGACGCTGCATAGATCCCCAGTCTAGGGAACCAATAACCTTTCAGTGTCGTTTCGGTCTCCGAACACCGCTAAAGAGTACTCACGATGACTTCCCTAAGTCTCCAGACATAGTTTCTCCTCCATCTCCACAAACAAATAAACATTCCAAGGCCTCCGATGATAACCGCGACCAATACAATCACGGATCTAAAAATGTGCCCATGAGACGCTCCGCAAAATTTAGAGTAACAAGATGCGAGTCCGATGATCAGACCTGTACTCACTGTGGGACATGTCGGAGTAAAAATAAGACCTCTTTCTTGAACTTGCCAAAGAGATTCGTCCCGGTCGGCGGTGGGAAATTGGCAAGATGGCGATTGTATGCCTCAAATGTGCTCGGGAATATGACATACCCTTGCAATAATATCCATCCGAATATATGGGCAGCCCAACCCCAATACGCCGGAATGTCCCTCGATGCAAGCAACATTTAGTCATCTGTTTTCTAGGCAGAAAAATGTCAATTCAACCGATAAGAAGCCATGATATTACTTTGGCTCTGGGGACATGATGGGCTCAATAACAGTCGAGAAATACGGACGATTCCTCTGAGACTACCCTGCTTTTATAGTATTCGGAGTGAACCTAGAATCATCCACAAAGAAGCGGTGTATGGGATAGCCAGGCAGATTCTGAACAAAAACGGCTGAAGGCTACAATGTTGTGAATTCACCAAGTACCTCGTGCCAAGTTCATCCAGATTCCCCATCGCCTTGTCGCCGACTTTCCCTTATCTTTAGCACTGGAGATCTAAGCACTAAGAATAGGGCTATGTTGGTGACATAGAGTTAGTACTTACTTACACTGCCAAAGTGACACCGAAAATGATGCGATCAGAGGCTTTGTGCCACATGATTGGAATTCATTTACGCATGACGATCATGATGTTGGGATGTTTCATTCTCGAAGGTTCGAATCCAAGACCATAAGGCAGTGCTCAGGTAGTTCAGGCAAAGGAAGCCAAGCTCCAACTATGCACAATGGTTGGATATCGAAGTACAAGGCAGTGTGGCGCAGTGTTGACGACTATTCATGACTGGTCATCGATCATCGATCATCATCCATCAGTAAAGAGCGGCGTCGACAAACCAAAGATCAATCCACTCACGTGGCCCTTTTTATCTAATCTTATTTCTGGGCAGATCCAGCAGTAAGTACCTCCGACGTCCGTCGTTTCTCGCTCCTTTCCTCCCTTGCCCTTGGAATATTTCCTCGTCTCCTCGTGCGTCCCCCAGTTCATATTTCCTCTTGGAGTCCGCACACTGGGCTCTTCTTAACCTTTCCATCCAGCCCTTGGTCTTCAACTCCAGATTGTCAATCTCAGGCTCAAAGTCCCAGAACGACGCAACCTTACCATCCTCGTAAAAGTCCTAAGACCGCCCCCAAAATCGAGGTTGCTCGTGCAAGACCGCGTTTTCTGCTGCACGATGGCTTTCTTCACCTCTCCTTGAGTCAACCTGCATTTACTTGAATGCTTGGCATCAGCCGTTCATTCATCAATTCGGATGATTTCCGGAGGCACCAATAAGCACAGCTTCATTTTTCTTCTCGACCAGTCCACAAGGCATAGTACTTTCTCTCGGAACTGATTTGCCAAATCCGGGTCTGAGCGGGATGAGTGATCGTTAGTACAAGTGCTTACGCAAACTTTAGGTCATTCAAAAAATACATTCTACGAGGTACTCACCACTCCGTCCTTTCCAGAGGCGTCACAATTATGTACATCGAGGAAAGGATACGGGGGAAAGTGCCTGTCCCAATTTCCCTGGATCGTTACTGGGTAGACACCTGTTACACCGCTAACCTGCAACTGGCTGGGCCATGTTACCACGCCCCACTTTGTGCTAATTTTGGTCGAGTACATGGGTCAGATAATCTTATGCACCGATCTCACACAATAAAGAATGACAGCGCTAATTTAATCAATATGGGCTGTGCGGACATGATAGTTAAGGGTTACTTAAGTAGGCACATTCCATTACCCCTCTCATCCATCGCCAGTCTACGACTCTACGAATACTTTATCAGAATGTCACTCAGTCCAAACCCTCTTTATCATTCTGTATCTAATAGCCCCTCTGTGGAAAATCTATCAGAATCTGGGAATGAAGTTGCTTCTGGTTGGTTTTGTTCTTCGACAGCTAAGACCGTACTCATATGCCCTATCAGGTTTAAATGAAGGGAGCGCAACCTTGCACCTTGCTAGTCCCAAGATCCACAGCCCTGTTGGTCAGCTTCCCCCCCTCAATATCCATCATGATGTCGTTGCTCATATATGTGCTATCATTGATTAGTTCCCGATACGAGAGGAGTATCGACTTTTCGCGCCAGAGCCAACGATGTGTGCTCCCTTGCTGGCATCTTCGTCATGTTACTGTGGCCTTGGATATTCCTCGCTATAATTTGGGCTCGGGGTAGTATACAGATGAGTGACCACGTCGCAAAGGTTGCCAAAAACTACCCCCAGAGGATTAGTTTCTTCGTGACGCTCCTCGCCAACATCGTCAGCATCATCGTCAGCATCATCTTTTCCACTGCGATTGCTCGCTTTTCACGGGAATGGGCCACAAATAATAACCATGTCACAGTCTTCCACGTTTCATTGATATCAGCTTTTAGGAATCAGAGCTGGCCCTGGGGAATGAAAGACCATAAATATCTACTTGTCCGAAACAGGTGGTTGCCTGTGTTTTTGGCAGGAGCTTGTATAGCTGCATTTGCGCTGGTACCATCGGGCGCGACGAGTCTTATAGCTCCGGTCTCTTTCAGTCGAACGTGGAATCTCACAGGAACTGAGCTCAACTTCTCACCAAACAACACCAACTGCATCGACTGGCTCACGGCCCTTCCGGATTGGTTACCAAACACCTGTGATTATGGGGGTTTCAATGATCAGCGAGGTAAAGACTGTAATGGGAAAAATCAGCTGGTCGATTTACTAGACTCGGGTCGCAGCAGAGTTAGTCATAAAATTAAAATTATCCTCAATTATCCTCATTTGATGAATCCATCTGTCCAGATCCAGTCGTTGTTTTCAAATAATTCAGACAGCGAAAGTCTCAATTTAGGACAGCTTGGTACAAACAATTCTTTCCGTGTCTTAGGACCTCCTCGTGGCGTTTTACCTATCAGTCCCAACGGTATTGGTGGCTTAGTCACACTGCCCCCTCCGCTCATACGCACATCCCCGCCCTCTCCGCTTTCAGATGCAGAGACCAACGCCGCGATACTTTCATACAATTACACCCTCGATCATCAAGGCTTCGCAAGCAGTCTTAGCTGCATGTATGACACACAAAGTCCTATCCGATTTTCGGCAGTAACCAGCAACAACTTGTCAGTGAGTGCCCAAGGCTTTTGCAACGAGATCGGACTCGCCAGTTTTCTGGGTCTAGAGAGTGTGGCTATGACGACCGACACCGACCGGATCCTAATATTCTGGGCATGTAAGTCCACGCCGAGTCGAGAGCAAGATCCGCCTCCGACGGATTACTACATCTATTTGCGCGGACTCGGCGAGATTTATGAAAAGAGCATTGGTAATATCAGTTGCGTTTTTAATTCAATGCAACTCCCCATATTCCCGGTGACGTATCAGTCCACCACACGTGTTTTCTCAACACAGGAACGCAATACAACCTCCGAACGTCCGCACAATTTCGACATCTTCATCGAGCAGGCGTTATTCATACTGGGTACCGCGGTACAGCAAGCTCAGACTACAGCAGGGAATCTGGTAGCCAGCTCCGTACAAGACCTCGGGATCATGACTCTGGGGGTGGGACTATACGCCCAAGATGAGATGTACCTGCCGTTATATGAAGCGATGATGCAAGGCATGCTGGTGAACGAGGTATGTACTGCGAGTAATTCCTCACGTTCCGTTTTTATGGCCATTCCACAGCTTACATACATACGGTTTTTATATTCAACGGCCCTCACGAACGCCTTCGAGTCGCCGCCGCCTGCATCTTGTATTCGCACAGTGAACGGAACGTTGAGCGCTGGGGTAATGGGTTGGGTTGCGAAGCCGGTCCATATCGGGTTTTTAATGCCAATGACGATCCTCAACCTTGCTTCATTGATCATCATGTCGATATCCATGGCAAGGGCGAAGAGGGGTTGCCATGAAATTGATCTCACAGATCCCAGGTCACTTGTCTCCGCTGAGTCTAGTCTAGAAGAGAGCGACCATAGTGGATGGACAGATGGGGTGTCGTATCGCTCCAGAGAGGTGCGTGAATATCAAATATGATTCTGGCACTGGTTACTGAGATCAAGTAGTCGGTGATATTCCAGCAGTCAGCAAAAAAGCAAGGGGGTGGCGGCCCGAGAATCCCGTACCGGTACCCGGTTAGTTAGTCCAGCTGCAGGCCGCGAAAAAAAGAAAATGGACACCCCCGGAACAGGGTCTCGGAAGACCAAATTGAGTACATTAGAGCACATTATTAGTATCTACAGATAATATGGGGAGTAGTACAGCTTTACGAAGGTCCAAAACACCAGAAAGCAGGTGAAAAAAAAATTTGAAAAAAATACACCTTGAATCAAGGGTACTCGGGTATCATCATAATGCCGGATATGATCCTGGTTAGTTAGTCCAGCCTGTGGCCATGAAAAAAAAAATAGAACCCCCCAATTTTGGACAAATTCTGAGTTTTTTCAGCTTGATTTTACACAGTAGGACATAATAGAAAGTATAAAGGATATCAAACATCTATAAATCCCTTAAATACCAACAAAAGTGCCCCTTGTTTGAAGTTGTCTGAGTCGCATTGATACCAAATTGGTACCCTGCTCAAGTATAATTCAAGTCAAACTTAAGCATCAGCATCCTAATATGAATTACATGTAGTGTAATATTACAGCATTATTGTCGGTATATAACCTCTATGCAAGTGCAAATGAAGCAGATTTGAAATTGTGAGGCGTGTGGGGAACAAGCAGGAGGATTCAGGAAGCCCAGAAAGTGATGTCATATTACCATATTGGGAATTGTGCCTGATTACATAGTTAGTTAGTCCAGCTAAACTGGCCTTAGCAAAAAAATCGACCCTTTATATTTTTTTCTGATACCCAAGTACCCTTGCGTTGAATGCCGTTCCATATTTGGGCAAATTTTTCATGTCATCAGTTGATGCAAGCTACTGAAATCAAAATTCCCAGGGAATCAGGACAGTCAAAGGGCAAAATGGTTCCAAAAAAACTCACAGATGCACTGAATCGGTGCCTACTATGTGGGTTAGTCCATTGAACTTGATTAAAGGGGCTACTCAAGTGCAAACAAGCCAGTGTGAGACTCAGTGGGTAAGTACATCATATTATGAGTGCTGACTCATCTTCTTACTCACCTTATATGTCTAGCGTCATCTAAAATGTGTAGAACTTGAGCAAGAGCCATGAAATAGGGTGTGTGTGGCCTGTGAGGCATCTGGGTTGCATCTGGGTGACATGGGTGCCAATGTGGATGATGTAATATTACTATATTTAGAAGCATTCCTGATTAGGTAAGTTAGTTAGTCCAACAGAACGGGCCTTATCAAAAAAATTGACCCTGGGTCTTTTTTTTTGATGCTGGAGCCCCCTTGCAAAAAAGGCCTCCAAACTTGAATAAGCTTAAAGCCTGGTGAGAAGGGGATCAGAGGGAGGCAGAGGTTAACAGCAATATTTCTGAGGAGAACAGAGGAGAGTGTAGGGCTGCGCACCATCACCATAACCTACACCATACAGCCGTAAATTACAGGTGCCATAGCCATACTGTGAGCCATTCCTGGCATCAATTTTATGGCTGACACCTTATGGGTGCCTTATGGCAATGTCAAATAAGGTGATTTTTCATAAGGTGAGATGTGTTTCTGGCTTGGATTTGCCAGAGAAGCCCAAATCCGGCATCAGAATAAATTTCTGATGGACAGTTGGCTCTTGGCATCACCTTATCCCAGTGGCTCATACAGCAGTCCAGCCATACCATACCATGAGCCCTCTGGAAGTTATGGTAGACAGGCTGTGAACTTATGGCCGTCTACTGTAATGGCACAGCATGCAGCCCTAGGAGAGTGGTAAGGCAGAGGAGGACAGTTGATGACCTAGATTTTCTGCCTGTTTGAAATAAATATGCATTGGCAATGGTGCCCCCATTCTCAAAATTTTTGAAGCTCTCAGAGAGGGGCAGAAGTAGTCTGAGGTAGTTGGTACTCTACAAATTTCATCTGATTCCTTGGTGCATGTTCAAATTAAACACCCATGTGACATCAAGTTGAACATGCAGATTGACATCGAGATTTAGAAGATAGAGCGATTCAGCCTCATCACCGTCAAAATTTCCACAAAGACTCCTGTCTCACTGGCACCTCCAAGAAACCTGCCTTCCACACCACCACCACCACCACCTACACTTATCCGATCAACATTCCATCACACCGCATGGCATTCCGGCTCAGGTGGGACCACCTCCATACCGTCTGAGTAAGAAGGAAGTCGCGTATTCTCAACTCACAGGGCCAGTTCATGAAGATGATGACAAGGTGGTAGGAAGTTGGAGATCGGTGGTTCTGAGATCTTCTGTTTCGTTCACCAATCTTCGTTCTTTCAACAATGAGCAGGTGTATGTTGTCTTTTCTCGCTCTGATATTCAAATATCTTATCCTCATCCAACAGTTCGGTTCTCCTCAGTCTTGTCCGGCTTTTCTTACGGAAGTTTCATCACCAGATCGCAAAGTATGTATATCACATAAACTGTCGTTTCGAACCCTCTAAATTGCGCCTCAAAGGTCCCTTTCAACCAAAAAATTCTCTGGACACTGGACAGCCGTAACACTACCTATTTTCTTGGTATGCTCGCAAGTGCCCCTCTATGGAATCATGCATCCGACCCGCTGTATTGGAAGCATGTCATCCTCGCTTTTAACTGTGGAATGCTCATGGAACTCGGTATCACCATTGTCACCTTGGGAATGATCATGCAGCTGCTGGTGGGTGCCAACCTTATTAATGTTGGTTTTAGTCTCAAGGATGATTGGGTGGGGCTCAGAAACGTACGTGGCTCTGTTCAAGTTTAGTCTCTCTACGTTCCGTTTTCGCCACGCTGAGACAGCGGCTCACGTCATTTTCGTTTGCATCTTTTCTTCGTGATCCCGCTTACACCTACACTTCCAGTGTTTGCCCTCATCATCCCCCTCGGTCAGGCTACCGTCTAATAATATTAATCATCAAAGTAGGCTCTTGGTCGACAATTAATATTGTTAGATATTTGGTGGTGAGAAAACTTGCGACGTGATCGTATGGACAGTAAATAATTCCATCGTATATATTGACTTCCATCCGAAAAACTATTCTTTTCATAAAATTCTTGCAAGGTCTCGTTTTGTTCAGAATGTTATTTATAGGGTCCAATTTTTCTATCCTTTTGCATGATCATGTATCCTCAGAAGTCATGATTATACTCACAATTATTTTGACTATTGTGTGAGAAGAGGTCCTTCTATTGACCCTTACTAACAAGCCAAAATTATTAGTACTTTTTCATGGAATTCTGGTTTATACATGCAGTTCTTGACATATACTTTGAATTCCAGAGGGTAAATATGTAATTGACCTTTTTTCTGATGTGGAAGCATCAGCTAAACAAGACTTAGACGATAACACTATACATAGATGGACTATTGCATAAAACATAACGATTCCAGACAGTTGCAAGCCATCAGATGTTAAGAGGC
>Ga0307513_10012892_pt1 | contig 10286 bp, 13 predicted proteins | sample 15_EM_MG_FD_202174 | JGI IMG/M metagenome (GOLD analysis project Ga0307513, IMG submission 202174) | Populus trichocarpa ectomycorrhiza microbial communities from riparian zone in the Pacific Northwest, United States - 15_EM | ecosystem: Host-associated > Plants > Roots > Unclassified | place...
ACAAGTGAGTACGTTATGCAAGGCCACCGAGTTAATAACAGACCGATGATCGCATGAAAGGTCACCGGTCACCAGTCATGTATTGAAGCTTAATCGGGCAACTGGAGACCAGATTAATGGTGTGTACACCTGATAAGCCCACATCACCTGTCTAATTAGACATGTATATAGGGTCGACATACTGATCTAAGTCGGTTCGAATGTTTGAGTCTAGGGCTACCTTTGGTAACTCTTCGAAAGTGGATGGACTTGTAGGTTAATTCATCCTGGGTCTTCGGGTAGGGTACCGGTAATTCGTTTCCATGGCCATTCGGCACATCACATACCAGGGGGGGCTCTTCTCACCTTCCCCTTATAGCCGCCGCATGTTCTCATCATCGCGCCACTTTCACTGAACGTTCTCGCCATCGTTGTCCACGACGTCCACGATATTCCAGTCAATAAAATAGTATTAAATACGGAAAAATTCCAGTATTGTTCTCTATGTTGCCTAATGCCGTTGAATTTTATTGCTCTTAAATTGTATTGGCATTAACACGGGTTTTCATTGGGTATGTGCTAAATACACAAGATATAGGGTACACATAGAGGGAAACATGTAAGATATGGATAGGTTTGGGACATACAATATCAGTAAAAAGAGATAGGGATATGTGTAGAGAAATAGGCAGGAGGAAGGTGAGGGATATGGACCTTTCTGCTAACTCTATTCATCCTCGTCGCTGGAAGGGATTGTGGGCCGGCTCCTTGGGAGAGGGGGGAGCACCCGCTTTGTTGCCGATGCACGCTTTGCTTTCTTCGCGCATGATTGAGCCACAGCACCACTGTCACTGGAGTCCAGTATCTCGTCATCATCGTCACGCTTCCTCTTATCTCCTGCCTTCGCTTTTTTCTTGCCTTTGTCGCTCCGAATTTTCCTACGTGGTTTTGCAAGGGTTGGGTCTGCAGCGATTTTGTCTGCCAGCGACTTCGTGTGATGTTCACGTTGCCGGGGTGACAACTTGGTCCATATGCAATCACCAACCTTCAGGGCATCACAGAGCGATCGTATCTCCTCGACAGTGTGGATCTTCGAGGGGCTTATACGAGGGAGGCCAGGTGGCCAACCGAGCAGCTTGACCCCATGCCTTGAAACGATGTCGTTGTCATAGTACTCATAGCACATGTTGACGTTCTTGAGGCCGAGGATTTTCCCTGAGATATTTTCAGTCTTGGATTGCAAAAACAACATGGGATCATTAACTTACTGAGGCCATCAGATATCACCTTCGTGCACTCGGCTCTCATCGAAATTAGAGTTTCTACCGGAGTATGAGCTGTTACGAAGTAAGTAAATTCAGAAAGTTCATCGTCAGGTAATGGAGACATGCCTTTGGAGCGAGAGGTTGCCCACAGCTCAAACTTTCCAGCAACTTCACTAGGATCCAAGCCAAGGACCTCAGTAAAAAAGGAGAGCGCACCATCAGAGTCTATGAACGAGGGAGTTGTACTGTCATTAATGTGGCCGCGGGTGACAAATGTGAATGCAGTGGATCCTGTACGCTCTGAGAGGTTATCGAGCTAGGTCCCCAGGTAAGACTGCCTTCGATGTATTGTAAAAGAGGGAAACATACCTCGGTAAAAACCCCTTTGAGAGTCCCTTGGTAGTCAAGGGAAGCACTTTTATTGCTCGCTCGTGCTCCTGTGTCATTGGTTTTGCGATGCTCGATGAGTGCGTCAAGGAGTTCTTGCTCCCTATTTTTTGAGAGGTTTTTGAGGCTGTTGTTTTCTGCAAGGCGTTGTTGAATTTCAGGCAATTTGGCACGGTCACCGACACCCTTCTCTATATGGGAGTTTAAAATCGAAAAGAAAGAAAAAGAAGAAAAAAAACCCACCGGCATTCAGTTCCTTGGCCATGTAATGTGTCAAAGCATTCTGAAGATTTGGTTTTCGTGGAGTGGCCCGTTTTGATCGACTAAGGAGGAGGTCACGAATATGGCCTGGCTTCTTCATGGTGTCTTTTGCGACCTTTTCAATGAATTCGTCACGCTCGATATTGAATTCATCAAGTTTCTTGTGGAGTGCGATGCTGGCTTCATGCTTCATGGCTCGTTTATCGGCATTGCTGATTTTCTGAGAAGCTGTTAGGCTTTTTCTGGCGTGGACTCGAGGTTGAATGACAGGTTTATCAGGGTTTCGAGTGGTCCAAGTGCTGGGGCGGTCTTCGGGTTGAATTCCATCATCAGACATTTAAAAATGAGGTTTTACGAAGACCCAAACGCCTACCCAAGTCGAGAAATGTTGGGACACTAGTGAATATTAAATAATGTTATTTAAGTATTGAACGAAAAGTTGTTGATCCATGTTACTAAATTGAGGCTGGCCTCGTGTTTGTCAGTATCACCATCGCAATTTTCACACCTTTTCAACACCCCCCTCTTCTCTTGCAGCAACCATTACACCATGCGTGAAGAAAGTTAGTAGTTTTTCTCTCATTTTCACCTCCTCTCTCACGCAAACTATAGAAATGAAACAGTCCTCCACAGAATTTGACGTTGATGATGAGTATGACAACCCAGACTGGGCGGACATCAGCACTGCCAACGTTAGCTATGAGTGGACTGATCAGGGAAATTTGGATGGGCTCGCTACCCCCACCCAGGCTGATGCAACTGTCATCGACACCGAGTTGACTAACCATGCATTCCAGGACGCCGAGCAAATATTTTTGAGAGGTGCACCTGTCCCGGTACCTGGACCAAGTGGCGCTCATAGAAGGAATGGGCGCTATACTGCATGGGTTGTATTTCGAGGACACAACACAGGGGTCTTTCTAACATGGTGTGTATTTTGTTGCTGTTTTGTCCTTTCTTACGAGACTGTAAAGGCCGGGAGCATCTGCCCAACTGACTGGATTTAGTGGGTGCTGTGTCAAAGGGTACCATTCAATCAAAGAGGCCCGCGATGCTTGGGAGCATGCCTGTGCCAGTCAAGATGTCGTCTCTGCCAACCAGATGTTAAACCCCATCTCCCTTAATTCCTCCACCTTGCATGATGCCCCTTCAACTCCGAGTCCTTCTCCAAGCCGTTCTTCAAGCTGCTCGTCAAGCCGTTCTTCTTCACCCTCCTCATCTGAGGATGACTCGGACTCAGCCAATCCATTTATCAAGCAGTATGTATTTGCTGTGTCGCCAACTTACTCCCCTTTACAGCTTCGCCACCGCAATGCCTTGGATTTAGTGGCTCAAAAATTTGCAGAAGCTATTGCTGCAGGAGTCGAACCTCCTCCAATTGCCTCTGTATATGCCAGCGGTCGCATACGGACCCCTCAGCATACCAGGAATGCAAATGCTGGACCCCCAGTAGCGTCATCATCAACGCTAACCCCTGCTGGCCCCCTTTCTGATGAAGAAATATGGTGGGTTGTCCTTCGTGGGGATTTCCCTGGTGTATACCATGGCAAGTTAGTATTTTGCCTACATTCTTTCGCTTGTCTACACAAACTGACTGCTACCCCCCAGAACTGTTGCGCAGAGTAATGCTGGCACATCGGGACAGGTCTGGGTCAAGAAAGCTGGTTCACATGACCAGGCACGCCATATATTTAACGCGGCCCTCGCGAACGGTGACGTGCTTCCATACTTCTAGTAAGTTGCGTATTTCTGCTGTCTCTTGAGTCTTTCTGTACTTTTGCTTGTGATTCAATCGTCCGTGCACTGCTGTCCATGCTATTTGTGAATTATATCGTCTTAAGATACCCCCAATCCTACCTTGTTAAATTGAGATTTGAGTAACTGAGCGAGCATAAGATAAAACTGTGATGCATAGATGTTACAAGGAAAACACTGTCGAAAACATAATTGCCTAATTAGGACAATATTTGCGATGGTCCACAATATATTGATGAGTTCGAGAACAATGTGGGGATGTTCTTGGATCCTGTATGTCCATCGGATGAACCGGAAATTATTCTTTATACCCTGAGGAGCCTAATTTCCTAATTTATAGCCCACCCTCATAATTCTTTTAGTCCTGAGAGAAAGTTCAAGTCGACAGTATGCTCTTGAACTCCGAACAAAAGAATAAATGAGATGAGCTTCTAACTCTCTTCTCGGAGGTATCCTTTTTAGAAGACATGTAATTACTCAACATATATTATGTACATAGACGCCCAAAGAGTATGAACTCACTCAACCAAAAATGCAATAAGTTTATTCATTTGAAAGATGGGTATGTCCCTGTCACCTCAAACCAAGTTATTCCTCACTCGCTCACTCTTCCACCTACATTAATATGTTCTGAAAATAATTTGAAACACATCCGAAAGCAAAAAAAGATGACAATAATGCACCATGCATAGGTACCCACCCTAGATCCATCTCGATCATCACAAGGGATCCTTATATCTTGCATTAAAAAAATACGAGGAAACAGAGAAAAGATAGAGCTTCACAACGCTGAAATAATTGGAAAAATATCTCAAGAACTCAACTTTTGGGGCAAGGAATGGGCAAGGAGGCAAGATAGATGGATGTTATAGATCGTGTTTCGTTCATCATCAGGGCCTTTCCCCGAGTTAATCAAGATTTCTCTTTGTAATAGTGTCTGTATTTTGGGAATTCAACCACATATTGGATTAACAAAATGAAAAGGACACCTAGCTGGCTAATTTTCTTACGCCAAAATGAGTGAGAATAAGGGCACCAGCAGGAAATTTGGCGTAAGTTGCCTCAGATTGAATTTCATGGTTACACCTGTCACAAACGTCAACAATGGGAATTCACACACGAAAAGCAGCAAGCAAGAAGACTATCACCTGTTCATCTCAGTCTTCAGGATTTTCAACAACGGGGGGTCGTGTACGCAGCCAGCAGACACTCAGTGCCACAGGCCTCCGTCATAAACTCACCCTCCAGAAGGCTGCCTCACGCCGGAAGCTTCAAGGTGTGTTCCACAACTTGTACAACAATTCATTGCTTATTGAAGTTTCCTTTATCTAGCATTACACGAAGATGAGATTACAGAACTGAGGAAATCATGGGAACTGCCCTCTTCAATGTTGGACGACCCCATTCCTCACAATGACTCAGACATCGAGGACGACAACCTGCTTCATATTGCTGATGTTCTTGACGGTTCTGTGCTCCTGCAAAGCAGTAACGCTGGTGGGGAATTCTTTCAAATTCTTGAAGATGACAACTTGCAATATGAACGAAGGTTAGTGGCTTTTTTTTTTTTGCCTTTGGCATGTCGCTCACAAATGGCAGACAAAAGCGAAAGGAGACCCGAACCCGCAGGGATAGAACAAACCAACGAACAGAGGGATTTAGACGTCAGATGCCTGCCATCGTCGATGCATATCTCCTTTGGAAGGAGAGCTCTGATGCAGGATCTCCTCAGCCACCTGAATCGATGCCAACTGAGCTTGAAGATGGAGCAATTCATTTACAGGTTATTGATGCCTTCGGTGATTATTTTTGTATTTTTTTATGTCTACACCCCCCTCACCTCCAGCCCATGAACTAGAAACATATACAGCAGACTTCGAAACGCTAATAAGCGACCAAGGCACTCCTGCTGCCATTCTCCGTCACGGCCTCATTCCCTGCGCACCATTTAACCCGACACTTGCCATCACAGTGAGGGTTCTCGAACTCTATCGTGTCACCCACCTTCGCTGCCCCCATCTTGCTATTCAACCATTCGTTAAAGGCCTGTGCGATCTTCATGGCACTGCCTTCCGCCCTTACCTCAGCACCCAATTCAGCATCTGTTACGATCTCTACCTCCAGATCCGTGAAGATGTGAGAAAACGCGTTGACATAGTCCTGGAACGCCAAGCACAAGACTGGCGCCTCCGCCATTGCTGCCCTGCTTGTACCTATAAACTTGAGGGTGAAGATCACCTCAAATTCGAGATGCTGGGGACAATGGATGGAAACGATTCACAGAAGAGAATCCTCCGACGAGAAGTGGTAGAGACGCCTACTGAGGATGGAGCCCCAACCGTTGGTCCATCAAAAGAACGCCCAGACTCTCGAAAGGCTCCTGGCAACTATTACCTAAATCGAGAGCAGGTGGACAAGTGGGCGAAGGAAATTCTTTTGGGGAAATTGCGGGCAGCAGATCCGACGGATGATGAGGCAGAGCCAAATCCCTGTGAAAGCCGCTGGTCCAATATGATCACTGAAATTACGGCGAGGATGTGGGGAATTTTCGACGAGACGGGTATTTTTCTGGCCTTATGCCGCCATGGATTTGTTCTTGTTGTCGCAGACATGGTCCAGAGTGGTGAGCTGTAAGTGCGCTGATCTTCAAAGTCTTGTATCAATACTAACCACATCATAGCTCCAAGTATCCCCTCGCCGTCGTCGAAATTCTCCTCGAAGCATTCGGATTTGGCCTTGGAATGGGCTATGACATTGGCTGCGGTTTTCGCACCACACTTAACAGCAGCCCACTTGGGGTTCGTGCGCGTGAACTCTCCTACGAATCTCTCGTCGGATCCTTCCATGGCCACGCGCATAATCGACTTTGCCAACTGTCGTTCCTGGCAACTTATGTGGAAGGAATGGGGCTTGAAGACTTGGAGGGCTGTGAGAGGTTTTTCTCGAAGTCCAATGCCCTGGCTTCATCGCTCCGCTACGCCAGTGTTTTTCATCGCCAGCAAAAGATTGTCGAGTTTATGAGGCATACAGATGCATTCGAGACTTACCATAACCTAAGTGAGTAACATCTCTTGCCGCCTTCATTATGCATTGTATTGATTAACTAGCAGGCGAGTTTTTGGTGAACAACTACAAACAGGCCCTTGACATCCTGAAGGGCGAAGCGGCTCTTCAAAAGACCATCGCTGACCAAGCCATCGACGGCAGTGAAGCTACCTTCCAGGGTTGGCTGCTTGAGGAACGAACCTACCTTAAGAATCTCCAGAAGGAGCCCTTGCAGGAGACGCTGGAGATGGAGTATCTCCAGAAGCTTCTGGACTGGCATGGAGCTGAGTAAGTTTTATTCATCCCTCTGCGAGCTACACCAAACCTCCGCTAACGCTGGTCAACAGGCTGAAGGTCAAGAACCTGAGAGAGGCCTGGCATCACCTGACATCTACCAACACAACTGCTGTCGAACCATCTCTGACGGCCATCGCTACCCCCAAACCAAAGCGACAACTCTCCGCGGAAACGAAGCTGCGTCATGCTGTAGAAAATGCCTCGAAGGATTTACTTTCCATGCAAAACCTGGAGCTGCGACTTGAGGTGGCAACGCGATGGCAAAAGGGGTCGGATGAGTGGGAAACAACAGCTGCCTTGCTGACGAATCGTCGCTATCAGCGGTGCTTGGATGAATTAGAGGCGCTTATCGTCTCGCGCATGTTCGAGTTAACCAAGATGAACATGTCTCAGACCGGTGAGTAACAACTTCAATCTTGTCCAGTCTATTTACTCAAAAAACCTATGAATATGCAGGTTACAAGCTGCGAAAACACATCGCCAAAGCCTTGAGTGCGCGATCACAGGCCATTCGCAATGCCCTTGAGCGATACAACACTGCCGCAGCCCGTCTCTCTCCCCCGCGAGCAAGTCTCTCATGGGACAGCGTTGTCGAATACGCCTTTCTCGCTGACTTCGACCTCCTCCGTGACACTCGTCAAGATATTCGTCTCAGACCATGGGCCAAACCGGCAGCTCGACTGGCCATGGATGCTTTCTTCAAGATGGAGCGTGCAAGAGAAGAGATCAAGCGGTTGAATATTGAGATACCCCGTGTCATTACTCACATGCGCGATGAAGGTAAGTTCTTGCAGCGCAAAGAAAGCGAACTACAACCCACCAACCCTGCCCTTGCCCATCAAATCCAACTCCGTCGGCTCGAGCGTGAACGATTCACCGAGGTCCACAGGGTTCGGTTTTCGAAACTTGCCATGCTCCCTGGATTTACCGGCAACCTTTTGTATGGAATCAGCATCGATCGATCAATGCACGAACAGGAGGCGGATGCGATGGAAGTAGACGAGGGAGATGGTGGTGTTGACGAAACCGTTCCGGCGGACTCCTTGGGATTCAATCTCAACGGAGAAGTCGATGGCGTTGACGAGGATGACATTGAAGAGGAGCTGGCAGAAGAAGAACTCCTCATGGAGAAGTTCAGTGTACTTACCTTGACTTTGGATCAGTAAGGAGGAGCCGTGTTGCATTCCCGGCATACGTTGGTGTATTTTATGACGCTCTACTGCCCTTAATTTTTTTCTTATTTAATGTAATTTATTTCGTATTTAATACTATTTTATTGACTGGAATATCGCGGACGTTGTGGACAACGACGGCGAGAACGTTCGGTGAAAGTGGCGCGATGATGAGAACACGCGGCGGCTATAAGGGGAAGGTGAGAAGAGTCCCCCCTGGTATGTGATGTGCCGAATGGCCATGGAAACGAATTACCGGTACCCTACCCGAAGACCCAGGATGAATTAACCTACAAGTCCATCCACTTTCGAAGAGTTACCAAAGGTAGCCCTAGACTCAAACATTCGAACCGACTTAGATCAGTATGTCGACCCTATATACATGTCTAATTAGACAGGTGATGTGGGCTTATCAGGTGGGTGTGTACCCCGTTCTAGCCGATAATAGCGCATCTGAGCACGTCAGAAGGCTCGATGTGAACTTCATCACACGCAAAACGACATGAACATTGTTTAACCAAGTGTTTGGATAGAATTAAGAGGCCAAGATAGGTAAAAGTCTTTCGAAGCTTCTGCTAGGGATGCATTAAACTAGTTAGCTGTCCTTGTCCACGTCCTCGGATGTGGCAATAACTCAAGATTTTTTCTATAATCCTAATAGCCGTCTCTGCTTCCTCTTGCGATTGTAATTTGTAAGTGGGAAACTTGTCGAGGAGCTGTCCCAGGGCGGCGCGAGGAAAGGTGTTGTCTGGGATTTTTCGATCCATTTCGACAATCCAGATCCACTAATATTCTGGAGGGAAGCATATTGAAGAACGAAATGCATGTGAAGAGGAAATATCTCATGAGTCATCTAACCATCGCTGAGACAGGCGCATCTATGGTGTGGGTGATGGAAAGTGGAAAGCATAAAGCGTGTCATAATTACCTGTATATCGGGTTTTCAAACACATATTTGGCGGCGTCGAGGTTGATCCCAAAGGACATGCAAATTCTCTGGTCTCTCACCCACACCCTTGTGATAATGGGCCTGGGCAACGGGCGAGGACTCTGTTTTTTTTTTTTTGCAACTCAAATCTGCCACGCAAGGCGTAGGGTGGATGGATTCCAATTAAGATAGTTGCGTAGTGCGAACGAGAGGTGGGAGGGCGGTGGAGTGGCGGGTAGGAAGAGAAGGGGATGACAAAGCGAGTGGGTCATAGCGACATGGACCGGTCCAGAAAGGCGCAGCGCGGGGCATACCTAGCTAGGTGCTGGTGCGGTAACCACATTTGTAATTCGACCACCCTCCGATCCGTGGCCCCCAGGACCATGGCCTTGACACCGACTGCGATTCCGCCTACACGGGGCCTTCGTTGGTGACGATGACCTGCCCTAACTCATTTCTCAGTGCCCAGGCCGCAGATCAGCTATGTCGACTTCCAACGGAACCCCCTCATTCTTCTCCACGGCCCAGTGGGTTCCTTAACTCACAAATAACACAAAAACCGCTGTTACTTGTTCGGCTCTGCGGCCGAATCACGTCGATCAGCGATGCGCCAATTGGGCCAACAATTACTCGACGTCGACAAGCTCCTCTTACCCCGCCTGCTTGTAATTTCGCCCCAGGTTTATCGTTGCTTTTTTAAGCTTGAGCCGACATCCCATCGCCGAAAAAAGAAGTCGGATTCGTGGTGTCGAAGAATGTGCAGAGGCAACGGATGTTGCGGGTAGGGGATGGTGATAGAACTACGTCGTGTTGTTGCTGAGGCGGGCTGGGTGGATCAGTGCCAACGGTGGTATTGAGCCTTACAGCTATCGGCAAAACGATAGGCCACTTCAAAATTTTCGTCTTGTCGCTTATTTTAGGTACAAACAACTGTTTTTGGTAAAGCACGGTTGGCGTGAGCATAATTTCCTCGCAACGCTCCACTCTTCTCGCTCTTAGGCTTTATCTTTTTTCTCGATATAATAACTATGTTATTGCAATATACAACGGTCGATCCTTGGAGTGTCCACTAGTATTCTTACAAACAGAAGATGGGTCTGAAGGTTCCCCTGGTCGCCGTTGTTGTAGTTACATTGTTGGGCAAATGTGGAGAAGACCTCCATCTTGGAGTTTTTTTGGTCATTGTCGGTTTCTTCG
>Ga0307513_10012893_pt1 | contig 10285 bp, 14 predicted proteins | sample 15_EM_MG_FD_202174 | JGI IMG/M metagenome (GOLD analysis project Ga0307513, IMG submission 202174) | Populus trichocarpa ectomycorrhiza microbial communities from riparian zone in the Pacific Northwest, United States - 15_EM | ecosystem: Host-associated > Plants > Roots > Unclassified | place...
CGCATCCACTGATGCCCCCGGCTGGTTCCTCGAATAAATGTCACCTCGGCCAGCCCTCCAGCTGAAGCGAGAGCTCCCGGGATCAGCCATCTACCTTGGCAAAAATCCTAGTGTCACTCCCAACTTGTAGGACCTAATGCAGTCCTCTTCTGCCTATCCCAGTTTTGTTGCGGGAGAGTCCCTATTGCCATCGCCTTCTCGTGCGTTCATTCCTGCCCTACCTTTAACCCGAGTTTAACCGTTTCTTGTAGGCCCTCTCTCCGCATCATTCTCGTCGTCCACAAAGCTAGCAGCCGCGAACTATAGCTTATGAATGTGAACAAAGGCGTTCCTCCATCATCCGCCAGTCTCCCTCGAACAACCCACAAGATTGCGACAACACCACCATGCGCCCTTCCTCCGATTTCTCTTCCATTGGTCCTTCCCAGTCCGCCTCCCAGGTTACTTTGAATCAATGCTCACGAGGAACAACTGCTTTCAGAGCCCGTCGGTATACACTCCGTCATGAATCCAGCGGAACCCGTTGCTCCCTCCATAGCGACAACGACAACACTGGCAGCAGCAGCGCCAGCACCAGCACTGCAGCAGAGTCCAACACGACCCGCCCTCGACCTCCCTCTGGCAACTCTACAACTACCACGGGATCTTCCATTCGCACACCAGCTACCTACACACTCGAAACCGTCACCTATACGCAAGCCATACCACTCACGTGGGCGGTTCCGGTGCCGTGGTCACTAAATAAACAGAGAGGTCAACGGACAAGGGCAAAGCCAAAGAAGACGGCAAATTCCCCTTCGGTCGCCCAAAGCGGGAGCCCGTACGCGGTCATCTCGTATGCGATGTTCAAAGACGAAGATCTACACATGATCATGTGGATCCCTGCGCTGCATGTGATTGAGGGCTATGCGCCAGGGATACCGACTGCAGGGCCGTTGTCGAGGTTGAATCAGTACTGCAGCCTTCAGCATATCTTGATGATGGGAAATGAGGCAGGTCAGACAAGAAAATTATAGAGGAATTGAGGATGAACTTAGCAGTTTCGAAGAGGCCAAGGTTCAGAAGATGCTCGTGAAGGAGGGGAAGATTGAGGTGGTAGAGAACCCCAGGTTTATGATGTTTATGATGGAGGCAAGACAGAAGGAGCTGGAGCGGAGGCAAAGGCAGAAGGAGGAGTTGAGGAGCTTCTCACCGTTTCCTCTTCATCGCCACAGGAGCGAGTCTCACGCCGCCGCCGCGATCCAGCAGCCTGCGGTAGACTAGAAACAGCAAGTATAGGGTGACGCTATTCCTCCTCCGTCCGAAGGCTCCTCCGAAAGAGTGCTTTATCGGTACCCTGAAAGGGTTCTTTGACCCCTGCCAACTGCCCCCAGCGTAATCCTCGCCCACGCAGCAATGCAGCACGAAGTCGACGAAGACCACCACCGCCGTCGTCGTCAACGACAGAAGCCTCCCCTCCGACGACTCGGATATTGAACACAATCCCTCCAAACCCCAGGGTTTTCACGCTCTGTTCAGGCCCCCCGAAGCAAAAATCGAAATGGAAAACGCGGACGGACAAAAATATCTACCAGATCGCGTCCGAGAGGAGAGGGAACAATTTTGATAGTGTTTCTCCTCGCCATGCGGGTTGGGGGGCGGGTGGGGTGCTGGAGAATGCTGGGGTTTGGGCGGCGACGGCGGTTCTTGGCGCTGCATACCGGCATGCTACGACAACTTATGCGCCTCATCAACGGCGGTTTCTCCGTTCACCGTACCGCGGTCGGTTGCTGAGGATACTCGGCCAAGATTGCCAGGTTTCCAAAAGTTTCCAAAATAGAAAGTTAGAACAAGGATCCCGAAGAGGGTTCAACACCCTAAAATCAAAAACCGCAGACGATATGTTTCGATTTGCTTTGACAGTCCTCTGGTACGAAGCGGTGGAGCCTATTATTGAAATTCTTCGTTTCGAGGTAAGTCACTACTAGACTGTAGAGAAAGATCTACTCGTTCTTACAAAACTCCGTAGACTGAATGCCTATCATACAATGGTGACCTACTGGACTTTTTATTTTTCTTCCGATCCGTTCAGCTGGCTGCTATTGCAAAGACCGCCCCGTCGAACGCACCTCGGATTATTTTATCTCCTCGTATGCGCCAACTGTTCGGGCTCTCCTAAGAAGCCCGCCGATTACCTCGACTCAAGTGGATAAGATGATGGTCGTCATTCAACCCCAGGAATGGTCTTCCACGGAGACAGAGTTGAGGAACATTGGCCGACGTGTTCCTGACGACAATTTGGAGGTGCTAGTACCACTGCGACCGTCGAAGCAGTTGCCTTTCATCTTTCAGATGTATCAGTCGTTCATTTCTCATGCCATGGGAAGCAAGGCCGAGTCAAACCGCTTGATGGTGGTCTCGTTCTTGAAGATGGGTTACTCTCGATCTCAAGAATTATGAAGGAAAAAGTGCCGAATGGATCCCTGGCTTTCCTATGGGCTTTCGAGACAGCCATGGGGACGAAACCCTTCTAGACGAGACAATGAGCTTGGGAGCAAGCCTACTTTTTTCCGGATTCCGCCGTATAATTGCTACTATGTGGTAGGTTTCATTGTTATCGTCGATTCCTGGAAAATAAATTCTGGTCATTTTTAAGGACAAAGGTGGCCCGACCATCCCAGGCACCTTTTACGAAGAGATTTTCAGGGGGGTCCTGATGGAGAACCTGCTAACATCGCAAAGTCTGCGAAAGCTCTCCATATTGCGGTTAACAACTTACGTTCCCAAAACGTTTCATTCCGCCACTGGGTTTCTTTTGTTCATATGGGCAAGTCGGATTGACGACCTATCTCGCGTATTTTCCTTCTTGTAGTTGGAAGGCTCCGTCAATGAAGTTGATTACTTATACGTGATATGGTTCTGAAGCAACTCACATTGTCTTTACAGCGAGGCTTATGCCCGTCGCCGCTTCTTGACTAAGTATTTCACACAGGCATCTGTATTATGTAAAGTAAGTCTACTGATAGAGATTCGGAGTCTTCCGCATTCCGACAACTTACGACCACCTAAGGCCGGCAATTGTGCATGCATGCTCTTCGCTCTTGCAGTGGCTTTCCTACCGCACTCCCCACATTCCGCGGGCCCATGGATTCGCTCTCTCCTAACAGCTCAACGCCTCCTTCAACCTCAATTACCTAGAATGCTGCTGAACCGAATTCCACTCCCTTCCCACATCCCCTCTAGAGTCTCCTTCCCACATCCTTCCCTGCATATCGAACCTCCAATGCCTGGAATACCCCAGGCGACCGTTATGATGTCTACACAGCCATTCTCGCGACGGTGCATGCCTGTGACTAGTCCGCAAAGCAAGCCCAACTGTGAAGCGGTCCTGGTTCACCTCCCTGTCTACTCCTCCCTCTCCTCCAAGGCACATTCCGTCAGGGCCTCCACTGAAATATCCGGCGTGAACATATCGGAATCACCAGCCAATGTCCTTCCCGTGCCTCTACAAGTTTCTCCGTTGCAAACTAACCCATCAGCTTCAACATCGGTGGGTCCTTTGGCAGGTTGTGGGTCTCAACGTATGGCCTTCTTTACTCTCGTCTATTAATGCCTTCTGCCTCCAACGCCTCCTGCGAAAAGTCATTCTTCTACGAGTCCCAACCGGGATCTATCACCGCTCAAATCGATTTACATTCAGTATTACACTATTTGAAGGATCAGTGTGTTGTGTATGAGAGAGGATTTGAATGGTGCGCAAGGTTCGCGTTATTTCGTCGTTTTATCTACCTATTCGATTCCCTCTGTATGCCACCGTTCTTGCTGCTCTTATTCCATCCTTCATTTCTTCGAATTCTCATCGTTATCAACGTACTTATGATGGCGCTTGTAATCAGGGCTCAATTTGAAAGCTTGCTCTTTCGCAATGACCGTATCGATAACGACCACTGAAGGTGAGTGTTCTCCTCTTGAACTTCTCTTTTCTTTTTCTTTTGTTATTCGTTGGTGCTAACCCAACTTCTTAGTCTTCACTTCACTGATCCAGATTCTATCAACATGCTCTTCAACGTCTACCATCGGTACCGACGGAAAAGCGTCATCAATGGAAGCACTATCGACGTTGATACCAATCATCTTTTACTGCAGCTGGACGCGTATTGTCTACACCCACCACATCATCGTCCACCGCAACCAGAAATACCACCAGCTCCGTCTCCATTGTTCCTCTGAACTTGCAATACTCTCCAAGTAGGATGACTTAGCGACAACCACCACCATCATCCACCTCAAATTCGGTTTCATCCTGGTGGGGTTATTGGCTGGTCGTCGAGCTCTGAGCCCAAGGCCGTGGGTGCACGACAGAGTAGCAGGACACATTTCTCTGCTTCTGCTTCTTCTACTACCGTAGATTGGCGTTCACGTGTGTCTAGATGGAGGTGTGGGTGCTGGGGCGGTACGTGGTGGTGCAGATGAGGAAGCTGAGTCTGCGGCTGTTCTGCATCCGGCCGAGGCTACCGTGGTCCAGAGGGCAGAGGCGGTAAATGCTGAGGTTGTGAATGTTGTGCAGAGAGCGGTTGAAGGTGGAGGATGCGAATAGAGCCGAGCTGACTGCGGGTTCAAGTTCAGCTGAGAGAAGATTTGGCAGCGATGACTACTTCGACGTGGCTGTCTCTGGTTGTAGTATCAGTCGCCCATCACCTACTACAAGGACCACGGGGACGCCTTCCCAGGATACATCCATTGCTAGTGTTTCGCCAATACTATAATCTACACGATTCGAGGCCAGGCGAGGTATGTTTTATACCTGTGATCAGCTTACTTTACTGACTTCCTTCTCAAGGATTTACATTCGGCTTAAAGATTTCGACTGGACTAACATTTAATTCTTCTCTTTCGCATATCTCTGCTAAATTTTTAGGTGCTCTGATCGGTCTTGGGCTGAATAGTTCTCGATCCGACTTCAAAGCTCTGGTTCCCCTGGTGGTCTCTGAAATTGGATCTTCTGTCTTTCTTGTCGAACCCGCGACCTGGGATTCGTTCGATTGCCGTGTCCTGTCTGTGGTAGGCTCTTAACTATTTCGATGTCTTCTCTTGCACGAACTCTGACTAGTCATCAGCAGCTTCTTCCCGGCTTCCAGGAAACTTCTTGCCGTCTGTGCACTCCCAACGCCTCATGATCTGCGAACCAGAGTTCACATGAACACTATCATTTCTGCTACGGTGTTAATTTGCGCCGTTTGTTCTATTACACTTTGCATCATGCTCACTCATTTTCAACTTGGCTTCTTTCACGGTCTTGCAGTATGAATTGACAATATCTCCACATCCTGACGACATCTATTAAAGTCGGCGTTATATCCCGTGTAAGATCTTCGGTAGCCCCGACCATGTCGACGTCTGTGACTCCAGCTCTGATGCAGGATGGCGAATGCATACATCCAGCTTGAGGCTCTATCTACCGCCTCTGTGCCACGCTGCTTGGAATCTTGATCACTCTCCATCGTACTAAGTAAAGAAATTATGCCCACCGCCCTCAGCCCTGCGGCCCATCGAAGCAGTTTCAATAAGGTCCTATTTTCTGCGTATCTCTCTTCGTTCCAAATTAAAGACACAGCAAAATCATCTTTCCCTCGCCTTCTACTCTTCTCTTGCCTTCAGCCCTTCATCCACTTCCCAACGCTCACTTATATGTTGACTCACCCTTTTTACGCTCACTGCCTATCCACGGCTTTGTCACCTTTCCTCATCACAGAATACAGACAATACATACACATCATCCCACATCCTACCGGCGTAACAAGTATCCAGTCTCGACTTCCTTTTCCAAGTATGCACCCTACCATTTCCATGCATGTATCAGCCACAATCAATTTATGATCGTCGACTAGAAGCGTGGCACTGTGACACGCTCCCACACACTCCCGCCACGCCGAAAGCGTTGTGCCCGAAAACATCGGACTACTTAAGCGCCAGTCCAAGCTAATTTGCCGCCGCGCAATGCGGACTCAGCATGCACACGAAAATGACTAAACCGGACAGCTTCTCGGTTCTCTTCACCTAAGTATCGGATCGCGGTTAGGGGCTATCGTTTTCCCAAGGAAAGGGCGTATCGCCGCAAGCTTCGACACCCGAGCATTTATATAGTCGCTCAAGAGTCAAGATGGAGAACCTCGATTCTCAGACTGGGCCTTCGGCGTCACCTCATAGGGGGATTGGTCACTGGTTTATGCGTTGGCCTGGGAGCCCAGGATATCAGCCGGTCGGTGCACTTGCGATTTCCTCACAATGCCCTTTCGAGGCGAAAAAAAAGACCAAAAGGTGCCTAAATTGATTTCCCAGCTTGGTTGCTTTGGGGCCTATATTACACCGCACCGATGTCAACATAGTGTCTGCGATTGGTCTGGGAAGTTTTGTGCCGCTCGGAAAGTGTCAGGCACCGTCAAGTGCAAACACGTTTTCGCATCATCCCAGTGCAAACGGCATTGGAAGTCACTGTAAGACTAATGGAGAAGGCTCAACATACACATGGATCCTTTCAAAAAAATAAATCACCAGCTTCAACGCGACATTTGAATTGTACGAGAAAATCCAAATTCGATTTGCCTGGGCCGGACGAAGTCACGTCATCACGTATAGTAGTAACCTTTGCATTTTACAACACCGAATGGCGACGAGGCCAGCGATAGGCTTGGGGACAAATCGAGAAGGGCTCTGACCTGTTCACACTACTTTAGAGTAGGAAAAATTAGTGGCTTGGATTCGACGCTCACAAGAAAACTCAAGTTAGCAAACATATACGGATATCTGCATTTTACAATGCCGAACGACGACAACACCAGTCACAGCTTCGAGGCCAACGGAGGGCATTAATAACCTGCTTACGCTGCTTTTGAGTAGGAGAAATGGGCAACTTGAATCGGACACTTACAAGAAAATTTAAATTCGATCTGGGCAAAGGCATCACGTGACGCTTTCCTCAACACATGGGGAAACTACATCTCAAAACATCGTACAGCGAAGGTGCCAGTGATGTTCCAGATGGAAGGAGAGCAAGCCTGACCTATATATGCTGCTTGTGAGTATGAGAAAGCAGCTGCTTGAATCCGACACTCACAAAAAATTCAAATCCCCTGCTTCTTAAGCGGCGTGCTGAAACTCAACACACTGCCTGCTTCTCCTGTGCGCTGACCCCATCTCCTTCTTGCGAGGCCATATCGAATGTCGTCACAGAGATGAAGCCTGGATCAACGCAGGTTTGGGTTGCCTCGCAGATGACTTCCGCTGAGAGGAACGGTCGGTGACCTCGGAAGGTAGCTGGGGAGTCGTTAGAGGAGGGGCGGGGCCCGTGGTTGGTGTTACAGAGTTGGCTGGGTCGGTAGTGGTTGTTTGTGCCATTGGTGAGGTGGATGACGTTGATGGGGCAATAAGGTTGGATAGAGACGAGTAACCGAGTTGGATGTGGAAGATGCTGGCGATAATACTGATGTTGATGGATGAATAGGAATGGCGGTCGACGTGGATTGAGTGAAACGGCTGCACTGGGGGGCGGCGGTTGATGATATGTCTGGCGAAGTTTCTGGGATGTGGATACTGGATTAGAATCGACGAATAGGACATTGGAAAAGATAGAAGAAAGATAAAGGCATCAACTCCTGAAATTTGAGGACGAAAGGCAATGGAACAGAGATGGAGAAGGAAATGAGAAGGGAATTTACCTTCAGTTCTCGACAATGACTGGCTCATGCTGCTTGAGGAAATTTTTGAATTCCTGATTAAAAAGACCCGTCGTTAGCAAGATGTTCACGAGAAGGAATAAGAATGACATGAACGATAGATGAGAGAAGAATGAGGGCATAAAAGCAACGAAGAACGAAAAACTAACCTTGCTCAGTCTTCGAACCCCCTCTAACCAACCTCTCCCGTAACCAACACTCCCCAGGGGCACCTTCTCCCTTCCTAAGAGCGGTATGCTGAATGTAAAGACAAGTTGAGTGCTGTCGTAAGTGTTAATGGCGGACTCGATGTGCGGGCGGCGTTGGGGGCAACGGGGGCTCCATATTGTCCATACAAGGTGGTGAAGACGGTGTATGCTTCTCGCTATCCGTTGAAGGTGTTGCGGACGTCGAGCCTTGCTGGTGCTGCGCCGGTGACATGTCTGTAGTGGGAGTCTGAAGCGGTGACTCCTGCAGAGGTGCAGCAATGACAGTCGCTGACGGTTCTTCCATCTTCCAAGACGGGCACTCCAGCGGAGGTGTAGCTGGTATAGGGCGAAGGCAATCGCTTGTTAAGGAGTGGCGCTACGGCGCGCCTAGCATGCCACGTGGAGGCGATTTTGGGGGGATGGGAGAGGTGGAGAAGACACGGAACATTGGAAGCCTCCTGTGGAGACGGCGGAAGGACGAGCGTCGCCATTCCCATAATAGGACAGATTTTGACCGACTTTGGAGGGAAAACCATGTGTGCGAAAGCCGAGATGTTGCGTTACCGAGTTGACCGAACTGAATTGTACCTTGTCCATGTCGAAATGCACTGCAAGTCGCACGGCATTCTGTTCTGTGGTGCGCAAAGAATCTGGGATTTGGAAACACCGGCGTCGTTCACCGGCGGTGTGGACGGCGGCAGTACCCGAAGATGACCTAATCACTGCCGACTGACCATTTGGCAACCACTCTGTCGCTGACTGGTTTCGTCAGCTGCCCGCCTTTCCCACCCAGCGCTTAGCGCTTGTACATTTTAACTATAGGTGTTCCCACTGTTGAAATAAACGATGCAATTCGACGACGCGGTACGCTTGACCTCAGAGCGAGATGGTCATTGGTAGGGGAGAGGCAAACGGATGAATTTCATAGATACAAATCGTATACCATAAATCGTAAATAATAAAATGGAGAGAATAATTTAAAAAAAGATGGCAGTGCATTGCTAGGGTACCGTTAGAAATTCCCCACAAATTTCTAACAATGTTATTAACTTTTGGGTTCCTCGACCAATTTTTAACAGCTGTTTCGAAAGGTTTAAAAACAAATGTTAATAACAAGTTAGAAATAGATATTAACCGTGTTTTTAACTCTCGGGAGGTTAAAAATTGTTAAAAATTCACTGGGAAGACATCATTTTCGTCATTCATTCTTTCCTTCCCAAAAATTCACCATCCCATGTACTACCAGTTGTCAAATGCTTCAGATACATTGATTTTCCTCCCTGGATTAGCTGGCTTGGATGGACCTCGAGTGCCTGTGCCCTTGTTAGTTGCAATACTAGACAACTCTGTTTCGGAGATCATGTCCAGGAGAGCCTTCGATTCAATGTTGATATTCGGATCGATCATGAAGGATATTTGACATGCCATGGGAGTCGCAGGTTGAGTTACGAGTCCGAAGAATGAGGATTCATTCTTATATGCGCCAGCTTCTGCTTTGATCGCGTTCGCTCTTACGCGGGTGCTCAGTAAACTTTGATGGCATCATGCTTCTTCAACCTAAACCACGTGACTGCGTTCGCCTGTGACTGCGTTCGCCCTCACTTGCCCCACCATGGCACGCGCCCGCTGCTCGTGGCCCATTGCCCACCACCTTTGTGTGACTAGTATCATTCTCACCAGCGCATCTCCTCATTGAGGGGCCTTCTCCCTGGATGAACAACCCCTACCCTCGTTGCGTGATAATATCTGATTAACTCGTTTCCTCCTTGCCAGCGCACCTCCTCATTGAAGCGCCTTCATCTTGGATAAACAGCGGGCATGCAAGTTGCTCGTGTCATTTGGGTTTGAATATCGAGATGGGATAAGATCTATCCATTTTCTATTTATATTAGGGAATTCAGGTACGCCTCGGATGACACTTGCAATCCTTGGACTAATCCCCGGTCCAGTGTTCCTTGCCTTCGATTACCAAATGATGGTCATTGGCAACGGGTCATTGGCAACGGGTCACTGACCAACAGGAAGGAAACACCGCCTGCAGTGACCGTCAAATAAGTGGGAAGTGGAAAAACTGTTTGGTAGAATCGAAGCTCCCAACATTTTGGCCACTGCCCACCATCAATATGATATCACCTATTGCATTGTAAGGTATTCGCTGAACCCCCAATTATCAGTTAATTAAAAGCATATAGACCACCTACCACCGATGATCCCCTCCTTGCATGTTTATCCCAGGGAGACTTAATATCGTACTCACGCACTTGTAAGGAAGTGTATAAAAAAGTGGCATCCTATAACAAGAGAGCATATAGGATTGAACTTGTCCTTGGTACGAATTGGGTTTGAAAATTTCTTTGTGATATTCCACGCTAAGCATATTGTAGG
>Ga0307513_10012894_pt1 | contig 10285 bp, 12 predicted proteins | sample 15_EM_MG_FD_202174 | JGI IMG/M metagenome (GOLD analysis project Ga0307513, IMG submission 202174) | Populus trichocarpa ectomycorrhiza microbial communities from riparian zone in the Pacific Northwest, United States - 15_EM | ecosystem: Host-associated > Plants > Roots > Unclassified | place...
CGCAGTACGCGGGCAACGGCACATTCGCGATCGTCTTCAGTCCCGGGGACGACACGTCGGCGGACATCACGAACGACGGCGGCCAGTTCGCGCGCCTGTCCAAGGCCTACTTTGCAAACCCCGCTCCGTTTCCCCGCTGAGCTCAACGGGGAGCACAAGGACGTGAACGTGTCGAAGACATTCGCAGAACGCACCGACCTCGGTCAGTTGCCCGATCCCGCACGGCGTGCGCTCTCTTTGGGCCTGGGCCTGCTGCCGATGTTCCCGCTGCTGTCGGGATGTGGCGCGGGTGTCGAGGAGCCTGGCCAATCCGCGCAGGCTCGAGACCAAACGCAAAGCCAGCCCGCGAGCGTGCCCAGTTCGGTGAGCGGCGTCTTCCGTCACCCGGGACTGCTGGTCACCGAAGACGACTTCACTCGCATCCGCGAGCACATCAAGGCCGGCCAGCAGCCGTGGACCGACTGGTGGAACAAGCTGTGCGCCGACCGCGCCACCAGCCTGGATGGCAAGCCCAATCCGCTCGCGGGCGTCTATCGCGCCGACAACAGCAAGTTCGCGATGTACCGCGACATCCAGCGCGCCTGGTGCCTGGCGCTGCGCTGGAGGCTGTCGGACGACACGCGCTATGCCGACAAGGCGGTGGAAACACTGGATGCGTGGGCGAGCACGCTGAAGGTGATCGGGACCGTGCCCGAGGGCTCGACCGCCCATGACGATCACACCTTCATCCTGTTGGCCGGCATGCAGGGTCACCAATGGGCCCAATCCGGCGAGATCATGCGCGGCTACCGCGGCTGGGCGCCGGAGAGCCTGGCGCGTTTCCAGGAAATGCTGCTGCGTGTCTTCGCCGACATCTCGTCGAAGTTCCTCACCAAGGTCTCCCTCGGCTCGCACGCCAACTGGGACATGGCGTCGCTGTGCGGCGCCCTGGCCATCGGCGTGTTCTGCGATCGGCCCGATCTGTACCGGCAGGCGTGCGATTACTACGCGGCGAATAACCGCGGCAAGCTGGCGATGTTCGGCAACGGCTCCATCGTGCATGGCGTCTATTTCATGCACCCGGGTCATTTCGGGCAGTGGGAAGAGAGCGGCCGCGACCAGGGTCACTCGACGCTGGGCATGTCGCTAGGCGGCGACCTGCTGGAGATGGCCTGGAACCAGGGCGACGACCTCTACGGGCTGTACAACAACCGCTTCCTCGCGGCAGCCGAATACGTGGCCCGCTCCAATTTGCTGGACGAGAGCGGCAACACGTACCCGATGCCGTATGCACGCGAGCAAAATCCGCCGGAACCCCACACCTCCCTGTGGACGCAAGTGAACCAGTCGTTCCAGCACAAACGGAACGCCTGGGAGCCCATCTACAACCACTATGTGAATCGAATGGGCCTGGCAGCGCCCAACGTCGCGCGCATGGTGGCGCTGTGCGAGCCGAACTATGGGTCCAGCGGTGGCGACGACATGGTGTTCCCGACGCTCATCCACCGTCGCCCGTCCTATGCAGGGCCGATGAAGCCGCCGTCCGGCCTTACCGTCCATGTGCGCGATGGTCGCGCCGTGCTGTCGTGGTGGGGCAGCGTCGGGGCGACGTCTTATGTGGTCAAGCGAGGCGCCGGTGGCGATGGCCCCTTCACGGATCTGGCCACGGTTGCGGCAAACGAACTGCTCACCCACACCGACACCGCGCCCAAGAGCATCTGGTTCTACCAGGTCACCGCCCTGGGCAGCGGCGGCGCAAGCGCCAGCTCAGGCTCAGTTCGGGCCTCGGTGTCCGGCGAGACACGCTTGGCGATGCCGCTGAACGGCATGAACGGTACGGGGACCGTCGGTACGCTGCTGACCCCGGCAGGCAGCAGGACCAACGTCGAGGGCACGTTGCTGGACGGGGCGACCTGGGGCGAGGGACGCCTGAACGACAAGGCCGTGGAGTTCGACGGCAAGGCGGCAGGCTTGCAACTGCCGCCAGGGATATTCAGCGGCCTGGACGATTTCAGCGTGTCGCTGTGGGCCTTTGCGAATTCGCTGCGCTGGGACAGCTGCCTGTTCTTCGCCGGGCACGACGGTTTCTCGTACATGCGGATCGCACCCAAGGCCGGCCAGGGCTTGCGTTTCGGGATCTGCGGCGCGGGCCACAACGACGAGCAGGTCGTGGAAGCGCCGGGCTTTCTGCCCACACGGCGCTGGGTCCATGTGGCGGTCACGCTCCAGGGCAGCACCGGGCGGCTCTACGTCGACGGCAGTGAGGTCGCGAGCTCCGACGCCATCCTGCTGTCGCCGCGTCAGGTCGGCGACCAGGTGGCCTTCCTGGGGCGCAACTGGGCGCATCCGTCGTTCGACGGCCGAATTCAGGACTTCCGCGTTCACGCGGGCGCGCTGAGTGCCGCAGAGATCGCGGCGCTGACGCAGTGACGGTGCGGACCCGCCAGCTGCCTCAAAGCAGCCGGTGACGCGGGCCGACAATTTGCGCCAGACGCCCGCCGTGACGCGTGGCACGTCAAGGGGCGGCGTCGCCCCCGCGGCTCAAGCCTTCACTTCGACCACCGGCTCGAAGCCGCCGAAGATCATGCGTTTGCCGTCGAAGGGCATGGGCGGGTTGCCGGGTGTGGACGGATCCATGCGCGGGTCTTCCATCATCTTCTTCATGCCAGCGTCGCGCGTGGCCTTGTCCGGCCACTCGACCCACGAAAAGGCCACCGTCTCCTCGGCCGTGGCCTGGACAGCGCGGCGGAAATCGGTGACTTTGCCGTCGGGGACGTCGTCGCCCCAACCCTCGATCACGCGGATTGCGCCCAGCTCGATGAACATCGAGTCGAAATGGCGCGCGTGCTCGATGAACTTCTGCTTGTTGGCGGTGGGGACCGCGATCACGAAACCATCGATGTATGACATGTCTTCACTCCTGTTGGGTTGACGGTCGGCGCGCCCGCCTGAGGGCGCCTCGTATCCCATCGACGAATGACGGGAAGCCAAATCGACATGGCCTGCCGGCCGGAGGTCTGATCAATCGCTCTTGGGAAGGTGCCACCACACACCGAACGGCTGCTTCCGAGGAGGAATTGTCGGTCGGCCCGAGAATCGCTACGGGCTCCTATGGGTCGAACCGGGACGCTCAAGCAATTCACGCAACTTTGCGATCGCCGACATGGCATTCGGCCAGCCGACATAGAAGGCGAGATGGGTGGTCAACTCCACCAACTCTTCCTTCGTGACTCCATTCCGGATGGCATAGGGAACATGAAAACTCATCTGCTCAGTCTTGCCCAGCGCGATGAGGGCGGCGCAGGTGGCGAAGCTCCGATCACGCATTGACAATGCGGGGCGTTCCCAGACATCTGCGAACAGCACCTCGTCAGTCAATTGCGCCAGCTTGGGCGCGAAGTCTCCAATGGCGCGTTGCGCATTGCCTTGGTTGGTCGTCGAGGTCATCGTTCAACTCCGTTGGGGAAGTGGGGGGTTGATGCGCGATACCGGTCAGAGGCCGTTCATTCGATCGAACAGGGCTTCCCCGAGCTTTCGCGTGTTCGCCGCCATGCCAACCATGATTTCGTTCTGATCGCTTTCCAGTTGGGCAAGTGCTTCGGTCGCGAAGTCTTCCGGGGACATCATGTGCTGGCTGCTTGTTCCCTGGCTGCGAGCGCCGTTGCCGAGCCCGGTGTCCACGATGGGGGGAACCATCTCCACGACCCTGATACCTGTCGCCTTCAACTGATGACGCAAGCTGAGCGTGAAGGAATGGATGGCGGCCTTGGTGGCGCAATAGACCGGGACGTCTGCCATCGGCGCGAACGCGAGTCCGGAACTCACGTTGACGATCACGGCCTGCGGCTGTTGTCTCAGCAATGGCAGCACTTCACCGATCAGATGAATGGGCGCCGTGAAGTTGATCGACACCTCCTGATCCAGGTCCTGGAGCGCGGCGGTATCGGTGAAGCTGCGGCGGTATTGAACTCCGGCATTGTTGATGACGACGTTCAAGCCGGGATGAGCAGTGTTCAGCCAAGCCAGCAGGGCGCGGCGACTCTCGAGGTCAGTGACGTCGCAAACCCGCGTGAGCAGCGCCGGTGCCTGTGCTTTCGCTTTCTGCAGAGACTCTTCGCTTCGTCCGCAGATGATGACGCGATTCCCTCTTTCCGCCAGTTGCCGCGCAAGCGCGAAACCAATGCCGGTTGCGCCGCCGGTAATGAGGACGGTGTTGCTTGTCAAATTCATGGTCGAACAACCTCTCTGGTCGGGGTGGGTGTGTGATCGATGGGACCGTCAGTTGGGCTCCAGTCGGAGCCCTTCCACGATGAAGACCCTGGACTTGGCGGATTGCTGGCGGATGGGCCGGATGGCGCGGTAGGCCGGGGAGTCGTACCAGGCCTGCGCCTGCTCAAAGCTCGGGAAGGCGATCATCACGATGCGCTTGGTCGCCTCGCCTTCAAGAGCCTTGGCTTGCCCGCCACGCACCACGTAGCGGCCGCCGAAGGGAGCGAACGTCGATTCGACCGCCGCACTGTAGGGGCGGATGCCCTCAGGGTCCGTCACTTCAAACTCTGAGATGTAGAAGGCAGGCGGCTTGTTGGACGATGCCTGCGCGTAGGCAGCATGGAGCGGGAGCAGCGCAGCCAGGGCGAAAGCGCCAGCAGCTGCAATACGAGCGGTTCTCTTCATGTTCTCGCGAGTCGCTGGGTTGGACTCAGGGCTGCCTCAGGCCGAGAAACACCGGCCGCGTCTCGACCAATTTCCGAGCCCGGATCATGGCTTGGGTCGTTTGCACGTACTTCTTGAAGTGCGGGGATTCCAGGTGCTGGCGATATGCCGCTTCATCGGCATAGATCTCGAGGAATCGCAGCTGGCTCCGTTTGTCTGCCAGCGCCACGGCATAGATGGTGAGCACGCCGGGCTCTGAGCGGATGGATTCATCGATCTCCTCCGAGACTGCTGCCTCGTAAGCGGGCAACTGAGCCGGGTCGATCTCGAGTTCTGCGATTCGCACCAGCGGTGATGCGGCCAAGCGGGCTTTGGCGCCGAGCTTGATGGCCACGGTGTCGAAAAGCCGGCGGCTTGTCACCATCCTCTCGGTCGTGGTGCGAAAGTCTTGGAAGTGAGTTTGTCGCACGTGAGCCTGATAGGCATCGGCATCGTCGTACATCTCGAACACATGGACCCGCCCGGGGTTGTCGGCTTCGGAGACTGCGTGGTAGGCAGCGACGCTCGGCTCCGTGCGAAGGACCGCGTCCTTGAGTGCAATGGCTGCAGCCTTGAAGCCGTCCAGTTGCGCGGGGTAAATGTCCAACTCGGCCCAGCGGATCAGCGGACGAGTGGAAAGCTGCGCGACAACAGACGGCGCGGTGCACAGCCCCAGCACGGCGGCTCCCATCCTGGTCATGAAGGTTCTGGTGGTCATCATCATTCGCTTCCTGCGGGTGATTCTTGTTCGCAGGATCTGCGGCGTGGTAGCCAAATGCTCCCGATTGTTTGCACGATCCGCCTGATGGCAGGAGGATCGCCTCACGACGCACTTGGCGGTCCCTATGATTCGACGAATGGACGCCGAATTCGAACGGGTGCGAACTCACATCGCGACGCGGATCGCGCAGTGGACGGCGGGCAATGGGCCGTACACCACCGCGATTCCCGGCCTGAGCCTGTATCGTCACTCGGAGGTCGGCGGGCCGGTCAGCTGCCTGATGGAGCCCGCCATAGCGCTGCCGGTTCAGGGGGAGAAGCGCGCCCATTTCGGCTCCGAGTCTTATGCATACGACTGTCACCGCTTCCTGATCACAGCGCTCGATCTGCCGGTCGTGTTGCAGGTGGCGAAGGCCTCGCCCGATTTGCCTTATCTGAGCGCCGTCCTGAAGCTCGATGCACGGGTGATAGGGGAGTTGATGATGGAGAGCAGGTTGCAGCCCTCCGACCGCCACTGGGTGGTCGAGCGGGGCATGGTGCTTGGGGAAACCAGCGTCGCCCTTGTCGAAGCCTTCGACAGGCTCGTCGGACTCCTTGAGGAGCCCGAGTTGATCCCGGTACTGGCTCCGTTGATTCAGCGGGAGATCTTCTACAGGATCCTCCGCAGCGAGAGCGGCAGGTACCTGTGGCAGATGGCTTCCATCGGAAGTCAGGGCCAGCGCATCGGCCGCGCGATCGAGTGGTTGAAGGCGAACTTCCAAGAGCCGCTTCGCATCGAGGACCTCGCCAGCCGGGTGGAGATGAGTCCGTCCAGGTTCCACCACCACTTCCGACAATTCACCTCGATGAGCCCGCTTCAATTTCAGAAATGGCTGCGGCTGACGGAGGCCCGGCGCTTGATGGTGACCCAGGGCCTGGACGCCGCGGTTGCTGCCTATCAAGTGGGTTATGGCAGTCCGTCCCAGTTCAATCGGGAGTACGCCCGCCAGTTCGGCACGCCGCCGCGCCGCGATGTCGAGGGCGTTCTGCGGCTGGCTGCTTCTTGAGAGGAGCGCCAGGCCAACTTATGCCACGTGAGCATCGAGGGCCTCAAGCGGCACGTGCAGCGCCTCGTCCCTCGCAAAGGCCTCGAGCAGATGCTCCAGCGTCACCCGAACTCTGGGGGCAACCAACGCGCGATGGGGATAGTGCATCACCAGTGCGTAGGTTCCAGGGGCGTGCTCACCACGGAGCACGACCTTCAACGAACCGCTCACCAGGTGCGCCCAGGCGTGGTGAACCCCCACCTGGGCCACTCCCATGCCATCGACGGCCGCTTGAACCAGGGTCTCGGGCGCTGACAGAGTCAGATTCGTGATGCGTGCGGTATCGAAGGTGGTGATGCTGCCGTCGTTCGACCTGAAGTGCCATGGCGACACCTGTCCGCCGAGAAAGCGCCGGGTGATCAGCCGATGTCGTTCGAGGTCCTGTGGCGAGCCCGGTACGCCACGCTCCGCCAGATAGGACGGCGACGCGACGAGCGCCATGTTCAGCCGGCAGATCGGCCGCGAGACCAAGGTCGAATCGGCGATGGAACCTCCCCTGATGCCGAGGTCATAGCCGTCCCGCACGAGGTCGACGACGCGGTCATCGAAATCGATCTCGACGCACAAGCCGGGGTGCCGCGAGAGCAGGCTCGGCAGAGCGGGCATCAGTTGCTGACGGCCGAACGCGGCGCTCGTCGAGATGCGGACCCGTCCGCGCGGCCCGACGCGCTGGGCGGCGACCTCATCGACCGCGGCGTCTAGCGCATCGAGCGCGATCCGGGCCTTCTGCAGGAACGCCGCCCCCTCCGCCGTGAGGCTCAAGGCCCGTGTCGTGCGGTTCATCAGTCGCACGCCGAGCGCCTGCTCCAGACCGGCCACGTTCTTGCTCACTGCCGCCGAACTGACACCCAGCACGCGCGCCGCGGCCGCGAAGCTGCCTGCGTCGGCCGCCTGCACGAAGGAAAGGATGGCCCGCACCCGCTGCGATGAATCCACGACGTCTCCACATGAAAGGTTCGAGAGCTGAATCGACCGCCTCGGACAGCGACCGGTCGATTCTCAACGCAAGGTTGAGGGACGATCAACCGCGCCATGGGTTACGTCGCAGCAGCGTGGCCAACAGAATGCCGTCCATCGAGCATCAGACCCTAAAGGATGGCAGCGCATGTTGGTTTCGATCATCTTCGACAGCGGCTACGGGCACACCGCGACACAGGCCCGCGCCGTGTCCGAAGGCGTGCGCAACATGCCGGGCGCCGAGGCCGAGCTGATCGCCGTGTCGGAGGGGCCGGTCCCCTGGGACAAGCTGGAAGCGAGGACGCGATCATCTTCGGCGCCCCGACCTACAACGGTTCCGTCAGTTCCCGCCTCAAGCGGTGCTTCGAGGACTCGACCAAGCCGGTCTGGAACGACATGAAGTGGCATGACAAGGTTGCCGCCGGCCTCACCAACTCGGGGCCTAGAACGGCGACAAGCTGCACTCGCTGATCTCGATGGCGTTGTTCGCTGCCCAGCACGGAATGATCTGGGTGGGTCTGGATTGAAGGCCGGCAACGCCACCAGCAAGGGCAGCGTCGATGACATGAACCGGCTCGGCAGCTGGCTGGGCGCGATGGCTCAGTCGAATGGCGACGAACGGCCCGATCTTTCGTCCATCGAAAGCGAGCTGAAGACAGCCTCGTACCTCGGGCAGCGCGTGGCCGAGATCGGCCTGCGCGTGCGTCGGAGCTGATGCACGGGGGCCTTGCCGATGACCGTGCTCGATTCAATCTTCAACCAGGAGCCTCAACATGAAACTACTCTGCCTCGACATTCCCCAACCCGGCGCCAGCCTGGAAAAGTACCAACCCCACATGCTGGACGAAGTCCGGCACACCTGGGGTCTCTACAAGACCGGCATCGTGCGCGACATCTACTTCCGCCAGGACCGGCCCGGCGTCGCAATCATCGCCGAATGCGACTCGGTCGAAGCCGCCAGGAAAGTCCTGCGCGAGTTTCCGCTCGCCCAAGCAGGGCTGATCGATTGGGACGTCATCCCGCTGGGCCCCTTCGCGAACTGGGAAGCGCTCTTCGCACTCGGCAACGTCTGACGTTCCGCGTCCCAGCTGCGGCGATATTTCGACGCCGATGTGATGCGCGCCGATGCCACGGCATTCAAAGCCGACTTTTCAACAAGAGAGCGATCGCCATGGTCAAGACCATTTCATTTGCGAACAGGTCAGTGGAGATTGCGGGACACCTTCATCTCCCGGACAACTTCCAGGAGGACAAGAAGTACCCCGCTCTCGTCGGGGTTCACCCGGCGGGAGGAGTGAAGGAGCAGACCATCGGCCTCTACGCCAAGAGGCTCGCGGCGCACGGTTTCGTTGTCGTGGTGTATGACTCGTCCTATCAGGGAGCAAGCGGCGGCGAGCCCCGCTTGCTGGAGGACCCCAGCACCCGCGTGGAAGACGCGCGCTGCGCGGCGGACTTCCTCACGACGCTGCCGTACGTCGACGCCGAGCGAATGGGTGTATTCGGCATCTGTGCCGGCGGCGGCTACGCAATCGCTGTGGCGCAGACCGAGCGCCGCTTCAAGGCCGTGGCCGGCGTCAGCGCAACCCCGATGGGCGAAGCGGCCAGAACCTTCTTTGGTCGCCCGATTCCCGACGCCGAGCTGATCGAGACCCTGCAAGCGGCCGCTGCGCAGCGTACGGCCGAAGCGCGGGGCGCGCAGCCCGTCTACGCTCCGTTTACGCCGGAACGTCTGGAAGACATCGACAACAACACGCCGGTCATGCTGCGTGAGGCGTACGACTACTACAGAACCCCGCGGGGCCAACACCCCAACGCCAAAGGCCGCTTCCTGATGACCAGCCTGGACAAGATGCTGGCTTTCTCGACGTTCCCTCTGATCCCCAGTCTGCTGACCCAACCCTTGCTTCTGATCGCCGGCAGCAAGGCCGACACCAAGGTGTACAGCGACCAGGCGTACGCGCTTTCCAAGGGGCCGAAAGAGTTGTTCGTCATCGAGGGGGCCACCCATGTTGCGATGTACGACGTGCCTGAGTACGTGGATCAAGCGGTTGCCAAGCTCGTCCCGTTCTTCAGCAATCTCTAGCCCTTACCGCAACCTTCTCTCTTCGCTCCGAATTCGAAAGCCACGACCATGACCAAGCAAGCCTCTGAACTCAAACCTGTTCTCTTCGTCGTCACCAGCAACGCGGTGAAGGGCGCGACGGGCATTCCCACCGGCTACAACCTGGCCGAAGTCACTCACCCGCTGGAGAAGTTGCAGGCAGCGGGCATCCGCGTGGAGTTCGCTTCGCCTCAAGGTGGCAACGCACCGCTGGATGGGCTGGAAGACATGAAGGACCCGGTGATCGCGCGCTACTGGGCCGATGCCGATTTCCGCCACGCCGTCTCTCACACGCTGTGTCTGGATGACGTGGACCCCGCGCGCTACTCGGCCATCTTCTTTGCCGGTGGTCACGGCACGATGTGGGACTTCCCCGACAGCGCTGCCGCACAGAAGGCCATCCGCGAGATCGATGCGGCGGGTGGCATCGTCTCGGCCGTGTGTCATGGCCCTGCCGCCCTGGTCAACGCGCGCCGTGCCGACGGCAGCTTGCTCGTAGCAGGCAAGCGGATGGCGGCCTTCACCGATGGCGAGGAAGAGGAAGTGCAGTCCACCCACGTGGTGCCCTTCCTGCTGGCGTCCACACTCGTCGAGCGCGGCGCGAAGCACCAGAACGCCGCTAACTGGGCCGACAACGTGGTCGTCGATGGCCGACTCATCACCGGCCAGAACCCGCAGTCCGCCGCGAGCCTGGGCGAAGCGCTGCGCGACGCGCTGCTGGCGTGATCCGCCCCGCCGAGCATGAATAAGG
>Ga0307513_10012895_pt1 | contig 10285 bp, 7 predicted proteins | sample 15_EM_MG_FD_202174 | JGI IMG/M metagenome (GOLD analysis project Ga0307513, IMG submission 202174) | Populus trichocarpa ectomycorrhiza microbial communities from riparian zone in the Pacific Northwest, United States - 15_EM | ecosystem: Host-associated > Plants > Roots > Unclassified | place...
GCTGGCGGCGCTGGCCGCGATCGTGCACACCGCGGCCGGCATCCGGTTCGGCCTCTACACCGGCCGCTGGTCGTACGGCTGCTTCGAGGAGATCGCCGCGCTCGCGAAGACCGCCGCCCTCACCACGCCGCTGGTGTTCATCCTGGACACCCTGCTCGGCCGGCTCGTGCCGCGGTCGGCCATCATCGCGGCGGGCCTGATCGCCCTGGTCGGCACGGCCGGGGTGCGCTACGCCGCGCGGCTGCTGCACGACCACCGGCTGCGGCCGTCGCCCGAGCGCGGCTCCCGGGTCGTCGTGGTGGGCGCCGGCGAGGGCGCGGCCCAGGTCATCCGGGCCATGCTGCGCAGCCCGTCCAGCCCGTACGTGCCGGTGGCCCTGCTCGACGACGACCCCAGCAAGCGCACCTTGCAGATCATGGGCGTGCGGGTCGCGGGCAACCGGCACGCGATGGCCGAGGTCGTCCGGCGGTTCCGCGCCGACGCGGTGGTCATCGCCATCCCCAGCGCCGGCGCCGACCTGGTCCGGGAGCTGACCGAGCTGGCCGAGCCGCTGAACGTCGACCTGAAGGTCGTGCCGCCGGTCGTCGAGCTGTTCGGCCGTACCGTCAGCGTGGAGGACATCCGCCCGGTCAGCCACGCCGACCTGCTCGGCCGGCGGGAGGTCGGCATCGACCTGGCCGCCGTGGCGGGCTACCTCGAGGGCCGCCGGGTGCTGGTCACCGGCGCCGGCGGTTCGATCGGCTCGGAGCTGTGCCGCCAGGTCGCCCACTTCCACCCCGCCCAGCTGGTCATGCTGGACCGCGACGAGTCTGGGCTGCACGCCGTGCAACTGTCGATGGACGGCCGCGGCATGCTCGACGACCGCAACCTGGTGGTCGCCGACATCCGCGATCAGCAGCGGCTCGACGAGGTGTTCGCCGAGCACCGGCCGCAGGTGGTGTTCCACGCCGCGGCGCTCAAACACCTGCCGCTGCTCGAGATGCACCCGTCCGAGGCGCTCAAGACCAACATCATCGGTACGTACCAGATCCTGCAGACCGCATTGCGGCACAAGGTCGAGCGGCTGGTGAACATCTCGACCGACAAGGCGGCCGAGCCGGTGAGCGTGCTGGGCTACTCCAAGCGGATCACCGAGCGGCTCACCGCGGCGGCCGACGAGTCCACCTCCGGCACCTTCTGCAGCGTCCGCTTCGGCAACGTGCTGGGCAGCCGCGGCTCCGTGCTCACCGCCTTCGCGGCGCAGGTCGAGTCGGGCGGCCCGATCACGGTCACCGACCCCGGCGTCACCCGGTTCTTCATGACCGTGCAGGAGGCGGTGCGCCTGGTCATCCAGGCCGGCGCGCTGGACAGCAAGGGCGAGGTGCTGATCCTGGACATGGGTGAGCCGGTGCGCATCGCCGACGTCGCCCGCCGGCTCGCCGCCACGGCCGAGCGGCACATCCAGATCGTCTACACCGGGCTGCGGCCGGGCGAGAAGCTGCACGAGATCCTGCTGGGCCCGGACGAGCCGGACCACCGGCCGAACCATCCGCTGATCTCGCAGGCCCAGGTGCCGCCGCTGGACGGCGCCGTGCTCTCCCTGCTCGACCCGTCCGTGCCGCGCAAGGACCTGATCGCGGTCCTGCGCTGGCTCGCCGAGAGCCCGGCCCTGTCCGTCGCGCGCCGGGCGAACCCGCCGGCCGCGCTCTCCCGCGCCGGGCGGATGCGCCCGGCCGGCCGCAACAAGGCGTCGGCACCCCATCAACCCGAGGTCGCCGTACGCCCGGGAGGCCAGTCGTGAGCAGTCAAGCGCAGCAGGGGAGCACGCCGATGCGGGTCGTCATCGCCGGTCAGGGGTACGTCGGGCTGCCGCTCGCGGTCCGCGCCGCCCAGGTGGGCCACTCGGTCGTCGGGTACGACGTCGACGAGGAGCGGATCAAGCGCCTCGCCGCCGGTGAGTCCTACGTGGACGACGTGTCGTCGGCGGAGCTGCAGGCGATCCTGGACAGCGGCGCCTTCCACCCGTCTGCGGATCCGCGCTCGTGCGCCGGGTTCGACGTCGCGGTCATCGCGGTGCCCACCCCGCTGCGCGACGGCGTCCCCGACCTGAACTACATCGAGCAGTCGGCCCGGACCCTGGCCCGGTACCTGCGCCCGGGTGCCACCGTCGCGCTGGAGTCGACCACCTATCCCGGCACCACGACCGACCTGGTCGCGCCGCTGCTCGAGGAGGGTTCCGGGCTGATCGCCGGGGTCGACTTCCACCTCGGCTACAGCCCCGAGCGGATCGACCCGGGCAACCGGGAGTGGAACCTGGTCACCACCCCCAAGGTGGTCTCCGGCATCAACGCGGCGTCGCTCGAGCGGGTCCAGGCCTTCTACGGCTCGGTCGTGGAGCACACCGTGCCGGTCTCCGACTGCAAGGTGGCCGAGCTGGCGAAGCTGCTCGAGAACACCTTCCGGCACGTCAACATCGCCCTGGTCAACGAGCTGGCGGTGTTCGCGCACGACCTCGGCATCGACGTCTGGGAGGCGATCGGCGCGGCGTCGTCCAAGCCGTTCGGCTACATGCGGTTCGTGCCCGGACCAGGCGTCGGCGGCCACTGCCTGCCGATCGACCCGTCGTATCTGTCCTGGCGGGTGCAGCGGACGCTCGGCCAGAGTTTCCGCTTCGTCGAGCTCGCCAACGACATCAACAACCACATGCCCGATTACGTCATCCGGCGGCTGGTCGCCGCGCTCAACGAGCGCCGGAAGGCGGTCAACGGCTCGACCGTGCTGCTGCTCGGCCTGGCGTACAAGCGCAACAGCGGCGACGCCCGCGAGTCGCCGGCGCGGCGGGTCGCCTCGCTGCTGCTGGACATGGGCGCCGAGGTCCGGGCCGCCGACCCGCACGTCGTCGAGGACGCCCGGGTCGACCGCCGGGTCGTCCGGGTGGCCCTGACCGAGGAGCAGATCGCCGCGGCGGACGCGGTGATCCTGCTCGCCGACCACGACGCGTTCGACCTGGACCTCGTCGTGCGGCACGCGCAGTACGTGCTGGACACCCGGCACCGCCTGACCGGACCCGCTGTGGAGTCGCTCTAGCCTTCAGGAGTAAACCGTGGACGCCGTACGCCTGCTCTGGGATGTCCTCAACCGCCTTGCCGCCGCCCTCGCCCTGATCCTGCTGTCGCCGGTGATCCTGGTGGTCGCGGCCTGGATCAGGATCGCGGACGGCAAGGGCATCCTGTTCATCCAGGACCGGGCCGGGCGCGACGGCGTGCCGTTCCGGATGTGGAAGTTCCGGTCGATGGTGCACGACTCGGTGGCGCTCAGCGCGAAGCTCGGCATCAGCGATCCGTTCGGCCTGCTGGAGAACGATCCCCGGATCACCCGCTGCGGCCGCTTCCTGCGCCGCACCAGCCTGGACGAGCTGCCGCAGCTGGTGAACGTGCTGCGCGGGCAGATGCTGCTGGTGGGCCCGCGGCCGGACGTTGTGCAGCAGGCCGCCAACTATTCCGAAAAGGACCGGCGGCGGCTGGCGGTCAAGCCCGGCATCACCGGCTGGGCCCAGGTCAACGGGCGCGACGACATCGACTGGCCGCAGCGGTTCGTGCTGGACCGCTGGTACGTGGACCACTGGTCGCCCACGCTGGATCTGAAGATCCTCTGGCGCACGGTCGCGACGCTGCGGCGGGACGAGGCTCCGGTGCATGTGGACGAGCTGAATATCCAGCGGGCCCAGGACGCGAGCCGTGCCTGAGCCGCCGCGCGAGGTCGGTTCCGAGTTCCACTGGGATCCCGCCGCCCTGCTCGCCCCCGAGCAGGGCGGCGGCCTGCCGAGCTGGCTGCCGGCGCGGACGGCGTTGTTCGCCACGGGATGCGGCGCGCTGACCGCGTTGCTGCGCCTGCTGAGCGGCGCTCGGTTGCACCTGCCGTCGTACTTCTGCATGGGGGTCGCCGAGGCGCTGTCGGCGGACGTCCCGATCGCCTGGTACCGGCACCTGCCGGACGGGCAGGGTCCACGCTGGGCGAGTCTGCGCGCCGCGGCCGGCGATGTGGTCCTCGCCCAGAACCTGTTCGGCCGCGACGAGCACGTGCCATGGCAGGCGTGGATCGCTGACCACCCGGACGTCACCGTCGTGGAGGACCACTCGCACGATCCATTCAGCAGTTGGGCACAGGCCAGCACCGCGGCGTACGCGGTGGCCTCGCTGCGCAAGACCCTGCCGTTGCCCGACGGCGGCCTGCTGTGGTCGCCGCGCGGTCTGCGCCTGCCCCGGCCCAGCGGCGACCAGAGCCCGGGCGCCCAGCTGAAGCTCGCCGCGATGCTGCTCAAGTCCGCCTGGCTCGCCGGCCGGCCGATCGGCAAGGACAGCTTCCGGGCGTTGCAGCAGGAGGGCGAGCGCACCCTGCTCGGCAGCACCGGGCCGGTCAGCGCGGTTACCGCGGCGACGCTGCCGCTGCTGGACGTGGCGGGACTACGCGCGGCGAGCACCCGCAATGTGCACGCGCTCGTCGCGGCGCTGCCGGCTCGTACCCCGGGATGGCGGATCCTGACCGGCGGCCCGGCCGACGCGGCACCGTTCCGGTTGCAGCTGGTGTGCCCGTCCGAGAGCGCTCGCGACGCGCTGCTGGCGCATCTCGCCCGGCACGGCATCTTCGCACCTGTGCACTGGCGGCAGGATCGGGCCGGGCTGTGGAGCGGCGACGAGGAGGCGGCCGACCTGGCCGCGCGGATGCTCACCGTGCCGGTGGACCACCGCTGCGGGCCGGACGACCTCCACCGGCTCGCAGCGGTGCTCGGCTCCTTCATCCCGCAGAGCCAGGCCGCCTACCGATAGGGCGGGACCCGGCCGCGAGCGAGGCCGGGAACCAGAGCGCCAGGCCGCCTACCGAAAACCGGAGCGGCAGGCGCCTACCGATAGGGCGGGAACCGGCCCGTGAGGGCGGCCGGCGTGGTCGTGCCGGCGAGCTTTTCGAACGCGGCCGGATCCGTCACCACCCGCCAGGTGTGGAAGGCATGCCGGCCGGTGGCGAAGGCCGCCTTGTAATGGAACAGCGAGTCGGCCGCCCCGCCGACCCCGCCGCCGAGGTGGTACGTCGTGTTGCCCCGGTCCCGGCCCCAGCGGCGGACCTCGTCGTAGAGCAGCTTGTCCGCGTGGTAGGTGTTTCCGTCGCGGGTCGCCTGCAGGTGGGTGTGCATGATCCCGTCGTACTCGAAGAAGAGATTGCCGCCGAGCAACTCGCCGCCGGCCACCGCGCCGGCCAGATGGACCCGCTCGCCCAGCGCGGCCCGCAGCCGGTGGAAGTGCTCCGGGGTGAAGAAGTAGAACTCGGCCGCACCGACCCGGCGCATGGTGGCGTGATAGGTGTCGATCCACTCGTCGAACCGGTCCCAGTCGTCGATCACGATCTCGACCCCGGCCCGCTTCGCCTTGTTGATCTGATTGCGGTGGGTGCGGTGGGTCTGCTGCCACATCTCCTCGAGGCTCAGCGTGAGGTCCACCGAGACGGTCTCGCCGTGGTGCACGACCGTGCCCGCGTCGGCCAGGGCCGCGGCGGGCGCCGGCAACAGCGGATGCAGCCGGGCGAAGACCGTGACGATGCCCTGCGCGCAGAACAACTCCGTCATCGCGTGGCAAGCGCGTACCCAGAAGGCGGCATCGTCGGTGTCGCTGACCGGGCCGGGATATCCGTACGGGGAGACGGCGTCACACAGGTCGGTGTCGGGCACGTCGCGCAGCACCAACGGCAGCAGCAGCACGTGGCCCGCTTCGTCGTACCGGAAAGCGGCGGGTGTGCCGAGCGAGAGCCCGGCGTCGAGGCGCACGTATTCGGGGAGGTGGTAGACGTCGTGCCGAAGCCGGCTGAGCGCGTCGGTCCACGCGGCGTCACCGGGCTCCAGCAGGGCTCCGGCCATCAGTTGTCCCTTCGCGAATGAGGTCGGCCGGGACGGGGGGCGAAACGCCCGGCCGACGGCGGGCCCGGCTCCAGCGGCGAGTGCTGAGCACCCAGCGAAGCAGCCTCCGTGGGGCCGCGCTCTGTGTCGTGACGTGCAGCAGGTACCGCCACATAGGATACTCGCCGCGGCGGTTGGACAGGGCGTAGGAGAATTGTTTTGCCGGTAGGTCCACATAGTCCGGAACCCGCTCGAACCACTCACTACTCGCCTTCGCCGCCCGCTGCAGCGGAGCCAATGCGGTCCTGCGGCTGTATTCGTAGCGCTCCAGCGCCACAGCGAGATCGTCGCCGGCCGACACCGCGTCCGCCAGCGCCATCGCGTCCTGCATCGCCAGCTTGGTGCCCGAGCCGATGGCGAAGTGCGTGGTGTGCGCGGCATCGCCCATCAGCACGACATTGCCGTGGTCCCAGCGCCGGTTGGTGATCCGGCGGAAGTTCAGCCAGCCCGTGCCGCCGGCCTCGGCGCGGTGGTCGCTCAGCGGCTGCCCGCCGAGATGGGCCGCGAAGATCTCCTGGAGCCGGCCGCAACCCTGCTCGGCGTCGAGGCGGTCGAGTTCAAGCCCGGCCCACGTCTCGGGCGTGCACTCCACGATGAACGTGCTGGCGTCCGCGGTGAACGGGTACGCGTGGAACCAGATCCAGCCGGCCGGCGTGCGCTCGAAGCCGAAGGCGAACGTCTCGAAGACGTGCGGCGTGCCCAACCAGATGTACTTGTTGCGGCCCACCTCGATCTCGGCGCCGAAGTGCTCGGCGTGCTGGTCGCGGAGCCGGCTCCGGGCGCCGTCGCAGGCCACCACGAGATCCGCCGGCGGGCAGTCGGCCAGGTCGGTCAGCTCGTCCCGGTAGTGGATCTGGACGCCGAGCTCGGTGGCCCGCTTGGCCAGGATGTCGAGCAGGTCGCGGCGGCCCATGCTGAAGCCGTAGCCGGCCAGGTGGGTCACCGCCTTGCCGGGGGCGCGCACCTCGTACTCGTCCCACTTGTAGGCCGCGTCCCAGATCCGCCGGGCGCTGACCGGGTCGTACCGGAACAGGTCGTCGAGCAGGTCGTCCCAGAAGACCACCCCCCAGCCGTACGTGACGCCGGCCGGATTGCGTTCCAGCACGGTCACCTCGTGCGCGGGGTCGGCCAGCTTCGCGAGCACCGCGAAGTACAGGCCGGCAGGTCCGCCGCCGATGCAGTTGATCCGCATGCCGAACTCCTAACGGTAGGACGGGAAGGTGCCGGACAGGTCGCCCGGATCGGCCTCGGGCCGGCGCAGCCGGACCAGTTGGGTGTACGCGTCGAGGTCCGGCACGAGCCGCCAGGTGTGGAACGGGTGCCGGCTCGGCGAGAAGCCGGCCTTGTACGAGAACAGCGAGTCGTTGCACCCGCCCTTGCCGCCGCCGAGATGGAAGACGGTGTCGCCGCGGCTCTTGCACCACCGCCGCACCTCGTCGTAGAGCAGCTCGTCCGCGTAGCGGTTGCGGGCCCGCCGGGTGGACGAGACGTATCCGGTGGCGATGCCGTCGTGCTCGAAGAACGTGTTGCCGCCGACCACCTCGTCGCCCTCGAGCGCGACCGCGAGGTGCATCCGGTCGCCGACCGCGTCGTGCAGCGCCGCCAGGTGCTCGAGGGTGAAGAAGTAGTACGACGACGCGCCGACCCGGCGCATGTTGTCGTGGTAGACGTCCACCCACTCGGCGAGCCGGTCCCAGTCGTCGAAGACGATCCGGGTGCCGTCCCGGCGCGCCCGGTTGATGTGGTTGCGGTGGTCGCTGCGGGTCTGCCGCCACATCTGGTCGAGGCTGAGCGTCAGGTCCATCGAGACGGTCTCGCCGTGCCGGACCACCGTGCCGAAGCGGCCGAGCACCGGCAGCGGCGCTTCCAGCAGCGGGTGCAGCCGGACGAACGCGGTCACGATCCGCTGGGCGCCCAGCGTCTCCATCATCGCGGCGCAGGCCCGTTCCCAGAACCCGGTGTCGCCGGCGGCGGCGTCGCTGACCGGGCCGGGATATCCGTACGGCGAGAGCGCGTCGCGCAGCTCCGTGCCGGGCACGTCGCGCAGGATGAGCGGCATCAGCAGCCGCCGCCCGTCCTGCTCGTACCAGAAGGCGGTCGGCACGCCGCCGTACAACCGGGCGTCGAGCACGACGTACTCCGGCTCGTGGTACATGTCGTGGCGGGCGCGCTGCGTCGCCTCTTTCCACTCCCGTGCCGTCGGATCCAGCAGCTCCGCCCGCGACGATCGGGTCATCTCGTGTCTCCTCCCGAGCGGCTCACGACCGCAGGATCCGGGCGTTGAGCGCCATGTTGGCGGCGAACTGATCGTTGACCACCTGGTGACCCTCCAGCCGGAGCTGGACCGCCGGGTCGAAGCGGCCCAGCTTCACGAAACCGTCGGAGAACCACCCGTTGTCGGAGCCGGTGCCGTCCACGTAGTTGCTGTACGCCCGCCCGCCCGGCCAGATCACCTTGGTCAGCAGCGCCGAGAAGCCGGCCATGTCGGCACCGCTCCACGGCCGCCCGCCGGCGCGCGCCTCGACGACGTACGCCAGCACGCCGTTGCCGTGGCTGACGTCCTGCCCGGGCCGCCGGGCCGAACCCCAGACGTCGTTCCAGAAGTACGCGGTGGCCTCCACCGGGTTGCGGCGCATCTGGCCGCGCAGCCCCGCGGTCCGCCCCGGCAGATGCAGATCGATGTTGTCGGCCACGGCGCGGTAGCGCGCCCGGCGGGCCGGGTCCACGGTGACCCGCGAGAGGTTCAGCGCGATCAGCGCCCAGTGCGCCGCCATGTGCGTACGCTCGCGGTAGATGTTGTCGCCCGGGCCGCGCGCGTACCACTTCTCGAAGATGTCGACCTCGGCGAAGCGCAGCAGTCGCTCGTAGCGGGCCCGGTAGCCGGCGTTGCCGAAGATCGCCGGGGCGGTCCGCATGGCGACCAGCAGTGCGGTGCCGTAGCGCCAGAAGTAGCTCTCGTACAGCGGGACCTCGTCGCCGCCCTCCCCGGACTGGGTCGACGACCAGCCCCGGTAGCCGTCGCGGTACTGGCTGCTCGGCAGCGAGGAGGACGGCACGGCGGAGTCGGCCACGTTCTCGACGAACTCCAGGGCGCGGTCGAGGTAGCGGCGCTCGTCGGTGGCGCGGAACATCGCGATGCAGGAGTCGACCGAGTAGGACAGGTCGTAGTGGTCCCAGCTGTCCGTCGACTTGCTCATCGGCAGGCTGTTCTCGTACTGATAATCCCAGCTCTGCTGGAAGACGCCGGCCCAGTGTGCGACCGGCTTGAGCCGGACCGCCGCCTGCGCCGCCGCCGGCCCGGCCGGGAGCGGGAGCGGGTCCATGATCGCCGGGACGTCGGAGCGCGGGGCCTCGCTGGCCGCGGTCAGCGAGGCGAACGCCAGCAGCAGCACCGCCCGGCGCCCGATCTTCGCCTCCCCGGCGCTCACCGCTGCACCGGCTCTCGCTCAGCGGCGGGCAGGTCAGCGGCGGGCAGGTCGGCGGCGGGCAGCTCGGGCGCGGGGTGCTCGGGCGCGGGGTGCTCCAGCGCGGACATTTCGGGCGCGGGCGTTGCGGGCCGGGCCGGGGCCACCGCGGCTGCGGCCGCCAGCGCGGCGAACAGCCAGGCGAGCCGGGCGTCGTAGTAATCGCCGGAGAAGAGGCTGCTCAACGCCACGAAGACGGCCGCCGCCACGGCGAGCCCGGTCATCTGCGGGCGCGCGCCGCCCCGCCGCACCGTCAAGGACCACAACACGATCGCCGTAGTGAGCAGCCCGATCCCGATCGCGCCGCCCTCCGCCGCGACGCCGAGGACGTAGTTGTGCGGGTACTCGACGCCCTGGTTGACCCCGATCAGGCCGTAGAAGCCGTCCAGGCCGGCGCCGGCGACCGGATGCTCGACGGCCAGCCGCCAGGCGGCCTGCCAGATGTCCGTGCGGTCCGACAGGTAGTGCTGCTCGACCGTCTGCTCGACGAACCGGTCCTGGAACAGGTTGGTGAAGGAGGGCGGGGCGACCGCCCAGATGGTGGCCGTGGCGGCCACCAGAGCGGCGCCCGCCGCCAGGACCGGTCCGGCGCGCAACCGGTGCCGGATCTTCAGCAGCGCCACCCCGCCCACCGCGACGCCGGCCAGCAGGCCGGCGCGGGACCCGGAGAGCACGGCGGCCAGCAGGAACAACGGCACCACCAGCAGCGGCAGGATGCGCCGGGTGAACAGATACAGGGCCACGGCACTGATCACGCCGAGGATCTCGATCCGGACGAAGACGTTCGGCCCGCCGCCGAACGCGGAGTAACGGCCCTGCTCGCCGGGCCCGTTGATGAACAGCGCGGCCAGGGCGAAGACCACCGCGGCGATGAAGAACAGCAGGAACGTGGTCCGCA
>Ga0307513_10012896_pt1 | contig 10284 bp, 9 predicted proteins | sample 15_EM_MG_FD_202174 | JGI IMG/M metagenome (GOLD analysis project Ga0307513, IMG submission 202174) | Populus trichocarpa ectomycorrhiza microbial communities from riparian zone in the Pacific Northwest, United States - 15_EM | ecosystem: Host-associated > Plants > Roots > Unclassified | place...
CGATCGAAGCGGCTGCCTACTTCCGCGAAGCAGAGAGCAATCAGTGCCATCAGCAGCCCGCAGGCGATGATGATGAGCACGCTGTAGTTGCCGACCAGCGCCTGGATTTTAGCGGGCAGGCCGAGGATGCCCGAACCCACGGTTAGGTTGATGGCGAATGCTGTCAGCGCCCAGCGGCCGATGCCGCGCAGGAGGCGGTCGTCGGTGGAGGTGAATTCAGGCGCGGGCACGGCCGGAGTCTAGCCCACGCGCGATTGAATCAACGCGCTCTGCCGACACCCCCGCGCGCCGGGCGGAGTGACGAGCAAGACCGAACGGTGGTTGAATACCCGCGCCATGACTCACTCGCGGCGCCAGTTTCTCGAGATCAGCCTCTTGAGCGGCGGGGGCCTGCTGGCTTCGTTCGCGCTCCCCGACCGCGCGCGCGCCGCGACGGCCGAGCGCCTCGTTGATCCTCGCTACACCCCACTCGGCGCCTTCGTGCGCATTCACACCAACAACAGCATCGTCATCGGCGCGCGCGGCTGCGAGATCGGGCAGGGCGTGGTCACGTCATTGCCCATGCTCATCGCGGAAGAGCTCGAGGTGCGCTGGGACCAGGTGCGCGTGGAACAGCTGCCCTACGGCATCATGGCCGGCAGGGAGCCGGGAAAGTTCGCGCCGAAATACGGCGGGCAGGGCGCGGGCGGCAGCACCAACATTCCCGATGGCTGGACGGAACTTCGCGAAGCCGGTGTGCAGATCCGCCAGTTGTTAGTGGCCGCCGCGGCGCAGCTCTGGGCGACCGACGCGGCGAAACTCAAGGCGCGCGACGCGGTGGTCTCGCATCCCGACGGACGTACGGCCACCTACGGATCGCTCGCGGCACGCGCGGCGCAACTGCCGCTGCCGGCCGGGCCGTTCGAACTCAAGCAGCCCGCGGACTTCCGCATCATCGGCAAGCCGACCAAGACCGCCGACTGCGCGGACATCGTCAGCGGCCGCGCACGCTACGGCATCGATGCGCAGATGCCGGGCATGTTGTTCGCGGTCATTGCACGCTCGCCCTATTTCGATGGCACTTTGAAGTCGCTCGATGACTCCGCCGCGAAGAAAATGCGCGGCGTGCGGGCGATCGTGCCGATTGCCGGCCCCAAACCCACCGAAGATTTCGTACGCAATCTCGCTTCTGGCGTGGCAGTGGTGGCGGATAGCACCTGGGCCGCGATGCAGGCACGCAAGGCATTGAAGATCGAGTGGACACCGGGAGCCTGGGCGAAGGATTCCACCGCGGCGCTCGAAACGCGTTGTCGCGCAGCAGTCGCCGGCGAAGCGGGTATCCACACCGGACGCAGTGACGGCGACATGAAAGCCGTGTGGGCGGCGGCCGCGAAGAAAATCGAAGCAGCCTACAAGGTGCCGTTCCTCGCGCACGCCACCATGGAGCCGCCTGGCGCCACCATCCATATCGTGGGCAACCGGGTGAAGCTCATCGCCTCGCTGCAAAGCCCGGGCGGCGCGTCGCGCATGATCAATGCGATGACCGGCATCCCGCGCCTCAACATCGATATCGAGTTGCCGCGCTCGGGCGGCGGGTTCGGGCGCCGTCTGGAGAACGACTTCGTCGCCGAAGCGGTGCTGGTCGCGCAGGCCGTGAAGCAGCCGGTGAAGCTCATCTGGACCCGCGAAGACGATCTGCAGAACGACTTCTATCGGCCTTTCGGCGTGCAACGCCTGCGTGCGGCGGCGGACAGGGACGGCAAGATCACCGGCTGGTCGCACCGCGTGGCCGCGACTTCGCGCAAAACCCGCGCGAATCGCGGTGACGACCCGGAGTGGGTCGGCACGCTCGACGTCGACGGTTTCCCCGCCAACTGCGTGCCGAACTATCTGTCCGAGTTCGTGAACGTGGAGTTCGGCCTCGCGCGCGGCTGGTGGCGCGCGCCGCTGCACACGTTCGCGGCGTTCGCCACGCAAAGTTTCGTGGACGAAGTGGCGTTTGCGCTCAAGCGCGACCCGCTCGAACTTCGGATCGAGATGTTAGGCGCGTCGCGCGACCTCGAATACAAGGAACACGGCGGGCCCATCTTCAGCACAGGCCGTCTTGCAGCTGTGATGAAAGAAGCAGCGGAGCGCATCGACTACGGCCGCCAGCTCCCCAAGGGCCGCGGCATCGGGCTCGCATGCCATTTCACTTTCGGTGGCTACGCGGCGCATGCCATCGAAGTGCAAGCCACGGGTTCCGGCTGGCACATCGAGCGCTGCGTCTGCGTGGCGGACGTGGGGCAGGTGGTGAATCCCGCGGGCGTCGAGGCGCAGCTCATGGGCGGCACCATTGATGGGCTCTCGACCGCCATCGGCCTCGAGATCACGGTGGCGAACGGCCGCATCGAACAATCGAACTTCGACGGGTACCCGTTGCTTCGCATGCCTGATGCACCCCGGGTCGAAACCTATGTTCTGCCATCGACCATGCAGCCATCCGGCGCCGGCGAAATGGGCATTCCCAGTGCCGCGCCCGCGCTCGCCAACGCGATATTCGCCGCCACGGGCAAGCGCCTGCGCAATCTGCCGCTGCGCTCCAATAATCAAGATAGTTAGCTGGCGTGCCTTGGTGCGCCGTGGAGATGTACGCATTTCCGGGCAAACACGACGCATTTGACGCGTTGTTCTGCCGCTGCGATCGGACATTGTGATGCCCTCCCTTGGGCATCCTCCGAATTGCAGGCAATATCCAAATGGGTATACTCGAATCTGCTCCAAAGACTTCTATTCCGAAGCCTGTTGTTTGGGTTGGCAGCAGCCGAAAGGACTTGATCACTTTGCGACCACGCGCGGTTGCGGCGTGCGGCGGAACTCGCGAAGGAAATGAAATGATGACACGCAAGAAGCGCGGCTTGAAACGGGACTATGAAACTGGCAGCGGCAATGTGTATGCGGATCTCGCACTCGACGATCCTGAGGCGATGCTCGTCAAGGCGAAACTGGTGACAAGAATTGCAGAACTCCTGGCGTCGCGCGGTCTCACGCAAACTGAGGGTGCAACTTTGCTGGGCATTTCGCAGCCGAAGCTCTCCAACTTGCTCAACGGACGCTTTCGGGGGTTCTCTGAGCGCAAGCTCATGGATTTCCTGACGCGACTGGGCAGCGACGTGGAAATCGTGGTGCGAAGTGGTGCACGGGCTGGCCGCCGCGGTTCGGTGTCCGTCGTGATTGCCAGCTGACTTTTTGAATGGGATTCAGGATCGGTTAAGGACCGGGGGCGCAATCTAGGATTCAAGATAAGTCCTGGACCGCGCCCATGACCCAGTTCACGAAAACACTCCGCTTTCTCGCCTCCGCAGCGCTGCTGCTGAACCTCGCCGCCTGCGCTACCAGTCAGAAATGGGGTATCTCAGGCGGCGATCGCAACGGCGGTGTGGTCCGGGTGTCATACGAGTATCCCGAGTTCCAACAGCCCGACGTCAGCGATGCGCAGGCCATGAAAATTGCGTTGGGGCGCTGTTCAGGTTGGGGCTATGACAAGGTCGAAGCGCTTCCCGGGCAGACCCGTCAGTGCAGCAACATGGAGGGCGCGAATTGCGATCTTTGGACCGTCACGCGCGAGTACCAGTGCACCACCGCGGATGGGGCGCTCGCCACCAATCTCGCGCGGTAGCGCCTGACTACTGAGGGCTGACAGGCTTCGTCGAGAACGAGTTGTCGAGCGGCACCTCGAAGAAACTGCCGCTGCGAATTTCGATCTTGAGCGGATCGCCGGCGTCGCTCACCGATTCATCGCTCACATCCTTGCCCGTGCCGTAGTTCACCTGCGCCATGGGATTCTTGCTGGCGTCCACCAGCACCAGCAATCGCGAACCGGGCTGCATCTGCCGGCTCACCATGGTGGTTTCGAAAGTAACTTTCTCGGGTTTGCCCGGCGAGAGCAGTTTGCGCCTGGTGGGGTCTTCCGCGTAACTCGCACGATGCAGCGCATTACCCAGGTAGAACAACTTTCCACCCGGCATGGCTTCGTACACGGCGACACCGAGATCGAAATCTTTCTTGTTGATGACGATGGTCAGCTCGCCGGTGAACGAGCCGCTGATCACGGTCGGTGCTTCGAATGGCTCGCTGAGGAAAATGCTCTCGGTGACGTAAGAGAGCGGGCCCTCGATGATCGACATGGGGCGCGCGTGAAAATTGTGATACTTCACGCGGTCGGCCAGATCCACCTCGTGCACCACCACCGAATCCGACGGGGGCTGCCGGTTCACCAGCGAATTGAGTCCTTCGCTTTTCTGCGCCGAGAAATACAGGCGCATGGGCACGCCGCCGTGGATCGAGCCAAATGACTGCGCGTGCCGCCACACGTTCGCGCCCATCACTTCATAGTTGATGGTGTTGCTGAGCAGCGCGGGTTTCGGCTTGCCGCGCAGCACGTAGTCCATGAACTGAAGCTTGAGCTCTTGCGAGTCGATCTGTGCCACCGGATCTATGGGGTAGCCGCGCAGGTCTTCGGTTTTGTGGCGCGCGTGCGTCCCCAGGTGATCGTACGGACCGATGACCAGGTAGTGCTCGGGATTGCGGCCAAACTGCATGTGCTGGTTGAAATACTGCAGCACCGAGATTTGCGCGTCGTCGTAGTAGCCAGTGATGCTGAGCACCGGAATCCTGATGCGTGCGAAGTCATTCTTGTACGGCACCATGGACTGCCAATATTTGTCGTAGGCCGGATGCGCGAGCCAGCGCTGCAACAGCGGGTTCGGCGTGCCGTCGACGGCGTCGATCTCGCGAAACGGCCGCCCACTCACGAACCAATTGCGCGACAGCGTCCCCCAGCGCTGGTTGTCGGTGTACAGCGCCTCGTCCAGCAGCTTGTTGTTGGTGACGACAAACGCCCACGGGTAGTTAGCATTCAGGAACACGTTGTTGTACATCGGCAGGCCCTGGCCGGGAATGGCCGCCGCCGACACCGCGATGCCCTTCAGCGCCGGATGCGGCCGCTTGGTGGCTGCCCAGGCGGTGAAGCCCGAATAGCTGCCGCCGACCATGCCCACTTTGCCGTCGCTCCAGGGCTGCTTGACGATCCAGTCGAGGACCGCATGAGTGTCCACGGCATCGTGTTCATAAGGCACAGGCTTATCGGGGCTCAGGCGCTTGCCGCGCACGTCCGCGACGATGCCCGCATAACCGCGCGCGGCAAACTCCGCGGCCTGGCTCTTCAACACTTCCGGGTTGGTATAGATGTCGAACACCAGGATGGTCGGGATTCGGCCCTGAGGCCTGGGGTCGGGCAGCACCATCGTGGCCGAGAGCGTGACTCCCTCGTGTTCGATCAGTACGTCCTCGGCGTGTGCGGGAGACATAACCCCAAACAGGAGTGCGGAAAGGCATGGCAGTGAGGTGCGGCGCATGGCCACAAGTGTAAGCTCACCGCCCCATGTCCATCATCGACCGCATCCTTGGCCGCACGCCCATCGAGGGGCCGCAGATCCACGCATCGCGGAAGTCCACGCCGGCAAGGGCTGCGCCCATCACCGAGTTGCCGGCCGCACCGATGGTGGCGGCCGCCCCGGAGCCGGCAGGTATCTCGGCCAGCGAGGGCATGATCCGGGTTTACGACCAGTTCGGCCGAGCCGTGACCATCGGTCGCGAGGCCTGGCGACGGGACGTACTGCTGCCGAATCTGCAGTCAAATCGCAATAACCCGGACACACTCTACGACCTGGTAGTGAGCGCGCTGAACGATGGCTTCGCGACCGACGTGCTCGACTCCGCGCAGCACCTCGCCGAAAACGACCCGCAGCCGCAGCGTGGCGCCATGGTGCTGGGGATCGTGCTGCTGCAGCTCAAGGATCACCTGGCGGCGCGCGAGGTGCTGGAACGCGCCATCACCCGGTATGGCGAGAACCCCTATCTATTGGCGAACCTCGCCCGCGCCTACGCGGCGGCCGGCGACGACGCCCGCGCCCAGGCACTCATCTGGCGCGCGCTCGAGCTCGAACCGAACGAGGAGACCGCGCTCAACTGGATGATCGGCATGGCGCGTCCCCAGGGGCAGGACGCGGTGCTGGCCGCGTACACGCGCGCTGCGGCACTGCCGGGAAGCTGGCGCGCATTGCTCTGGCTCGCGCGTTTTGCGCTCGATCGCGGCGAGCTTGCCGAGGCGACGCGGCTTTACGAAGTGGCGCTGGCGCACGCCACCCCGGCGCCCGCGGACCTGCTCATGCAGTTGAGCGGGGACCTCGGCAACCGCGGCCACACCGAACTACTGGTGAAGCTGACGCAACCGCGTTTCGACCTTCTCGAGCACGGACTGACGGTGGGCAACAACCTGCTGCGCGCCTACGTGGAGCTAGGCATGTTCGCCGAGGCGCGCAAGCTGCTCGAGCAGCTGTATTCGCGGCAGCGCCCGGACTGGCGCGAGCAGCTCATTGCCTGGGAGCAGAAACTCGACGACGCTGAGAAAAGATATGGCGAAGTGACCGCGCCGGTGGAGGTGGTGGTCATGAAGCTCGAGCAGCCGGTGTGGGCGCGCGGCGTCCTCGGCTTCGAGGCGGTGCTGCCGGCGAAGACCCACGCCGCGCCGCGCATTCATTTCATCTGCGGCAGCGGCGAGGCCAATGAAGAGACGGGCGGCAAAGTGGTCGCGCAACCCACCAACGATCTCGGACGCATCGCCCGGGCGCTGCCCATGTTCCTGGCCGAAGAGCTCTACCTGCGCACCAATGCGCGCACGGCATTTCTGCTGCCGTGGATGAAGCAGGGCGGTTTCATCCTCTCGGCCAAGCCGTGGACTCGCGCGTTTCTGCCGCCCGATCACACGCCACCCGATCTCATCGTCTATCTGCACGTGGATGCGCGGGTGTCGCCCTGGCTGTTGAAGGTGACCATCGAAAACGCCCAGCGCGATGCCGTTCTCACGTTGCTCTACGACCTGATTCCGCGTCTCACCATCCTGCTGGCGCTGCGACGCGAGGAATCGAACTCGGCGCTCGGCACGCCGCCGCCGGAATTGCTGCCGGGTTATCTCGCCGCCATCGAGCAGGCGCTGGCCATCGGCCTCGCCGCGCGGCAGACAGGGGGAGCATCGTTCCTCCACCAGGAACGCTCGATCTTCGATCATCTGTTCGACGTGGCGTTGCAAAGCGACCAGTTGCTCAGGCCGCGCATGCTGCTCGTCAACGCGCTCGAGAATCAGACGCGCCGCCGGCCGGACATCGCGCGCGAATACCTGGATAAGCTGGCGCTGCTGCAGCAGCGGCACGCGCTCACCGCGAGCGTGGGAAACGACTTGGTGGCGAAGGGTGTAGCGAAAGTGAGCGAGAAAGCGAAGCCGGGTTAGCGCGGTGAATCGCCTGCACGAAGCCATCCGCCGCCTGCCGCAAGGCGTGGAATTCCTGGTCGTCGTCACCTGGGCGTTCGGCCTGCCGATCTTCGCGTCGATCATGTCGCTCGCGGCGCCGAACGAAGGGCGTTCTCCGGTCTTCTCCAACGCCGAGCTGTTCGCCGCCATCGTTTTCGAAGTGATTCAGCTCGGTTTCCTCGCCTGGTTCCTGCGCATTCGTGGATGGACGCTGGAGAAGTTTGGCCTGGCGTTCTCCTGGAGCGGCACGGCGATTGGGCTGGCGTTGCTCGCGGTGACCTATGCGCTCGTCGTGGGCGTCCACTATTTCGCGCAGGTGGTCTTCAACTACGACATGCAGGCCGCTATCGCGCGCGCGCCCAAGTTCGACGAAGACCTGAGCATGCAGCTCCTGTTCCTGATCTCGGTCGTCAATGCGATAGCCGAAGAGCTGTTTGTGGCTGGATACGTCATCACCGCGCTGCAGCCGCGCAAGGGCTTGTGGGTGGCGATCAATGTGAGCGTGGTGGTGCGGCTGCTGTATCACCTGTACCAGGGGCCGGTCGGCGTGCTGACCGCGGTGCCGATGGGGCTGCTGTACGGCTACTTGTATTCGCGCACGCGCCAGCTATGGCCCTTGATCGTGGCGCATGTGCTGCTCGTGTTGATCAGCCTGTCGACCCGGTAAATGGGGGCAGCCCCCTTTTCCTAGCAAAAGGGGTCAGCCATGAAAGGAACCCGTGCACGCGAAATTGAGCATAGGCACGTGATTCGCGAGAGTCTGTGGCTTCAGTCCAGGGGTTACGTTCTTACGCATGCCCAGGCCGCCACGGACGATTGTCGCCAATTATTGCTACCACGTGATCAACCGCGGGAATCAGAAAGCGCGGGTATTCCATTGCGAAAGCGACTACTCAAATTTCGTCGCTGCCATGAACGAAGCGCAGGAGCGAGTCACGCTTCCCATCCTCGCAGCGTGCCTGATGCCAAACCACATTCACCTGGTCGTGCGGCCTCTCAACGATGCAGATCTCGCGAACTGGATGAGCTGGCTGTTTACGACCTATGTTCGTCGACATCACCGCAAGTACGACAGCTCTGGAAGGCTTTGGCAGGGACGGTACAAGTCCTTCCTCATTCAGGCGGACCATCACTTGCTTGCGGTCCTGCGATACGTTGAACGCAACGCGCTGAGCGCAAAGTTGGTTACCCGCGCGGAAGATTGGCGTTGGGGAAGTCTGCATTGGCGTTCGATACCAGCACCTCCTCTTTCCACAGCGCCCATTCCTGTCGAACTTCCTGGTTACTGGAAAGACTTGGTCAACCAACCGATGACGAGCCCGGAACTCGAAGAAATACGCATCTGCGTAAATCGTCAGCGGCCATTTGGCGCAAAGGAATGGGTTGAAGCTTCCGCTCGTGAGCTTGGCGCGGAGTCTTCGCTCGCGCCGCGCGGACGACCTCGAAAGGCTCGATGAGCCTTGACCCCTTTTGCTAGGAAAAGGGGGCTGCCCCCATTTACGCCACCTGGCGTGCCTGCACTTCGCGCGCCACACGACGCCGCTCGCGATCGACGAGCAGCTGCTGGTCGAGCGCCCAGTCGATCGAATGGTTGGCCACTTCCTGCCAGCCGGCCTGGCCGATGATGAAGTGCGTGCGATCCGGAAATTCCTTGTAGTCGGTGACCGCGGTGGAATGCCGGTAGGCCTTCACGTTGGCCTTGATGATGCTTGGCGGGATCAGGTGATCGCTTCCGCCGGCGATCATCAACAGCGGCGCGCGATTGTTGCGCCTCACGTTGACTTCCGTTTCGGCAAACGGATTGAAGTTGGCGAGCTCGGTCTGGAACAGGATGTGGTCGGGACCGGGCACCGCATATCGCTGGTAGACGCGAAAGGATTCCTCGCGCGTGGAGGTGTTCATGAAGGCGTAGTGGAACTGCGCCGGCGTGAGCGGGCGGCAACGCCGGGCTTTCATTGTCAACAACTGCGGCGTGACCACTCGCATCGTCGAATAGGGAAGTGTCCAGATTCCCTTGATGGGGGCTGATGCGATGGCCACGCCGCAAGCTCCTAGCCCACGGTCTAACAATGCCTGTACCACGAGTCCGCCAAACGAATGCCCGATGATGATTGGCGCGCATTCGAGATCGATGACCAGTTTCTCGTAATGATCGACGATCCGCTTGAAACCGAGGTCCGCGTACGTTTCCGGGGCGCGACGCAGGGCTCGAACGTCACGTTCCATACCGGGCCAGCTTGGCGCATACACGCTGTATCCACGTTCCGTGTAGTGGTGCGCCCAAAACTCCCAACTGAGCGGCGTCATCCATAACCCGTGGACCAGGACGATGTTGTTAGTACCCATTAGGCCTCCACAAGAGCCAACAGATTCCTCCCCGAGTGATGTCGTTGTCCAGCGACAGCGCCTGAATTTATACGTAGGTGAATCCACGGTTTTTCACCTAGGATTGCGCAATGAACGAACCGACGCGTCAAGAAATCGACGCTTCCCGCGAGCCCCTCGTACTCGAATTCGGAGCCAGCTGGTGCGGTTACTGCCAGGCCGCGCAGGCCAATATCGCCACAGTGCTCAAGGCGCGTAATGCGGTGAGCCACATCAAGGTGGAAGACGGCAAAGGTCGGCCACTCGGACGGTCATTCGGTGTGAAGCTGTGGCCCACGCTCATCTACCTCGAAAATGGCGTGGAGAAGGCGCGCGTCGTGCGACCCGCCGATAGCGATGCCATCGAAGCGATCTTCGCCGGAGCGAATTCTTGACGAACCCTGGGCTGCGCCGCCGGTTGATCGCGCTGGGGCTTGGTTGTTTCGCATCGCTTTTCTTCAGTGGCGACATAGCGGCGCAGGCTGGCGCCAGCGACACCGACGAATCAGCGTACACGCCATCCACGCTGGCCAAGGTCATGGGTGGCGCGGCACGCTCGCAAAACGAAGAGGCCGAGCTCGCGCCGCCGGGGC
>Ga0307513_10012897_pt1 | contig 10283 bp, 12 predicted proteins | sample 15_EM_MG_FD_202174 | JGI IMG/M metagenome (GOLD analysis project Ga0307513, IMG submission 202174) | Populus trichocarpa ectomycorrhiza microbial communities from riparian zone in the Pacific Northwest, United States - 15_EM | ecosystem: Host-associated > Plants > Roots > Unclassified | place...
CAGGGTGCTCGCGAAAGGTCAGAATGGTTGACGGGTGTCCTCTGGCTTTACATTATTCTACTTAACTAAAGCGAGAGACACCCTATTCTGATAACCAACGATCCTCGAGAGAACTTATTGAGTGAATCTTTCAGGCTTAACGATATTAAGTTTTACCGCTTGATTCTACTTTGAATTATCTTTATCTTTATTTTGATCCTTACTTCTACTCTGAGTCTTCGGTGCGGTCGCAATCTCAGGATCCGTCTTCCTACAGAGTGCCCCCGTTACAATAAGAGACAGAGGACGATTCAGCTTACCGTGTTCGCTGATGGTGTTCCCTGAGTAAAGTCATTGATCTTTTTCCAGGGCCAAGGCATCGGGCCTACTGTGGTAAAGGAAAACGAGGAATACGATCCCGAGTAGTCGTTAGGTTTAATGCAAAAGCTTATGCCAATGCAGAAAACTTCCTTGAATATCTCGAGGATCAGTTTATACCTATACTCGATGGTCAGCCATCTCTTCTTGTTCTTGATCTCTTTGCCACTCATAAAACATATGAAGTACTTGATACTTTCCTTGCCAACGATATTACCCTCAGCCTAATACCTGGCGGCTGCACTTCATTAGTGCAGCCCTTAGATGTTAGCATAAATCGCCCTTTCAAAGATATTTTAAAGGTAATACTCACATGCCTTATCCTTTGCTTCTCTCTGACATGTCCTGTTGTACCCACAAATTTATTTCCTTCTCAAATGCGGTTTCTGGGCCACGCAGGACAGATATCAACCTGCCTGACGCAGAAACCAAATTGGAGAAGAAAATGAATATGTGGGTTGCCCAATACTAAGTCGTTAGCTTAAACAAAAAAACAAGGGTCAGGTAAGACTGACTGTGAACCTGAATTGATAGGAAATTCTAGCTCAAAAGTTGGATGAGTTAGAATCGGAAGAGGAGGCGATTGTTTCCGGGGGAAGTAGGCTTGTTGGAAGCATGGTTGGGAGGAGAAGAATACTCACAATGTGGGCAGTTGGAGAAGAGTGGGAGATTTTCTCCCAGGAGCGATCCGTGGTCGTGAGGAGATATTTCCGGATTCTACGATTAGCTTTGCCTATTGATGGTAGCTGTGATGGAGAAATTTCTATCAAGGGAATTGAGAATGCTTACCTCCAGGAGGGGCTGAAAGACTGGTCGGTAGGGGGGGTTGAGGACTTTGATTCTGAGGAGGATGAGGAGTCTGCAGGGGCGGTGGGAGTAGAGGCAGGGGAGGAGGCGGAGGCAGTAGCGGAGGAGGAAGGTATATTCTATGGGGGTGGTTTGTAAATTCTGAAACTGATATTACGCAATTTACTCTGTATGACCTTGGCATGACTCACCTTATTTTGACCTCTTAGCACGAGGTCCAATTATTCCAGTTTCTACGGTACTCGTACTCGAACAATTCTCTGAGCGAGTGTTACCCACCCCATGCCCTTACACCCGAGTATACCCGATCCTATCCAAAATGGCCAAATATCCGTCACCGAAATAGCGGCTGGGATGGATACCGCACAGCATCTTCTCTTAGTTCTTGCTTGCTAATCTAGTGGTAAGGATAGAATTATATATCAAAAACAGAATCAAGCTCTAATCCTTCTATCGATTACCACACATCTCCACTTTCCTTCCTCAGTGTTCCAAAGCAAAAGAAAGAAACATCCTGTGTAATCTCTGAACAAATGAAATGCATCACAAAGAATCCTGTTCTGCTGTGCCTTTAATCCAATGCCCAACTCTTGTTCTTCCTTCATCTCCTTTTGCCATCATGCGTTCCTTTAATACTCTATGCTCCTTCCCTGATAAACTTCAACGGCCCCGGCTGTTGAAAATCTAGGCTGCGGAGGTAATGATTTACGGTGAGGATTTTGCGCAGTGGACTGAAACCGCTTAAGTGGACATGAAAATCATGATTGATTAATGATAACTTGATGAAGGAAAGGTTTGGGGAAGGTTGTGTACAGGAAGGAAGGTGTGAAGCGAGCAGAGGTGGGAAGGAGAGAAAAACAAGAGGAGTGAAAACATTTTCAGAGCTTGCGCCTCCTATGACTAGTGCGTAAGTATACCTCAGCGGCCACATAGTGCGGGCACATCCCGCATCAAGTGCGGCCATTAAACTGCCATTTCCAGCAATGGGGATACGATACCGTATAATCTAGCAAAAGTCGGATTGACGCTGCTGAGGATTTTCTTGAACCTGTCCAACCACCGTGGTCTGTATGATTAAACTGTGGCGAATTCGGCTTCTTCGCTCCCTTCTGTTAGCTCGGTTGCCTTAGTTTCGCTTTGGCTCCAGTCCGACTTTTGCCAGATTAATTGGTATGATACAGGGCGAGTGACGGATGGTGAAACGAAACGCCAAGCAACTCACAACGAAAACGATCGCACACTCAGGGGTGGTGGGGAAAATATTTTCACTAGCAGCAACCCCAAGCGCACGCTCAACGATGGACCCACGATGCTCTCTCTAACTAACAAACTAAGGAACTAAGGGCGATCACAGGAGTATATATCCACAAAGACCTCATATCCATCCATCAGGCACCACACCACCCCATGTGAGTCTCTCCCCCGTGAGCACTCCCGGCTAACCAAAAGGAAAACAATCACTTTCCCACCTCCGGGCTTCCAGCTCTTTCCGGTTGATCTTACAGTACTTCCGCTTTTCTCCCGGCTTTCCCGAAAGCTGCACGATCCAAAAACTCCTTTATCCGCAATGCTTTCCCGAACGTACAAACCAAACACCCAAAGTCAAACCGTATACCCGAAGCCAAAGCGAGTCTCCGAAGACAAACCCATGCCTGAATCCTCAGCACACCTCCGAACACAACCCTATGCCCGATGCTGGAGCTATATGCCAAGATCCTCATCGCATATTTGAGGCTACAAACAAGCGCGCTCCCGGAATCTATCTAAACAAAGGAAGCATCGTGAGAGTATGGCGGGCAGCACCATTTTCAACATTCTCATCCACCAGCCGAAACATATTTCCTGTGCTTCCGCACTTGCTTATAACAAAAGAAACTATAGCATGCCGAGTAGAACTAACTGATTTCTAACTGATCCCCCCGTCCAGTCCTACGATCCTGCTAATACTAACCAACCACCCTTATTAAGACAGCCATCTTGGCGATAGAGGCCGTGGCCCCAGCTAGTCCCCGGTTTTACATCAAAAGTTTCCAGTTTTTTTTTATATAAAAAAACATGACAATAGTGGGACCGACCTTAAATAGAGAGTTCTCCTCAGCTCACCACTAGGTTGGAAGCAGTTATTCGCTTCTCAGCGCGTTCACATTATTGTTTCACTATTCCGATAGTTTTCGGGAATGCATGTTGGCTTTGCGAACGCGGTTTGGACCGACAGACCCACCGGAGGGCGGGAGATCCGGAAGGGAGAGTGAAAGAGTTGGATGCCCGGGGGCAACGAACAGTGGGAATCTTTATAATTCATTTTTTAGCAAGGGGGTGGGTGGAGGGGAAAGAAAGAGATACGGGGGAGAGAATGGATATGTGTGGTGATCTGTGGTATTTTGCCGTCGCCGTTAATCCGTTTATATGTTTCCGTTTGGCTGCATAAATACTAGGTCACGCAGGCCCTCTCAGATGGAATGAAGTTCCCAGGATATCCCGCTCTCTCAAGTCTCCTGTATACAGCCTCATCACCCCCCCCCCCTTTTTTTTCCAACAGAATTTAAATGATGCCTACGAGTGATAACATATGAATAGAGTAATGATCGGCAATCAGCTCAAAAGGACACGGAACAGAACGAATTACCCTCGCTCTAGAAAAACAAATCCTCAAAGGAGAAACATTCTGCGAAATAACTTCAATATATCATACCAAACAGTGTAAACTTGCGATACTCCCTCATCTCCACCCCCTTTTGTTTTGCGAAACAAAAAAAGAACAGAATCATACATTATTATATAAAAATTCAATTCAAAGCACAAAGCCCAACTTATCATAACCCACCCTAACTTCCTAACAACCCTAAAGCCAAACAAATACTCCCATCAACCATAGTAGTAATCACCCCAGCAGCACAGCTACCCGTAACTACTTTCTAAAAGGTAGGGAAGAGACATTGGGGCAGAATTCGCCTACATATCGGACCCGGCATCTAAACGATCCCGGAGCAACTTCCTAACCCCTTCTTTCCCATGCGAGGCAGCCCACCATAATGGTGTTCGGCCAGAATCGTCTCGCGAGGCAGGGTTGACCTCTTTCTGGTCAAGGAGCAGCTTCACAATCCCTTCATGCCCACACCCAGCAGCCCACAGGAGTGGTGTTTGGCCACGATTGTTTCTCGGGTCAGGGTTGACCTCTTTCCGGCTGAGGAGCAGCTTCACAATCCCTTCATGCCCACACCCAGCAGCCCACAGGAGTGGTGTTTGGCCACGATTGTCTCTCGGGTCAGGGTCGACCTCTTTCCGGCCGAGGAGCAGCTTCACAATCCCCTCATGCCCACCCCAGGCAGCACGCAAGAGTGGTGTTCGGCCACGATTGTCTCTCGAGTCAGGGTTCACCTCTTTCCGCTCAAGGAGCCGGTTCACAATCCCTTCATGCCCACCCTCGGCAGCACATAGGAGTGGTGTTTGGCTATCATCGTTTCTCCAATCGGGGTTGACCTCTTTCCTGTCAAGGAGCAGCTTCACAATCCCCTCATGCCCACGCCAGGCAGCCCACAGGAGTGGTGTTTGGCCATTATCGCTTCTCGAGTCGGGGTTGACCTCTTTCTGGTCAAGGAGCAGCTTCATAACCCCCTCATGCCCACCCTTAGCAGTACACCAGAGTGGTGTTTGGCCATCCTCGTCTCTCGAGTCGGGATTGACCTCCTTCCGCTCAAGCAGCAGCTTCACAATCCCCTCATGCCCACCTTCGGCGGCACGTAGGAGTGGTGTTTGGCCACGATTGTTTCTCAAGTCGGGCTTGATCTTTTTCCGGTCAAGGAGCAGCTTCACAGTCCCCTCATGCCCACGGTCGGCGGCACGTAGTAGTGGTGTATTGCCAAACTCGTCTGTGGAGTTAGGGTTGACCTTTTTCCGCCCAAGGAGCAGCTTCGCGATCCCCTCATACCAGAGTGTTGTGCTGCTATCATGGTCTTTCGAGCCAAGGCTGGCGTCTTTCCAGCCAAGAAGCAGTTTCACAACCCCCTCGTGCCCACCCTCGGCGGCAAATATCAGCGGTGTTCTATGATAATCGCTTTTCGAGTTGGGGTTGACATCTTTCCGACCAAGTAGTAGCTTCACCATCCCTTCATGCCGGCTTTCCGCTGCCCACATCAACGGAGTACGGCCCCAGGCATCAGCCATGTCTGCACCACAGCCTTTATCCTCTTCCAACAAGCTAATCGCAATCTCTTCAAGCCCAAGGTATGCCGCGCAGTGAAGACCAGTGAATCCCTCAGAATGCCGTCTCTTCCGTTCCCACCAATCGAAGTTCCCCCATAAAAGAAGCTTGGCTGATATATGTCCACCAAATTTACAAAGCAGCTGGAGCGCAAGTAATCTCACCCCTTCCGTAAGCCCATTTCTTGCATAGAGTCCCCAGTAACTGGAGGCGTATTGGAGGAACCGTGTCTCTGCAGGGGCGCTATCAAGAGTACATGAAATCTTATCAACGGAATCAAAGTTAAGATACGTCAAGCAAACCTCCGCCATTGCCGAATAGGGGCTTTCGAAATGTTCGGAATGCTGGTTGAAGTATTCTTGAAGGGTAAAGTGTACCAGCCGGACAATTGAGCTCTCATCCACCGTGACAAGTCCCAAGCAGGAGGCTAACAACCTTTTTTCCGAAGGGATATTATCGTAGTCCATATTTCTAGAGCCAATTTCAACTGCCAAGGCCTCGCATAGCTCCCAGATGCGCATTGGACGTTTCGAGCAAGAGATCCACATCAATGCAGCCATGCCCAGTGTTGATTTGCCTTTACCCTGACCCTTTATCCTATCTAATGTCGCATCGTAGGCGCCGTCCAATCCGAGTCCACTTGTCATTAAGTCGAGTCTTTCTCGCCTCTTGCGTGTTGTTGCCTCAGATAATATCGCGTCTATACTCAAGGAAATGAGTAGAAATCTAGCCACTATTATCAGCGATTACTCGCCGCTTCAATTATAGAATTAACCATCACATACACGTCAGGAATCTTTTCCGGAATGCGTTTCATAATATCGGCCTTGAGTGCAAGGGTCATGTCTTCCGAGTCCGAGTCATGCTTCAACCTCATCTCGAGATATTCCCGTATATCCTGACTATTTGGGCTGAACGGGATAACCTGCACGCTCCCCGGAAGATATTTCTCAACCGCACCTCGAATGTGGGGCCTCCCAGTAATGAATAATCGGACTCCCGGCGACGTCTGAGAAACGGTTTGCAATGAGGATAGAAGTTGGGATAGATGTTTATCTGAACATTCATCTAGGGCATCAATACAAATGAATGCCCGATTCACGGGTGCAAGTGCCCTCCCCAAGAGCTTAACGGTTTCCGAAACTTGGAGTCCTCGGCCCCCAACATCGCTCCCTGCTCTCTTGAATGCTTCCTCGATCTCAGGGGGAACCATCCTTAACGCATTCACGACCTGCTTGGTGAGGGCACCGACCATGTTCGCAGCAGTTTGTCCCTCGTGGTCTTGGAAATCGCAATAGACGCATGCGACAGCGATGTTCTCTCCCCGAAAGTGCTCAAGCAACCTATCAATCACTAGCGAGCTATTGTTTTACCCAGTTAGCTATAACTTTCCCTCATGAGTAATCATTTTTCCTACCTAAGAAAGGTCTTTCCAACCCCGGGATTACCAGAACAAAACAAAGTAGCTTTGCCGGATTCACCTTCCCCGTCACGCCATCTGAGAAACTCATCGGTTTGCAAAAACCATTCCCCCAAGCCATCTTGTCTTCGATTCCTCACATCATTGTGGCGTACATGAGGTTGTAGGGGTGATAGCCAATTCAACACTTTGGCCTTTTCATCCACACATGTTATATTGGTGTTGTTGCTATTTATTTGGTTAAAACTGTTGATATGACCTGTACCGGTAGCATTCGGTTCTAGCTGTCTTGAAGGGTCCATGTTGCTTCGCAGTAGACGTATTGTCGAGGTGGTGAAAACGATAAAATGGCTCGATGTTGAAGCTCACCAAAAGCGGGGTCGCGTTATGGTGGTATTCTAAGTCAAAAGGTTTTTGTGGAAAGAGGGGTATCATACTGCTGCAATGTCTCGGCGGCAGCAAACGTATATATTCAAAGATTGTGCTCTAATTCGAGAAATACTTGTACCACCCTACTTGCGATGCCTCGCCTGAGATCTACCCCATGAGAAATGCATGCAAACTTACTACGATGTATGGGGAAGACCAATCTTGGCTGAGAAATTGGAGTACTGGGGGGGTGCCTTAAGTTAGGCGGCATCAATACGGTAATTAGCTAGCGTTTAAGTTCATACTGTACTATCTCATAGTCCGTCGGATACTACGCACAAGAAATCTGGTTAAGAAAATGGCGCGACATGGGAAGTGTTGTTCCTTCCTTGATCGGAAATATTCGGAGAGTATCCTTCCTTAACTAGAAACAAATACCTTAGCATTTTAAACCAAGTCATATTCCACCAATCTCTTGCGCGCAGCGAAGGACTAAGGATACAAGTACAACGGCTATTCTTTGTGGCAGTAACATAGCAGGGGGGTTACCGAATAGGAGGGCTCGGCGAACACTAGACTGTAAGTGACCTAGTAATAATCATTAATTTAAAAGGTGATTCTGTTTGGTCCTTTGAGCCCTCCGGTTCGTCGACCCCGCTACTAGTCTATGTGTGAAAAATGTCTAGCTACCGTGGCAAAAAGTCGGGACCACTCACACAAGCACCGGCCCAGCCTTCGCTCGAACATTTTTCTGAGCGAGTGTGTTACCCACCCCCATACCCTTACACCTGAGTACACCCGATCCTATTCAAAATGATCAAATATACGTCACCGAAATAGCTGCTGGGATGGATAGCGCGCAACATCTTCTCTTTGCTCTTGCTTGCTAATATAGTGGTAAGGATAGAATTATATATCAAAATCAAAACCAAGCTCTAATCCTTCTATCTATCACCACACATCTCCGCTTTCCTTCCTCCGTGTTCCAAAACAAAAGAAAGAAACATTCTGTGTAATCTCTGAGCAAATGAACTTCATCACAAAGACTCCTGCTCTGCTGCGCCCCCAATCCAATGCCCAACTCTTGCTCTTCCTTCATATCCTTTTGCGATCATGCGTTCCATTAATAGTCTGTGTTCCTTGCCTGATAAACTTCAACTGCGATCGCGATACTATACATAGCGAGTAACGAATGGTGAAACTCATAACGAAAACCATCGCACTCAGGGGTGGGCAAAATCTTTTCACTAACAACAACCTCAGGCTCACGCTCAACGACGGATCCACGATGCTCTCTAACTAACTAAGGGCGATCACAGGAGTATATATCCACAACAAAGACCTCATATCTATCCATGAGGCACACACGCTACTCGATGTGAATCTCTCCTCCCCCCGTGAGCACTCCCGGAAAACTAAAAGGAAAACAATCACTTTCCCACCTCCGGGCTTCCAGCTCTTTCCAGCTGATCTTACAGTACTTCCGCTTTTCTCCCGGCTTTCCCGGGAGCCGCGCGGTCCAAAAACTATCGCGCACTCCTGCATTCGCAATGCTTTCCCGCACGTACAAACCAAACGCCCAATGCTGAACCATATACCCGAAGCCAAAGCGAGTCTCCGAAGACAAACCCATGCCTGAATCCTCAGCGCATCTCCGAACACAAACCTATTCCCAATGCTGGAGGCATATGCCCGGATCCTCATATCCGAAGCCACAAACAAGCGCACCTCTGGAAGCCATCCGAGCAAAGGAAGTATCGTGAGAGTATGGCTAGCAGAACCATTTTCAACATTCCCATGCATTAACGGAAACATATTTCCTGTGCTTCCACACTTGCATATAACAAAATAAATTATAGCATGCCGAGTAGAACTAACTGATTTCTAACTGATCTCCCCGTCCAGTCCTACGATCCTGCTAATGCTAACCAACCACCCTTATTAAGACACCCATCTTGGCGACACAAGCCGTGGCCCCAACTAGTCCCCAGTTTCACATCAAAGGTTGCCAGTTTAAAAATAAAAATAAAAAACATGACAATAATGGGACCCGCCTTAAAAAGAGAGTTCTCCTCAGCTCGCCACTATGTTGGAAGCCGTTATTCGATTCTCGGCACGTTGACATTATTGTTTCACTATTCCGATAGTTTTCGGGAATGCATGTTGGCTTTGCGAACGCAGTTTGGATCAATAGATCCACCGGAGGGCGGGAGAACCGGAAGGGAGAGTGAATGAGTTGGATGCCCGGGGGCAACGAACAGTGGGAATCTTTATCATTCATTGTTTAGCAAGAGGTTGCGTGGAGGGGAGTGGAAGACATACGGGGGAGAGAATGGATATGTGTGGTGATCTGTGGTATTTGGCCGTCGCCGTTAATCCGTTGATATGTTTCTGTTTAGCTGCATAAATACTAGGTCACGCAGGCCCTCAGATGAAATGAAGTTCCCAGAATGTCACCGCTCTCACATCTTCTGTACACGTCCCTGGCATGAATAGACCGAACACCAGGGGGCTCCTTAGCAAAGGGCTTTCAGCTCCCGTGACCCCGGCGGTGTTCGGTCCATTCATGCCAGGGACTTGTATAGTCTTGTCACCCCCCACACCGCCCTTTTTTCTTCAACCCGAATTCAAACGATTCCTGCGAGTGATAACCGATGAATAGAGTCATGATCTGCCATCACCTCAAAAAAGGCACTGTGCCGTACTGTATGTAACGAATCACCCCCCAATCAAGAAAAACAAATCCTCAAAAGGGAGATATTCTGTGAAATAAATTGAATTCATGGTACCAAACTGTGTGAGCAAGCCTGTGACACCCCCTCCTCCCCCCTTTATTGTGAAAAAAAAAGAACAAAGTAGGATACAATATTATACAAAAATTCAATTCAAAGCACAAAGCCCAACCTATCATAACCCACCCTCACTTCCTGATAGTCTTAACGCCAAACAACTACTCCCATCAACCATAGCAGTAATCACCCCAGCAGTCCAGCGACTCATAACCAGTGTTCGCAACGGGGCAGTCCGTCCGTCCTGGGCCAGGACGAGGACGGACGACATTTCGTCGTCCCGTCCCGTCTTTTCCAAAACTTGCCCGACAGGTTAGAATAAGGGACCAGGACGGACGAC
>Ga0307513_10012899_pt1 | contig 10283 bp, 5 predicted proteins | sample 15_EM_MG_FD_202174 | JGI IMG/M metagenome (GOLD analysis project Ga0307513, IMG submission 202174) | Populus trichocarpa ectomycorrhiza microbial communities from riparian zone in the Pacific Northwest, United States - 15_EM | ecosystem: Host-associated > Plants > Roots > Unclassified | place...
GGAGACCTTGCCCTTCATCCCTTCGACATTCCATTGCTCGGGGTATGAATTGGGCGGGCAATGATCGCTGACGATCGTGTTGATCGTCTCGGTCCGCATATCAACCACCACGTCGCCGACCGTTTCGGCATCCATGATGTCGTTGCGCTGCTCATAGATGACCTTGCGCTGGTCGTTCATGACGTCGTCATATTCGACGACCTGTTTGCGGATGTCGTAGTTGCGCGCCTCGACCTTCTTCTGCGCGGTCTCGATCGCCTTCGACATCCAGCGCGACGGCGGCAATGCCTCACCATCTTCCAGGCTCGAGCGCATCATCTTGGCGAACAATGTGTTCGGGCCGAAGATGCGCAACAGATCGTCGTCGAGGCTGAGGTAGAAGCGCGACAGGCCGGGGTCGCCCTGGCGGCCCGAACGGCCGCGCAACTGGTTGTCGATGCGCCGGCTTTCGTGGCGTTCGGTGCCGAGCACGAACAGCCCGCCCGCCGCCAGCACTTCCTGCTTCTCGACCGCAATCTCCTGACGAATGCGCTCGATCGCGGCGTCGCGTTCGGGTCCTTCGGGGACATCGCTCAATTCGTCCTCGATGCGGAAATCGATATTGCCGCCTAACTGAATGTCGGTGCCGCGGCCGGCCATGTTGGTCGCGATGGTGACCGCGCCCTTGCGGCCCGCCTGCGCCACGATGTGCGCTTCCATCTCGTGATAGCGCGCGTTCAGCACCTTATGCTCGACCTTTTCCTCGTGGAGGAATTCGGAGAGCATTTCGGACTTCTCGATCGACACGGTACCGACCAGCACCGGCTGACCACCTTCGGCGTGAACCTTGATCGCCTTGGCGATACCGCGGAACTTATCCTCAATATCCTTGTAGAACGTGTCTTCCTCGTCGATCCGCAGCACCGGCACGTTGGTCGGGATCGACACCACGTTCATCTTGTAGATGTCGTAGAATTCGGCCGCCTCGGTGGCGGCGGTGCCGGTCATGCCCGACAGCTTGGGGTACATGCGGAAATAGTTCTGGAACGTGATCGAGGCCATGGTCTGGTTCTCGGGCTCGATCTCGACCGCTTCCTTGGCCTCTACCGCCTGGTGCAGGCCGTCCGACCAGCGCCGGCCATCCATCATACGCCCGGTGAACTCGTCGATGATGATGACCTTGCCATCCTTGACGATGTAATCGATGTCGCGCTTGAACATCATGTTCGCGCGCAGCGACTGGTTCAGGTGATGGACCACCTGGGTATTTTCGAAATCGTAGAGATTGGTGCCTTCGAGTAGCCCGGCCGTCTCGAGCATCCGCTCGACCGTCTCGGTACCATCCTCGGTCAGGATGATCGATTTCTGCTTCTCGTCCTTCTCGTAGAGTTCCGGCGCGAGCTGCTTCACTACCGCGTCGACACTCTTGTAGAGTTCGGACTTGTCGTCGGTCGGCCCCGAAATGATCAGCGGCGTGCGCGCTTCGTCGATCAGCACCGAATCGACCTCGTCGACGATCGCCATCGAGAACGGGCGCTGGACCATCTGGTCGCGCTCGTACTTCATGTTGTCGCGCAGATAATCGAAGCCGAATTCGTTGTTGGTGCCGTAAGTGATGTCCGACCCATAGGCTTCCTTGCGCTGGTGGTCGGTCAGATTGGGGACGATCACGCCGACGGTCAGGCCCAGGAACGTGTACACTTGGCCCATCCATTCGGCGTCGCGCTTGGCCAGATAGTCGTTCACCGTGATGACGTGGACGCCGGCAGCCGGCAGCGCGTTGAGGTACACCGCGAGCGTCGCGACCAGCGTCTTGCCTTCGCCCGTGCGCATCTCGGCGATCTCGCCGCGATGGAGGACGATGCCACCGACCATCTGGACGTCGTAATGGCGCTGACCGAGCACGCGGCTGGCCGCTTCGCGCACCGTCGCGAACGCCTCGGGCAACAAATCGTCGAGTTTCTCGCCATTGGCCAGCCGTTCGCGGAACAGAACCGTCTGGTGGGCAAGCGTCGCGTCATCCATCGCCCGCAGCGCGGGCTCGAAACCCGCGATCTTGTTGACGATGGTGCCAAGCGATTTGACGTACCGGTCGTTGGACGACCCGAAAATGGATTTGGCGAGTCCGCCGAGCATGATGATTTCCTGTTATATATAGGTGCACGCGAGCCGCACGGGCCGCGCCGAAGCGAATGCGAAAAAGAGAGATTCGACGCGGGCGCTATTCGCGCCGGCGGCTCGCAAAGGCAGGGATTGCGTCCGCAAGGCCGAAGACCGGCAACGCTGCGGCCGCCGCATGCGCCGGCCCGGCGATCGCCTGGACCGGCCGTGCCGCAACCTGACGCCGCACTTCGGCGGTCGCCTTGACCGCCGTCGCCACCACCGTACTGCTTAACGCCGTCGGCACCTGTGCCCCACGCGCGCCAGCCGTGCCGCTCAACGCGGACAACAAGGCGGACAGGAGCAGGATCAGGTTCAAGCGGGCGCTACTTCATCGATTATGACGGACGGTGACATAGGGTCGCGTCCCCCAAAGGTCTATCAAATACTCGTTACTTAAATGCGGCGAGCTGCTCTCTCGCGCTCCTTACCGCTTCTTCGCCGCACCCGGGGGCGCCTTGGACGCTGGCGGCGAAGCGGTCGGTCTGGGGTTAGGCGCGGCTCCAGTGGCTGGTACCGGTTCGGGCGGCGGCGTTTCCAGTTTCCACATCATCGACGAGCTCCATTTACTGGGCGTCGGCTTGTTCTTCTTGTTGCGTGCCACCTCGAATCGACCATTGGCCGTCATGAAATTGCACGTCGTCTCGTCGAGCAACGGCGATTCGGAACTCTTGGTGACCTTGCAATCCGACACCCGGCCGGTTTCGTCGATCGACAAGGTGAAACTGACGCGCCCCTCCTCTCCCGTCGCACGCGCCGCTGGCGGATAGCCGCCCTGGGGAATCCAGCTGCCCGGATTGCCGATCGGCTTCGCGGTCGGAATCGGCTCATCGTCATCCTGCGCCTGCGCTACAGTCGGAAACGCCAAGACGGCCAATGCCAGAACGACGGCGATACGCATGTTTTTCTCCACCTTTGCGGCGCACGCTAGCCCAATCGGACACGCATTGTCACCGCCGCCTTTGCCTGTCCGGAACGCGGCTCTATGAGGGCGGCCATGACCGACCGCTCCCCCCTCGCCCCCGCCGCCTTTCCCGACCTACCCGACATTGCAGGCATCACTCGCCGTGTCGCCAAGGCGCAGTACAAGAAATGGGATCGCTGCGACCTGACCTATGTCGAGCTCGCACCCGGCACCGCGGTCGCGGGCGTGCTGACCAGGAGCCGCTGCGCCTCGCCCGAGGTAGACTGGTGCCGCGCCGCGCTCGTCCTCGGCCGCGCGCGCGCGCTCGTCGTCAATGCCGGCAATTCGAACGCCTTTACCGGCGATCGCGGACGCCACGCGGTAGAGGGGCTGGTCGCGAGCGTCGCGCGGCATCTCGATTGCCAGCCGTCGGACGTGTTCGTCGCCTCTACCGGAGTGATCGGCGTGCCGCTTCCGCTCGACAAAGCGGAAGCCGGTCTCGCTGCCGCCTTCACCGCTGAGCCGTGCAATTGGGAAGAGGCCGCCGCGACGATCATGACCACCGACACCTTCGCCAAGGCCGCGGTGACGCGCGCGGTGGTCGACGGCAAGCCGGTCAGCCTGGTCGGGATCGTCAAGGGATCCGGGATGATCGCGCCCGACATGGCGACGATGCTCGGCTTCGTCTTCACCGACGCCGCGGTCGATCCGGCCTGGCTGCAGGCGGCGCTCGGTCGCGCCAACGTCCGCAGCTTTTCGTGCATCACGGTCGACAGCGACACCTCGACCAGCGACACCGTGCTCGCCTTTGCGACCGGCGCCGCGGGCAATGTCGCAATCGCGCATGACGACGATCCCGGTGCCGATGCCTTCGCGGCGGCGCTCAACGATCTCTGCCTCCAACTCGCGCATCTCGTTGTCCGCGACGGCGAAGGCGCGTCCAAGTTCATCGCCGTCGAGGTGACCGGCGCCGAAAGCGACGCCAGCGCGCATCGCATCGGCATGAGCATCGCCAACTCGCCTTTGGTCAAGACCGCGATCGCCGGCGAGGACGCCAATTGGGGCCGCGTGGTCATGGCCGTCGGCAAAGCCGGCGAACCCGCCGAACGCGACCGCGTGGCGATTCGCTTCGGCGAGACGCAAGTGGCACGCGACGGGCTGGCGGTCGAAGGCTATGACGAAGCGCCAGTCGCCGCGCACCTCAAGGGCAGCGAGATCGATATCGGGGTCGACCTCGGCCTTGGCGACGGGCGCGCGACGGTGTGGACCTGCGACCTGACGCACGGCTACATCTCGATCAACGCCGATTATCGGAGCTGATCGAAATGCTCACGATCTGGGGCCGGCTCAACTCGCACAACGTCAAGAAGGTCGCTTGGTTCGCCGAGGAATTGGGCCTTTCCTTCGTCCGTCACGATATCGGCGGGCAATTCGGGATGAGCGACGCCTATCTGGCGATGAACCCCAATGCGCTGATCCCGACGATCGACGATGACGGCTTCGTGCTGTGGGAATCGAACGCGATCCTGCGCTACCTCGCAGCGCGTCATGGCGGCCCGCGCTGGTGGCCCGACGAGCCGCAATTGCGTGCGCTGGGCGACCGCTGGATGGAGTGGCAGAACGGCTATGCCCCGAGGCAGCTCGACGCCTTCATCAACCTCGTGCGCGTCGCCCCCGAGAAGCGCGATATGGCGGCCGTCGCGCGCTCGGCGCAGCGTTGTGCCGAGCGGATGACGATCCTCGACCGCTATCTTGCGCAATCGCCCTGGCTGTCCGGCGATGATTTCGGCGTCGGCGACGTGCCGATGGGCGTCTATGCCCACACCTGGTTCACGCTCGCCATCGAGCGGCCCGATCTGGCTCACGTCGCCGATTGGTATCGCCGCCTGCAATCGCGTCCCGGCTACGCCAGCCAGGTGATGATCCCGCTGACTTGACGCCTGCTCTCGATACGAGCAGGGGCACCTTCCGCCGCATTGTCGCAGCGCGATCAAGGGAGGCCATCATGCATCGTATCGACCAGCTCGCCGACCTGCCCTGCTTTCGAGGTCAGCTCGAAACGGCGTAAAGGCTATCCGTCCGAAACCCGCGTGAAGCGCGGGCTGCGCTTCGTCCATGGCAACATCGAACTCGTCGAGAAACTCGGACGCAACGACCCGTGCCCGTGTGGATCCGGCCGCCGGTTTCAAATCCTGCTGCCTGACCAGCGGCCGCTTTCGATGGCGCTGAACGCCATGATTATTATCGCTGAATAGAAAAAGGGCCGCACCCAAGGGGATGTGGCCCTTTGTTCGAACACTGTCTCAATTCAGGCGATTTTGCTCTCGACCGCGCTCCCGAGCTCGCCCTCGAGCCACGCCTTGATCCGGCCCTTGGGCTCGGCGCCGATCTTGGTCGCGGCCGGGCTGCCGCCCTTGAACAGGATCATCGTCGGAATGCCGCGCACGCCATAGCGCGCCGGCGCGTCGGGATGATCGTCGATATTGAGCTTGGCGATCGTCACCTGCTCGCCCAATTCGTCCGAAATCTCTTCCAGGCTCGGCCCGATCATCTTGCACGGGCCGCACCATTCGGCCCAGAAATCGACGAGCACCGGCTTGTCCGAATCGAGCACGTCCGCCTGGAAACTGTCGTCGCTGATATGCTTGGTCGCCATCGGTGAATCTCCTTTGCAGCGAATGTAGGCGTGCCGGCGCGCTTGCTCAACGGGTGTGACCCTAGCTTTGCTCCGTGACGGCAAAGCCGGGCTTGTGGCGCGCCAGAACGTCATCGGACAGGTCAAACAGGCGCGGCGCGGCGGTGTAGAGCAACGCCGCCTCGATCCGCCGGCCGGGAAAGATCACGCGCAACGCCTCGGTATAGGCTGCCATCTGGCGCAGGTGGAACACCGGCACTTCGTCCAGCTCCAGCGGCACACGCCGGCCGGTCTTGAAATCGATCACGCGAACGCGGTCGGGCTCGACCAGCAGCCGGTCGACGGTTCCCGCGATGACGTAACCGCCGGGCACGACCGCCGAAATAGGCGCCTCCCCCAGCGAATTGGCGCCGAACAAATCTCCATGCGCGGGATCGTCGAGCACCGCCAGCACCGTTGAGATCAGATCGGTCCGCGCCGCCGCGTCGGCAACCTGACCCACGGTCGACAGCCAGCGCTCGGCGGCCGTCGCGCGACGATCGGGCGCCAATGTCGGCAATCGTTCGAACAGGGCATGTATCAACCGCCCGCGTTCGGCCGCTGTCCGCATCGTCGCCGAGGGTGGCGGATCGGAGACGTCGTCCTCGCCAACCGACGAAGGTGCGAGCGGGCGCGGCGGCCGTGCCTCGATCGGGGCGGGCTGGAATGCCCAGTCCGGCAAGGCGACGGTGCGCGTTTCCGCGACGCGCGATGGCCGCGCTCGCACCGGCGGCTGCGGATCGTGCCCGGCGAACGACCGCCGGGGCCCGCCCTCTTCTCGTTCCGTTGTCCCCAGCCCCGCGAGTGCCGCCTCCGCCGCCGCATACCAGCTATTGGCCGACGGCACGCCTTTCGACCGCGGTCCGAGCGCCCCCGCGATCTCAAGCCGCTCTTCAGCACGCGTCGCCGCGACATAGAATAGCCGCCAATGCTCGGCGAGCTCGCGCGCGTCAGCCGTCGCGATCGCCTCCGCCAATGCCCCCGACCGCTGCTCCTTGCGTGGCCGGAACACCGGCAGCTTGGTGTCCTGGTCGGCCTGCCAGTCGAGCATCGAGCGGGGACGCGCCTCGGGGTCGGCCGTCGCGTCGGCCAGGATCACCAGCGGCGCCTGCAATCCCTTGGCGCCATGCGCGGTCATTACCCGGACAGCGTCGAGCGGTTGCGACGGATCGCGCACGATGTCGACATCGCCGCGATCGAACCAGTCGAGGAAGCGCTGTAGCGACGGAATCGCCACCCGTTCGAATTCGAGCGCCGCGTTGAGCAATTCGTCGATCGGGTCCCGCGCTTCCTGCCCCAGCCGCCGGATCAGCTTGCGCCGCCCGTCCAGCGGACCGGTGAGCATTTCCTCGAGAAAGACATAGGGCGTGGTGAAATCGGCGCGCCGCAGCATCGCCGCGAGCGGCGCGAGCCGCTCGGCCGGCTGAGTCGCCTGGAGATGTGCCCACAATCCGCCGCGACGCTTCATCGCCGCGCGCATCAGATCGTCCTGACTCCAGCCGATCAACGGCGACACCAGCAGGCTCGCCAGCGCGAGGTCGTCCTGGGGCTGCAGTACGAAGCGGATCGCCGCGAGCAAATCCTGCACCACCAGCGGCGCGGTCAGTCGCAAGCGGTCGACGCCCGCGACCGGCACACCCTCGGCATAAAGCCGCGCGACGATCAGCGACGCGAGTTCGCCGCGGCGCTTGACCAGGATCATCACGTCTTCGGGGCGCAACGGCCGGCCTTTGCTCTCCAGGATCATCGGATCCTTGGGATCAAGCCACGCCTTGACTTGCGCGGCGATCCGCGTGGCGTGCGCACGCACTGCGTCGGCGACCCAGCCTTCCTCGCCTTCATCCTCTTCACCGGCGAGGGTCGGCGCCCATAGATTGACCTGGCCCGGCCCCTCGACCTTGCTCGCATGGCGCTGATTGTCGTCGACCCCGAGCCCGCCGCCCGGCAACACGCCGATCGCCGCGTCGACGAAATCGAGGATCGGCTGGGTCGAACGGAACGACGAGGTTAGCGCTAGCTGTTCGAACGGCGTCGGCTCGATCTCGCGGATGTCGCTATCGACCTCTGCCAATTGGCGGAAATGCCGCTCCGCCCAGCGGAAATTGAGCGGATCGGTACCCTGGAAGCCGAAGATCGCCTGTTTGTAGTCGCCGACGGTGAACAAGGTCCGCCGCCGATCGCCGCGCGCCCCCAACCCCGAGAAGAAGTCGCTCGCGATCGCAGAGACGATTTCCCACTGGCGCAAATTGGTGTCCTGCGCCTCGTCGATCAGGACATGATCGGTCGCCTGGTCGAGCTTGAAGCGCACCCAGTCGCCCATCCCGTCCTGGCGCAGCAGCGCGACCGCTGCATCGATCAGATCGTCGAAATCGACCGCGCCGATGCGGCGCTTGGCGTCGCGATAGGCGAAAGCATAGTCGCGTCCGACTGCCAGTCCTGCCGCCAGCAGATCAGCATAGTCCGCCAGGTGACGCATCTGGATCAATTGCGATACTTGGTCGTGGAAATCGGTCGCGATCGGCGCGTAGTCGTCGTCCTGCGGCGCCTGTCCCTTGGCAAACGAGCGCAATTCGCCGTCCTGCCGCGCCCAGACGCCGTGCAATCGATCGAGCGCCGCCACCCGTTGCGCCGCGTCCAATGCGAGCCACGTCTGGATGCTTTCGGCGCGCGCGAGGCCTCCCTTGGTGCCCCAGGCCTGGTTGAGATCGCGCAACCGCTCGAGCAATTCGTCGTCGAGCTGGGCGCAGCCGTCAGCGATCGCCGCATCGACATCGTCGACCCCGATCAGGGCGCGCCGCACATAAGGGCCGATGCCCTCACCCATCGGGAGAGCGGCCATGGCCGACGGCGCACGAGCACAGGCTCGCAGGAAAGCTTCCGCGCCTTCCTCGCCCAGCCGCAGGCTCAGCGCCCCGACCGCGCGGACCGCGCCATCGCGTCCTTCACGCTCGGCGTCGACCAGCAAATGCGCCAGCGTCTCGCGCGCCAGCGCCGATTCCTCGCGCGCCTCGAGCGGACGGAAGCCCGGGGTCAGCCCTGCCTCGACCGGGAAGGCCGCAAGCAGCGACTGGCAGAAGCCATGGATGGTCTGGATCCGGAGTCCCCCGCCCGGCGCGTCGAGCACCTTGGCGAACAGGGTGCGCGCCCGCGCGATCAGCGCCGGGGTCGCGCGCTCGCCGAGCGAGGCGAGATCGGCGCGGATGTCGGCTTCCGACGCCCGCACCCAGCGGGCCAACCGCTGGTTGATCCGCCCCGCCATTTCGGCGGCACCCGCCTTGGTGAAGGTCAGGCACAGGATCGCACCCGGGTCAGTCCCGCCCAGCAGCAGTCGATAGACCCGAGCCGCCAGCACCTGGGTCTTGCCCGTCCCTGCCGACGCCGCGAGCCAGACGTGCGACGACGGGTCGCTCGCGCGCGCCTGCTCGTCGACGAGCCGCGGCAGGATCAAGTCAGCGCCGCTCACGGCCATACCATTCGTCGCGGCGCATCAACTGGTCGTAGTCGCCGAACGGTGCATATTCGGGCTTGAGCTTGGCCGTGAACGGCGCCGCGCCGGTCAGCCATGTCTCCGCCGCCTCGGTGAAATTGCGTCGCGCCTCGGCGACGAATTCGTCGACCGGGATCGGGTCCTTCTTCTTCGGGTCGCACGGCGAATCGACATAGCCGAACCCGCCCGCGCGATGGCGTGCGAGCGACCAATATTCGAACCCTTCGGCCTTGCCCGCGACTCCCGCGAACTTACCCGCCTCGGCGATCATTCCGAGCAATCCGAGCTGCAGACTGAACCCCGCGCGCACCGCCGCGGTCGATGGCGGTTGCCCGGTCTTGTAGTCGACCACGACCAGCCCGCCATGGTTGAGGCGGTCGATCCGGTCGAATCGTCCCGACAGTTCGACCCCGGCCAGTTGCAGAGTCCCTTTGCCCTCGACCGCCAGGATGCTTCGCTCACCCGCACGGTCGGACACTTCGCGCGCGATCCAGTCGACCGCCTCGATCAGCCGCGGCCCCCATAACGCCCGGATCATCGGGTGCGTGCGGACGTCACTCAGCAAGGCCTCGGCGCGCGGGCGCAAGGTTTCTGGATTGGCGCCGTCCTCGCGGAACCAGGTTTCCAGGATCGCATGGACCTGATTGCCCCGCCACGCCGGGCTTGGTTCGGCATCCACCGGATCGATCGCGCCCAACCGCAGCATCCGGCGCGCGTAAAAGGCAAAGGGGTCGGCCTTCAGCCGGTCGACCTCGGTCACCGAAATCTGGCGCGGCCGATCCTCGACCAAGGGCGACGGCTCGGGCCGTGACGCCGGCTCGTGCACGCCCGGATTGTCGATCGCCGCGGCCCATGCGGCCAGATCGGGGTCGCGATCGAAGCGATCGCCTGCCAGGGCTTCGAGCCTCAGCCAGAAGCGAGAGGCGAGCGTCGGCGAGCGCCCGTCGCGACGAGCACGCGTGATCAGCACTTCGGGCGCGCCCAACGCATTGGCGAAATCGTGCGCCGCGACGCCAATCGCGCGGTCGAGCCCCGGCAACCCCAATTCGACCCGGACGCGTGGCGCTAACCACGGATCT
>Ga0307513_10012900_pt1 | contig 10282 bp, 14 predicted proteins | sample 15_EM_MG_FD_202174 | JGI IMG/M metagenome (GOLD analysis project Ga0307513, IMG submission 202174) | Populus trichocarpa ectomycorrhiza microbial communities from riparian zone in the Pacific Northwest, United States - 15_EM | ecosystem: Host-associated > Plants > Roots > Unclassified | place...
TTCTGATGCTATCATACATTCCAGTGAATCAATTTTGTCCCCTCCCATATACGTCTTTGACGCCGAATCTTACAGATTATATCTTTGGAAAGCATGTAAAGGAAACTCCTGTATCCGAACCACTAAAAAATGGGCAATCCCGGTTCGCAATTTGTTTATGTAAATTAAATTACGTTTTTAAAAGGGATGAACACAGACACTCAGGCCGGCCACAAGGCGACCATCGCAACCATCCTGGACATGTGGAACCTATAGCATCTCACAACCTTACGCTGCGAACCTTACTTGTGAATCATACTGTTCATGCATATATTGTGCAGAACAAGATCACCTTCCCTTTCCCAGGTCCTAAGAAGCCGTCGGTAATCGACACCAAAATCTTTGTCAATCGGCATCTGGTGGTGGTATCTGATATCGTCGGTTTCAATGGTGCCATCCACGTCATCGATAAACTACTCGACCCAAGGCAAGGACACCATTGCCCTGGCCACCATTGTCGGCACAGACATGGCCCTGGTTCCGATCATCATCTCCAAGGTAGTCCATTTGAGGATGACGGACTCCCTGAGATTTGGGAAGATTGGGAAAACTGGCTTCCTCAATGGGCGGAGCAGGGTTGATGGAATTTAGTGACTCGCAGACGGTAACCACTGAGCATTAGTCCTTTCGGTAACCTTTATCTCCTCTGATCTGATCTTTTAATTCGTCGTACATGTACAGTAGCTTTTCAACTCTGATTAAATTTCCCCAAAATTGTTCAGCACTTTTCATTACGCTTTAATTTGGCCGCAAGTCGTTGGTGGATACGCGTTTTCTCATGGGCAACCCATTCTGCACCTTCCTCGAGCATGACAGGTCTGTCTTCCTGTGTCGTACAGACCTGGCAAATGCGTCTCGTCCTGGCTTGCAACACCGACACAGGGCTTTAGAACAACCAGCATGAGTTATGGAGCTTATGGCATGACATAAACACCCCACTTGATATCCTTGGGGCCAACATTAAGCAGTCTTGAGGCTGTTTCCGATAACGATTTTGGGTCAGGTAAATGTTCTTGTGCGAGGAAAACTAAGGGGGGATTATTCGGTGGTCAATTTCCGTTATGATGCATGAATTACAATCCTGGATTTCTGTCGCTGGCTTGAGGATTTCGCTTGACCAGTCATTCTCTGATGAAAAAGTTTGAAAATTATCCAATTCACAAATAATTTGGCCTTACCTGAGGTATCTAATAAGTAGAATGGTACAATATCCTCCTCATTTTCGTTGGCTGTTGAAATTGCGGGTAACAGCTTATTTCGTATCCATGAAATTTGCCTTTTCGCATATTGCCTGGTGGATATTTTCATGCATTCCACGGCGTCTTTATAGGAGTCTTCAGAAGGCGCATCCAGATAAGAACAGAACTCCCGATAACCTAAGGTCCGATGAAAAGTGTATGCGATTTATGAAATCAATGCCAACCTATGGACTGATAAATTCCGAGTGAATAATCTGGATTGGGTGACTCCGCGGTGCTCTGAGAAAGGGTGTTCGCCAAATCCCGTAGACTTCGTACTTCATCAACGAGACCTTGCTGCCGGCTGTGTTTCAGCAACGTCCTTGATAAATAAAAAAAAAGACCCCCCACCACAATCATATCGTCCACACGAGCGTCCAGTCGGCTATTTAGGATCAAAGGGTCAGCATACAACCAAAAAAATAGCGCACGAAATCTGACAACAGCAACATGAATAAGGGAGTAAGTTGCTCAAAAGGCTTTTATACCTCGGTCGACTATCGGACGTGTTTTTGGATTGTTCAAGGATAACATCGCTGGGGCGTTTCCGACTTTCTTTCAAGATCTCAAGGCTCCTTAAAACCTTTCGGGTATCTTTCCAGTGCCATCGCTTGGCTATCACAGGGTCAAGAGCAGAGAGCAGGGCATGAAGAGAAAAGGCTTTATCAGGATCCAACTTTGCTGATGGTGCTTCCAACGGCAAATCGGTCAAGAGAGTTAGCAGATCGGGGGATAACGAGGCGATGGAATCTTTTAGATCTTGAGACCATGAGCTTGCGTGGGCTACTTCGGCAAGGGAGATGTCGTTTGAGACTAATCGATTGGGGAATATTAAATGCTGAATCCAATACGACGTTCCTCCAACAATGATGGGCAATTCATGACGTTCATGCATTTCGTTTATCTACGAGAGAAAGAGACACAGTCAGTGAATCACATGCGACATATCGTTGACTGACCAGCTTCAAGGCATCTTGAATCCACTCTCCCACAACATATTGTTCCCCAGGTTGCTTGAAGCCCATCAACAGGTGTGGAATACCCATACGTTCTGGTTCTGGCACTTTGTTGGTGATCACATCGAGGCCTTTGTATACTTGCATGGAATCCGCATTGATGATTTTTGCTCCACGCCAACCGGACTTGTTGCTCAGGCGGTCTAGGTGAGCAGCGAGGTCAATAGCGAGTTTCGATTTTCCGACTCCCGTTGTGCCACAAATGGCTACAATGGGGCGAAGGGCCATGATGAAAACGGTGAGGAAAACGGTAATAATTTCGGGCTGAGTCCTGACTAAGTTACGCTCGTGAAGGGCCGCGAACCGGGCCGCGTTTAGAGCCCCGCAACAAAAGTTCTGACAAACTACTACTAATTCTAATTTCGACACAGAATGGCGTCTAGAGTTTGCGCTGCTCGTGTTACCCTTGCAAACCTGAAACCTGCACCCAGATCCCAACATCACGTAAGTCGTCTAATCATTGTGCGACCGAGATCTTCACAACTAATTCGTGTAGCAAAAACGTGTTGGTAGAGGTCAAGGCTCGGGATACGGAGGTACTGCTGGTCGTGGTGCAAATGGGCAGAAGTCCCGCTCCGGCCCAGGCATAAGACCAGGATTTGAAGGAGGACAGACACCTATCACTAAATTATTCCCGAAACGAGGTTTCGTCAACCAGTGAGTTGCACCACTGTACTGAGCACAGTTGTTCAAGGGCTGTTTTATTTGAAGGAACGAGAAAACTTGGGCACCTGTGAATCTTGACAGAATTCAGCATTGGATAGACCAGGGCCGATTACAATCTTCTCCAGAAAATCCGATCACTGCGCGGGATTTACTTCTTACTGGGTGTGTTCACAATGTACACGATGGCATCAAGCTTCTGGGAGACGTGAGTGAACTTCGTCCTTTGCACTACACTGCCTAATACCTATCATTGCAGGGTGTTGAACACTTTAGAACCCCGATCTATGTAGTTGTTTCACGAGCCAGCAAGAGTGCCATTGAAGCGATAGAGAAGTGCGGCGGAAAGATTGTTTGCAAATATTACAACGCCCTCGCCCTTCAAGATTGTGTTGAAGGTCGTACAGACAGGGTGTCTGCTGCCCCTACGCGCCGTGAAGACATTGGTAAGTTCTGATTTCAAGATGACATAAAGCTAGCAGTCCGTCTAATGAATTCGATTAGTTTGGTACGGGCAGCACGATAATCGCGGGTTTATGTCACATATAACCCTCAAAAGTCTTAAAGGTATGCCATTCGTTGAAGAGCGGTGGAAGCTGCTATCAAACGAACTGGGCAGATGGGAAAAACAAGGAGGTCTCGTAAAAGATTAATTAATATTAATGGTGGGGGCGTATACGCACCATTGTCGAAACCTTGACTACCTGTCTTGATTGCTATCCTGATACCCCGACAACCTGTCCTCCTTACCAAACCTCTAGAGTCCATGGAGAACCGGAGTGAAAATATTATCACATAATTAAATTAGTTGTTATGATACTCTGTATCAACATCCATTGGACGGTCTGACGTGTCGTGGCTAAGTGACGGAGAACGGGAGATAGATCGCGAAGGACTACGAGAAACATATCTTGAACCAGCATCTGAGGGTGTCCGACTGTGGGATTTGCTAGATGTACGTCGCGACTGGGTGGAGCGGGAAATGCTGGAATCCCTGCTGCCATTGCTCTTGTTGTCGCCTTCATCGCTTTCGCCTTCCATTGCAGCAAGCAATCGACTTTTCCGAGGACCTATATCGCCGTTTTCTTCCAACACTTGCCTCTTCGCTAGTCGAGGCATTATAATATCGCAGACCCTCTCTTCAGTGAGAAGGTTGTAAACAAATTGGTCCATAAACACCAAGGAATAACCACCTGTAAAACCAGTTAAGCCAAGATTTCGTTTTGAGAGAACAGCTGTGATTACCCATATTTCGTTCACGGAGTTTCCTGTAGTCTTTGAGGAGAGGTTCCAATAATTCATAAACGTCAACTGCGCGGAAGGTCATTCGAATGTAAAGTGCAGCCAAGGCACGTAGGTATCTGAATGAGGGGGTCAGTTAATCAAGGATGCAAAAGCAATAGGTCACACTTGAATTCTTCAGCCCGAAGGTACTCGACAAGGATCTCTTTCTCGGGTTGGATTTGCAAAAGTTTGAGCAGAAGGCACAGGAATTCTGTTGGCCTTTGGTTTCCATAAACTCCACCAATGAACCGCACTTCGATAGCCTTGTCGATGAGAGACTCCGCTGATAATTTTTCACAGGAGGAATGTCAAAATATAGGTGTCAAAATACCTGTTAGGGCGAAACAATGTTCTTTCCAAAAAGTTGATTCATAAATTCGGTTCCTGATTACAGTTTCCACTAGAAACTAAAAAATGAGGAGAATACGAGAATACGTTTGAGATGGTGAGGAAATATACCTGAGGGTTTTGGCCGTGGATAGCTTGTGCGCCAGTTACGGTGGTGTTAGCCATGTTCAAGCCGCGCTAACTGTAACATGCTTCTTTACACACAACTCAGTTGTTCATGATTGTTTGGTTCTGTGCAACGTTGGCCTCTAGAATTCTCTCAACAACGAAACTTCGTGCTCTGTTTTATGGAGAAGTATTTAAAGGCTCTTGTCAAGTTGTCTGTGTCTTTCCCCCCATCTTTTGCGTTGATCTCTTGTTTTAGTGCTTTTCTTTTGGCGCCTTCTAGTGTGTCTCGGTGACCCAGCCCGTTAAACATCTCTTGGGGTTTTTCTGAGGAACACTTCCGTCCCAAAGTTTGTTGATGACTTTTGGTCTTGAAGCTTGACGCTTGGCCCCGTGTCCACATTTTCTTGGCGTCGAACATTGGCCTCCCAGCTATTCCATCTGCGAACGCAAAGACTCCTGGTCCACCGTTGTAGAATCGATCTTCCTTTGTATAGAACTCAAACAGACTCGGACTTTGTTCAAGCCCAGTAGGTTCTCGTAATTCATCCTTGAACTGTTTATTTGATATGTCGAACTCATTATCCTCCAAGGAGTTTGCCGCCAACCTCTCCTCGGGAGAACAATGTGCCCAATGTTGTCGGTGCTCTTCATGCTTGGCAGAATACCCTTGTGATGCAAATCAAAATATGCAGATGGGAGGCAGAGAACGTTGGGTTGCACTGTAACTTCCAGGAAATATGTATGTAGATAGTGGAGAAAATAAAATTCGAAAGTTGTTTGTACCGGAGCGAGACGACGTTATGTAGCGGGCCTGACCTGATTTGTCCGCTTGTCCCCAACCGTTCGTTCCATTACAGCCGTGTTCAAGGCTTTTCCGCATCTCTCACTGTTGAGTCGATGGCAACAACGGCAAGTTTGCCAGCCTACTCGCTGCCAGGTGTTACGGTCTATCAGCCACCTCATCTTGAAGGTGATGCTGAGTTGGCGACAGAAATTCTGCCGGGGCCTCCGTCTTCAGCTGCGGCTCAACAAACAGCTCTTAAACGCGATCCCAAAAAGCCTTCCATTGCCTATTCCTATCTTCCTCCGTCTGATCCTGGATCCACGTATTCTGGACTGACCCATGGTACTTTGATTGGGCAAGACCTTGAAGGCCCTCACTCCAAACGGTCCAGGATCGACAAAGGGTAAGTCTCGCTTGCACCATTCACGCATAAAATGCATGTTAACGTGCCAGTGACTCGCTGTGCCCTTTTTTTCTTCACCACCATACACCTACCCCAACTTACTGGAAACCGCTTCCTTATGGTTATAGAACTGGTCGCGCTCAAAGGGCCTCAGCCCGTAATCAAGGGGCCCATAACTCGCCCTCGATGGACCTCCTCCCGCAGGTAGATTTCCCGCCTCACGCCAGCTCGCAGTCCTTTCAGCTGGAATCCGACTCTGGAACTCTTAATGCGGACAAAGAGCCGTCTGATTCTCGGTCAAATTCCTCACTCAACCTTCTGGATCCTCCACCCGCCGCTCTCATCCCAGCCCCAGTTGGAAGACCCAAAAGGAAGGATAAAGGGAAGGCAAAGGAAGTGGAAAACCCCCCACTGCGGGTGAAGGAGGAGCCCAAGTCGTTTTCGCTGCACACGCCTGATGTTCCGAATCCCAACAACCTCGTACGTCAGTTTTTTTCAGTTGACATTTCCTTTACCTCATATATATTATCAGCTCTTCAATGAGGATCATTGCTCTTCTTGTCGCTCATACGGTTCTCTGGTTTATTGTGATGGTTGCCCCAGGGCATTCCATTTTTGGTGCCTGGATCCACCTTTGGAGGGCGTTGATGATGACAGAAATGCCCGTTGGTACTGTTCCACGTGTGTGGCACGCAAGGTGACTTTGCGCATGTAACCTGGTCGACCATGCGAATGACCGAATACCTTTGAAACAACAGCACCCTCCTCGTAGAGGCCCACCGTCGCTGCTATCTGGGCTTATCTATCAACTACAAACAATCAATCCGGTGGAGTTTCAACTTCCTGAAGACATCAGGACCTATTTTAAAGATGGTCAGTTAATTCCAACTTTCATTGACTTAGAGCCTGATAACCTTGGAAAGTTGGCTCGGGGCCGAGAGGAACATATGTTGACAGTTCAGAAATCAAACCACCTCGTTTAAAGTAGTCCCAATCCGTCTACCTCCTCCTCAATTTGCTGACATGCCAATTTTCAGTCGCCATGGTCAGCTGGAAGACCGTGACCCCTATCGTCTGCGTGATAGAAATGGTGGTCCTGTTCTCTGTTTTCAATGCGGGCTTTCCTCGCTTCCCAATAGTCTTACCACCACCACCACCACCACCACCACACCTGTTGCAAAGCGTGCGAGAAGATCAATATCTCAACCAGACTTCCCAGATGCATGGAAAAGTATCGTATCTTGTGATTATTGTAACCTCCACTGGCATTTGGATTGCCTTGACCCGCCACTGTTAACGCTTCCTCAATTGAACAAAAAATGGATGTGTCCCAACCACGCTGAACGAGTAATGGTAAGTTGCGCGTTCTTCTCCCACCATGAGCTTATTTCTGACAGGAGCCCTAGCCACCCAAGCGCAGAGTCCCGAAACAACATACCGCTCCTATAGAAATAACCAAACCGCGAGAATATAACAATGGCAACATCGAGGTCATCCCTTCTCAGCTTTCCTCTGCTGCCCCAAATCGAAATGTGGTTGTGGATGAGGTTCTAATCAACGGTCGCCGATATCGAGTCCCCGAGCGCTTTATAATCCTCGATTTCTGGAATAAGCTGAATAAATGGGATGAACATTTGATCAAGTAAGGCACGAGTATTCATCAGGGAGACTGGTGAACTCATTTCCTTTTGCAGGGAGGGAGATCTGGCCTCTGGCGCCTCCTCCCCTCTTACCTCGCTAAGTTCCCTGGAGGAGGAGGAAGATCATATGACTTCAGATTCTGCACGGGTGTACAGGGAAATAGATGAAATTTCTGCTGCACAGGTACGACAACAATTCATGACATTGTCTATTATTCTTAAATGGCTACTATAGCTACTGTGCAATTTTTCCTACTCTAGAAGACCCGAGCCTTCTCGCAGCTATAATAACAATGGCCATGGTGCAAGCAAGTTGGATCGCGGCACTCAAACGGACCAGGACCCACCCAAACCTCCGCCGACCAAAAATAAGGTTGGTCGGCCGCGGAAGGTAAACAGATTTGCTAAAGGCTCCTTCCAGAATTAACCATCACTATAGCACCCTATATTCCCAGAGGTGGTAATAAACGGCGCTGCCTCTAAGCGAGCGAGTGAATCGACAACCACCTCTTCTAGTGTCACGATATCTGCTGTGAGGCGACGGCGTGCAACTCAGAATGTCCAACCTGAATCGAGCACACGGGAATTACGGTCCAGAAGTAGGAACCATAACAACGATACTCCCTTAACAAGCATATCCTCAAGAGTGATTAACATCTCTGCCCAAATCATGAAAGGACTAACATGTTTTTGTAGAGCTCTCTCAGGCAAGCAGATGATTCAAGTAAAGATAACCTTTCCACCTCGGGAGCCATGCAAGATGTATCGAAGTCAGGAATTGTGAATATCAAGGTCGGTGGCATCTTTCACAAACTTTTCCATTAACTGACGATGGAGACTTTTGCAGTTGGAGGAAGTGGAAGGTCCATCGTTCGCTGGTTTTCTCTTTCCATCACCTGGCACAGGGGCAAAGGTAGCTATCATTTCTTCATTCGTGCCACTCGCTTCATGGGCCTCTTTCCACAGACAAAACCCATTCGAACACCACGTCAAACGAAACAGAAAGAACCTGACGGCTCCTTCAAGGATACAAAGGAGAAGAGGGGCAGGAAGCGTAAAGTACGCGACGACGAGTTGCCCTTGTCGGAAGGAACGAATGGATCTGCACCAGTTGACCATCGACACTCCAGTAAGAAAGGGAAAGAGGAGAAGATCGATAAAACAGACAAATCTGATCAAGTTCCGAGGAAATCGACACGAACCCCGGCCCGACATGGGCAACTGCAAGTGACGCAAGAAACCACCCCCATCTCGACGTCAGCCCCTCCTCACTCCCCCTCCCTGTCGATAACACCCTCCCTTAAAATTCGCCTTCCCCGCCTGAGTAATCTCAGTATGACTACTAACAGCCCAATAAGTCTGTCCAGTAGTCATTTAGAAACACCATCGCGACGTTAATTTTTCACGTTGTGGTATAAATCAACAAGTCATCGCGGCGCTTACCCCTCGCTATTTATGATTAATTGCCAGTAACAAATACTAAGTTCATCTTTTGAAACGCAACATTTTTGTGCAAACCTATTGAGCTACTACACGAAGCGGGAACGTAATTCAATTCTCCGCAGTGAGGTGAAGGGTCCTTGGAAGGGTCAGGAATTTAAAAAATTCTCCCTAGATTCTGAGAAAGCAAGTTGTATAGCTACTTATTAAGTGCAATAAATTATGACAATTCCTCCATTTATCCATAATCCATTGAACATTCACACTCAATGCTTTAGTAGTCCCGGGGCAGGATAATTTATATTTACTCCTAATAAAACTACAGACAAAGTCATCGCTTATGTAAGCTGAAAATCATTTCGCCTCCAGCTGGAAGTGGATTTTGGCAAATCTCGTTTCACCATCCACACAGAAGAGCTTTGGGTCCATTGCTTTACTCTCCTCAAAATAAATTAGCCTCTAATATGAGTCGCGGTGGTTCGCGCGGTGGATTCGGTCGGGGCGGAGGTCAGTGTTGCACAAAAAGAAAACTACTATTCAAATATCTAACAACAGTTGATAGTCCGTGGAGGTGGTAGAGGGGGATTCCAACAACGGGATATGGGCCCTCCAGACCAGGTCTTAGGTTCGTATTGCGAGAGATATCGTTGTGTCGACGACTAATTACAATTTTTAGAAATGGGCACATTTGTGCATGCCGTTGAAGACGAAATGTTTTGCTCATCTGTAATGCCAGACAAAGTTCCATACTTCAACGCCCCCATCTATCTGCAAAACAAGTCTGTCATTGGAAAGGTGGACGAAATTCTGGGTCCAATAAACGAAGTATTTTTCTCCATCAAAATGGGAGAGGGTATGGTTGCAAGCAGTTTTAAAAAGGGTGACAAAGTTTATATTGGAGGAGATAAACTTCTACCAATTGAACGATTTTTGCCGAAGCCAAAAGTTGCAGGAGGTATGTTGAAACTTTGTATTTAAAGATGATGGTAGAATTCATTTCGTTCTCCACAGGTATCACAAGTAAAATTCAATCCATTCCGAAAATAACTATCTCTAACGTTTTTATTTCAGAACGAGGGCGTGGGCGTGGGGGACCTCCGGGACGCGGGGGACGCGGAGCACCTGGTGGACGGGGCGGATTTTCAAGAGGTGGTGCCAGAGGTTCGTTTGGAGGTTCGAGAGGTGGCTTTTCCGGCGGACGTGGAGGAGCGGGTGGATTTAGAGGTAGTAGTGGTCGGGGTAGTGGATTTGGGGGTGGCGGGCGTGGTGGTGGTTTTGGAGGTCGGGGCGGTCGTGGGGGGGGAGGGTTTCGAGGCTCA
>Ga0307513_10012901_pt1 | contig 10281 bp, 7 predicted proteins | sample 15_EM_MG_FD_202174 | JGI IMG/M metagenome (GOLD analysis project Ga0307513, IMG submission 202174) | Populus trichocarpa ectomycorrhiza microbial communities from riparian zone in the Pacific Northwest, United States - 15_EM | ecosystem: Host-associated > Plants > Roots > Unclassified | place...
AGCAATATACAAAAAACGCTTCAAAGTCTACTTACAATAAACACCTTAGCTCGGTTATCGACAAACAGTTGCACCCCTTTCCATTTATCCTCCCTTCATATATTTGTTCTTATATACAACTTCATCAGAGTAGGATCGCGTCCAAGCTTTGTAGCCTACAAAATAAATCTGTCGATTATTAGTTAAACATAAATTATAGGTATCATTTTTAGAAAAATACTTGAAATTAAAGCAAGCTCTCTTACCAGACGCTTTGCATGGTTTGTAAAAGGAAGTGACCCGCTGGTATGCTTTCTAATGCAACCATAAATCTTCTTGTTTATGTTCGAAGACCCACTTCATGTACACCTCTTAAAACCCTCTATTGTGACATATAGAACTCTAACTATCTCTCCTAGTTGCTCTTAGTGATGTGAGGAGGTTTACAATTATTTCACACCCCAAAGTTATCTGACTTAGCCTTTTGTTTTAGCATAGGTGCATGCTTCATGCTAAAAATCACATAATTTGGTTCAGAAATTCATTAAACTAAAAAAGATATAATGAAATAAAAGATTAAGTTTTATATAAAAAAAAACTTCACACATTAAAACTTACTTGGTGATGTTGTGATTTTCCTAGCCTTGTTTTTCCACTCTTGAGTTTGTCTCATCCCACAAATTGTTTTTCTTGAAATTATTTTTGTAAAATAATTAGTTCTCAAATTTTAAAAACATCTTTTATCCATTAAAAGTATTGATTACGTACTAATCCCAAACTTCTCCTACCAAGCATCAACTACATGCCTCCATTATGGATCTTTAAGTTGGCTCCACTTAAAAAGAGGCCCCTCTAGCAATGCTTTCATCATTGATGTTATTGTTCTAGCAGCTTTCAAACTAGAAAATGATATAATTATCTCAAAGCTGTATAAACACATTAACATTAATTTAGTACAATTGTTTAAACAAAATTAGATTTTCTTACCTGCTTAAATTTGGCTTCTATTACGCAATTAACCTACCAGAATATGGATCCCTAACAGATGGGACCCAAATGTACGACCATTAGTCGATGAGCCAGCATCATTAGATGATACATCAAGTTCCTCTTTATGATTGACACCTAAATGAATCTAAGGGTTATTATGAACACTATTGCTTAACAATGTAGTACCGCTCCATTTTGACCCAGTACTTTTCTGCGACATCTAAATAATATAACTAAATAGCTTAGAATATTCAATTAAGATCTTAATCAATGATTTATGTTTTTTTAGTTTTAGTGCATCTATTCTTTTTTAACAAAATTCCAGTAGCACTTCCCCTATATGGGACTCAACCCAACACATTGTGAAAAATACAGTTAAACATGTCATTGCAAACTAGTGCCACATCATTGCAATCTTTTTCCATATCGTTACAAACATATTCATTTCATAATATATTTGTGCTCCTATCTAAACATTAAACTTGTATTATATTGTAATCTCACATCTTAATCACTTACCATCACTATTAGCAAAGTCCATTCTCATAAAAATAATAAAAAAGTAACTTTAAAGTTCAAATACACAATCCATAAAGAACATATTGGGCTATATGACAAAACAATACACGACAAGTTCATTGCAGAATAAAAATCACATGTAGTTAATAATCCTGCCAGATTACAAGTTAGAACTCTGACTACTACTTCCTTAAAAATCACAAATTTATGTTTGTTTCTATGTTAAAGTTTCCTATTTTATAGTTTAATATGTTATTTTATATTATAACAAACTAAAACCCACCAAATAGGATTTCAATCTAATTGAGAAAACACATAACATATCTAGTAAAACCCACAATTTCAAACCATGAGCAATAATCTAATTTTATCCTTATACGTCCTTTCACATTGAATTCACTTACTAATTAGAAAGAAAAATTTGGCTTAAAAAAATTACAAAACCTTTAGGAAGGAAATAACTATATAATAAAAATTCCTCCAACCTTGATTCAACAACATTCACCGAAACAACTAGGAACCCATACTAGTATCAACACTATCATTACCTCTTTTCTCGTCAACAACCCTTATCTCTAATTGAAATCACCCAAAACAACAATAACCATTCATTGAATTTAGCACCATCATTTTACAATAACACAAAACTGAAAAACAATAATCCTAAATAAAAGAATAAAAATCTATATTCCTTGAAAAAAAAAGACATACCTTATACAAGAGTTTGTAGAAAGAGAAAACGCCAACACGAAAAAGGAGAGAGGGAGCGTTGACACCAAATTAAGGATAAAGAGATGATCGCCAATGAGTTAAATGGTAGAGATAAAGAGAGAATAAACTAAGAGAAAGAGGAGAGAAAGCTAGGGATTGCATCAATATATCTGGTTTAAATTCATCAATAAAATATATGTTTCTTTATGTCCATGTCATTATAGTAACCGATGGTTTTACTGATTAAATTTTTTAAAACCATCGGTAAATTGTTTATTAATCCATAAGTGATTTATTATTTTCAGAAATCTCATGTAAAACCCTTAAATTCAGCAATCAATAAATTACACTGAATCTCCCCAAACTCTTTGGAACTCACCGACAAAGTTAAGTCCATCAGTGAAACCATCAGTGTTTCTCAACACCTCCATTTTCTACCCAAGCTTTCTGGAACTCTCCAATGGATTTCAGTTTATCAGTGAATCCATTGACATTTCTTAATACCCTTATTTTTTACCCTAGCTCTTTGGAAGTCACTGATAGAGTTAAATCAATTGGTGATTCCATTGGTATTCTCAACACCTTTATTTACACCTTTATTTTTTACCCAAGGTCTTTGGAAATCTCTGATGGATTTATATTTGTCGGTGAATCTATCAGCATTTCTCAACACCCTTATTTTCTATCTAAGCTCCCTAGAACTCTCTAACAAAGTAAGTCCATCGATGAATCCATCAGCATTTCTTAACACCCTTATTTTTTACCCAAGCTCTTTCAAAATCTCCAATGGATTTAAGTCTGTTGGTGACCCATCAATGTTTTTCAATACCTTAATTTTTTATCAAACTCTCTACAACTCTTTAATGGATTTATGTCCATCAATGAATCCATTGGTGTTATTACCTATACTGACAACATCATCGACATATGTATGCAATAAATTATAATTTATTAGGTCCATTGGTAAAGCCATCTGAGAAGTAATATTTTTTTTCCATTTTATATGTTCCTTATGCAACCAAATTAAACAACAACACCTGCATTCATAACTTAAAAAATAACAACTCATTTAAAACCATATTTTTTTGATAATAAACACTTGATAAATATACAAAACTCAATGCATTATTGAACTATAATAAATATATCTTAATTGTATAACAATGTTTAATTTGAATCATCATCATCTTCATTTTCATCATCTTTAAGTCTATCTTCATCTCATTCATTTAACTAAAATTGTTTGATCCTTTCATCTTTATCAACATTGGTATGTGCACTGGTACTTAATACTTCATTTAACTCATCAATATTAACATGAACATAAGTATTCTCTTCTAACTTGGTAGATGTAGCAACTCAATATGGATCAACTAACTCATATATTTGAAATACATCTTCTCCCTTACTTACTTCATCCTTACCATCGTTCACAACTTGTACACGACTTCTAAGTTTGGTTTTAACAATGGATAAAAAATCACCTCTCGTATGATCCTTTCTAAAAGAAGGAGTGCATATGTAATATACTTATTGATATTGTTTGGCAAATACAAAAACATACTTGATGTTGCTAAGTCTACCTCATTTATTAATTTTGACCAAATCATAGTGAGGATCTACTCTAATTCCTCTATTGATATCATACTAATAATATTTGAATAAAAATACTATATATTGCGATCTATGATATTGCAATTCAATAATCTCTTCTAACATATTATAATAATTAACTTCAAATTCATTGAAAGGGCATCCCTCAACATAAACCCTATTATTATAGGTATTTCTACCCTCATCATAATCTTCAATATGGAAGATATATCCATTGATAAAATACCCGTTAAAACTCTGAATCTTTCATTCTTAACCCAAATAAAGTAATTTTAAACTTTTATTATTGCCTCTTATGTTATACACCTAGTTAAAGATAACAATCATTAACGATGAAAATAAAGATTTAAATAAATTTATTCTTATTACAGCTACAAATAATTACAAACTTCCTTGTGTTTTAAACCACGTTAGGAATTGTTAATCTTGTATTTGGAAAATTTGACTTTCAGTAAGATTTGGATTTTATTTGGAAAATTTGAGTTTCGGTAAGATTTGGATTTCAAAATAATAAGAATTGATGATGTTGCCGACAATAAACTTAAGCGAATTTAGCATAAACGAGAACACAAGAGAAAATGATTCAAGATTGTAAAATTGAAGTACTAAATAAAAGGCATCAATTCATCATAGTTAAATAACATATAATTATGTGCTTGTCTAAATTTGAAGTCTGTCAAATATCTTTTTAAAGCTGTATTTTCGACAATGGGCGTCTTACATGAGAAAACATTAACAAATTTCTACAAGAAGACAGTTCACCACCATCATCATATTTTAGAATGCGGTTGATTCTTGTTCACATATAAGGCGCAAACTAATATAAGATAAATGTTGAAATCTCTTCAACAATATAAGCTTCATATATAAACGTCTCAACATGTGCTTTGTTTTTAACTTTTTTCTTAAGGTTGAACAAGCATCTGCATATAAGTAAACATAAATATATATTATTTGAATGAATATAAACGAGTTTAAAAAACCACATTACACACTAAGAAGGAATGTTATTCCTAATCTCTCAAAAGGATACATCCATCTGTACAGCACAAGCCCTCCAATTTTTGCTTCATACATTAAGTGTATAGGCAAGTTCTTCATTGAATCAAAGAAGGAGGGAGGGAATATTATCTCAAGTTTACATATTGTCTCAATAATGTTCCTTTCAAGTTGTTTTATTTTTTGTGAATGCAACTTGTTCGAGCAAACATCTCTAAAAAAATAAATAATCATTATTAGTGCATCTCATATCCCTTTGGGTAATAAATCCCTATATATAATTGGAATGAGTATTTGTATAAACACATGGCAATTATGACTCTTCATTCCATACAATCTGCATTCCTCTGAATTCACTAATCTAACTATGTTCGAAACATATCCATCAAAAAATCACAGACTTTTAAGCCATTTATATATAAAAACTTATGAAGTTTTTTTCTAACGAATATGTGGCTTAGGCTTTGCAATACATCATCATTAAACAACTTCATATTTCGACGGTCACAAAACAAAGCTATATCTATTCTATCTTTTAAGTTATCCTTTATTTTTCCTTTGACGTTCATAATCATGTTAAAAATATTTTTAAGCATATTTTTCTTGATATGCATGATATCCAAATTATGAAGAAGGACATTAATCTTCCAATAAGGCAGCTTCTAAAAAATACTTCGTTTTACCTAATTTCGGGTTACACCAAAACTAGGAAATTTCTACTTGCCGGATTGAAAACCAAATACAATGTTCTCATATTGTGATACTACATCATATAATTCTTCACCTGATAGTACCAGCAGTACAACATCCCTTTTAGATTTACCTTCCAAGAAGTTCTTTTTGTTTTTTGTTTTTTTATCTATAATGACTTAACAAGAGCCTCCAATGGAAATAAATAAATAAATAAAACTTTGCCATCATTTGTTAAGTTGAAGGCCTTATTGCTTTTCATTAAATATTGATAAAATAATTTTACATATGTGCTCCATCCCGAAACCATCTCATATGCCATAAATCATTTATAGTCAATATCAAAGTTGTCTTCATTTAAAAATTATGTTTCTTTAAGACATCATACATCAAAGCCCTGGATGACTATAACTACTTCAACTCATCAATCAATGGTTAAAGATAAAAATCTATATTCCTACTTAGACTATAAGGATCAGGTATTGCTGTATATAAAAACATGAATTTTGGGCTCATACACATCCTCAGGAGCAAGTTGTAAACTGTTAGTATGATCGACCAATAAGAATAGGGTGTAATAAAGGACCTAAATGGATTGAACTCATATGTACACAAACCATGATACACATTATGTGGTTCTACTGAAAACTAAGGATGCACCATGTTAAACTACTTCAAAGCTTTACCATCAAAATGATATATCATTACTCTATTCTCTACATCATGAGAATGATGTCATGTTATGTGCTCGACTGTTTTCGAACACGTAAATAACCTTTGCAACCTAAGAGTGATTGAAAAGTATCTTAGTTTTTTATATGTCATAAGTGTCTTTACCCCTATATTGGTTTTACATCAATCATGCCCACAAGTTTTGCAATCAGTTAAATTTACATCTTCATTATACTACAACATGTAAAACTTTAGGCACTTCATATTTTTTTTGATATCTTAGGCCAAGGGGTTTCATCAAATATTTTATAGTATACAAGTTCTCTTTCAACATATTCCCTTAAGATAAAATACTTTTTGCCCATTCAATTATACTATCAAAATCAGTTTCATTCATACCATAATCTGACTATATTGTAAATACTTGTGCAATGATCAATAATTTATAATGATTTGTGCTCCCATCCCCATAATGGTTCATCAAAATCTTTTAAAAGATTAAAAAAATCTAGTTGCATCTACATTTGGTTCTTCATGTACACATGAACCTTCACCTGAATAACCATGATTTATTCTCATTGCCTCCATCACCATACTCTTATAACGATTATGATTATCATCGATAACTTCATATATGTTACTAGAAGTAGATGTTGAGCCAACAATTCTTTCTAACATGGTCTCGTAAGGAACATATGGTTCTCTATATGGAAGCCAACACAAGTATTTCTCAACGAACCAATTTTTTATGTGATGCATCATCGCAATATCTGGTTGAGGGAACTATTTTTTCTACTATTCAGACAGACATCTAATTCTACCTCCACTACTATTCTTTAGATTTGAAAGTGCAAAATTAATAAAAACCCTTAAACCCTCTACAATAATCTTCCTTATACAAGCCTTGAGATGAATCTAAATACATCCATGAATAATCACTCATTACTTAGAGAACCTATATAGATTAATGATGACAACATTTAATAATTAGTTCAAAATTTAACTTTGATAATTAAAAATTCATTCATAATCTAATAACCAATTATTTTTATACAAAATGTAATGATACGTAACAATATCAACAATTTAAATCCAATTAATGCCAATTAATCGATAACCCAACTAATAATTTATTATTTGTTCAATTCAAACTTATTCAATCTAAATTAATATCATTTAATTGTTATTAATTCCACACACAAAAATCAATTTCTTAAAGATTTTCAACTTAACAATAAAATTGACAAAATATTATTGTTATCCCTTAAATAACCCATAATTTCTTTCATTATAACACACCTAATTTATAAAATCAAAATTAATGATATCAAATTATAAACAAGCTTTAAATTTTCCCAAATCACAAACAAATCCTAAAATAGAAATCAAATTATGAAAAGGTATTAAAACACTACAATATACAAGGAAACTACACTACAAATACTAAAAAAAAAAATAACTTAAAACATAAATAAATAGGTTTGTTTACTTAATGTAGGAAATATTTAGAGAAAATTATATCAAGACAATGATGTTAACACTATGAAATGTTCAATGGCCAAAATTTGTAATGATTGGACTTATATTTGTGCCAAAATAAGAGAAAGGATTTTTGTTTTGATCTGCAGAGAAAGAGAGAGAGGAGGAGGAAGAAGAAGAAGAAAAAGAAAAAGAAGAAAGAGGGGATAAAAGGGATCTGGCTAGTTAAAACACTTTTACATTTACTGATGGAATATATTGTCGGTAATTCCATTGGTTATTGATGACGTGTAATTTTGGCAACGAATACATTGATATAAAATCTTTTTATTTTTTAATTATTTAATTATGTTGGTTATTCTATTGGTATATATCAATAAAAATGATTCCATTATTATTATAATCAATAATTTTCAGCTGAAATATTTTGTCGCTATAATCATCAGCAATTACCAATGAAAAAAATTTTCATTTGTAATTCTATTGATTTTAGATAATTTTCTGACAGTGATATTTTTTCTTAGCACATTTTAAAACCTCTTCTGGTCAACTATTTTTCTCTTGGCCTTGTCGGTGCAGGCACATTAACTCACTTGTAGACACCCCATAACTATGTGGTTATGCTCATATCGATTTTCTTTACAAATATATCACATCTCTCTCTCTCTCTCTCTCTCTCTCTCTCTCTATATATATATATATATATATATATATATATATATATATATATATATATATATATGATACCAACAAATGTGGTTGAGATTGAAAGCAAAACGGGTCAATCAACCATAGTATCGTCATCCACACCTATAATATATGTACACCATAGAACTAGAAAATATGGCTGTGATGATTATAAACATTGAAAACAAAACGCCACCGAATAACAGTGAAACCCACGTGTGTTTTTTTTTTTTTTTTTTTGGTAAATCATCATTTTTATTATAAGGAAATGAAACCAGCGTGTTGCTGCAAAACAAATTCTTTCATAAATAAATAATAGAAAGAAAGAGATAATTATATATTGCAGAATAAAGTAATTAATCTTTCAAGAGAGAAAAAAATTTGATTGGACATGTTACGTATCTACTTATGCTTTATATTATATCTAGACAGAAAAACATTATAAATATTTCATTCTATTTGAAATTCAAATATATAATGTTAAGGGTTTTACAATAATAAATGTGTTAATGATATGTTTTTTTAGAGAATTTTAACCGTGAATAAAACTACTATACATGTTAATAATTCTAATTAGTCACATATAGTACAAATAAATAAATAAAAATAAAACTCTAACTATCGTCATATTTTCTTTATTGGAAGGGGAGCAAAGAAGCCAATAACAAAAAGAAACTAAATGATGCAACTAAGTCACCGAAGCAATCATGTGAAGATTTGTCACAACTAATTAGAAATTTAACCTAATCAGATTATATGAATGACATAATAAATATTTTTGTATATTAGTGGGATAGAGTTAGGTCAAACATAAGGTTTGATCAAGGTAGATCAATATAGTGGCTAAAATTACCATAACTTTTTATTAAATTGTTAGAATGAGTTCAAATTTTTATAAGAGATTCTTGAGGATTTGTTTAACAAGAAACCACTTCTTTGGTTCATCCACTACACAAATTCCTTGGAAATGGGCTCGAAAGAACATGTTTGGCCAATTTTTGTTTATGTTTATTGATTTCTTGTGTTATTTTGAATTTTGTATTATTTTCTCCTTTATGTTATGGAATCTTGATTCAATAACCTATTATAAGTTTTGTTTTCTAGCCTATTTAAAGGCATTATGAATATCTTTAAGAGGCAAACTTTATTTTCTTTATTTCTATAGAATTAAATTGTGAATTTAGAGTTCAAACTTGTAACCATATCAAATCTGTTTTTTCTATGATTGATTTATTGTCATTGTGCTTTTGTCCACATCACTATAAAAATATCATATAAAACTAATCTCATACATATCTTATTGAATAATAGAAAAAATAGATACTAAGAATAAAATAAAAATAGTGAATCTCTGATCTAAAGAGAAAGCATAATTGCTAGTCAATTGACCCAATGATTATGTTCTCTATCATTATGTCAAACATGAAACTAGCATGAATGCTACAATAATTATCGTATGGCTCTAACAAGATGATTATTTACATTGTCATCAGTGAATAAAGATTAGAAAATAATTGTGAATTTTTTTTTAAGGTTAACTACTTTTATTATACACACACATATACAATAAGTTTATACATGTTATAGCAAACATAAAATGTATTGCAATAGCTAGTTTCCATATCCAATTGTGAAGGGAATCCAATTTTCTCTCAATTTCCTTAGCATCCCCAAGCTCATGAGTATTAGAAGAGTATGAGGCTTATTTTTTAAGAGCATAACCACACACGTGAGGCTTGCTTCTATTGGGTTTCTCAAAACACATATATGCAGCGAAAATTGTAGATTTAAATTTTTTTTCAAAAGTCCTAAGAATCTCATTAGAGTTGTTTAGGGTTTATGCAAAGATTACTTGAAAATCAGATGCTCTTTTTTGTTTTGAATAAACGCTTCAAGGTTGAGTTGTCGCAAATCACAAATCATCCAAATATTCAGCCTCTA